>JAEEGL014378252.1_pt1 | contig 10477 bp, 5 predicted proteins | sample 9134231 | NCBI WGS metagenome assembly JAEEGL01 (sample SAMN16246548, study PRJNA631951) | gut metagenome | biome: gut microbiome; feature: rumen; material: fiber-attached | host: Bos | place: Iran: Karaj | collected 2018-10 | reverse complement strand
GCCCTCCGCGGTACCTGCATCCCTTCCACCGACGGCATCATCGAAGACGACATCGAAAAGACGGTCCGTAATCTGGGCACCATCGGTTCCGTGGGCATGCAGGCCACCGACCGGATGATCCTGGACATCATGCTCTGCAAGTAGTAATAGTTTAGTAGTGTAGATATGAAAAGAGTTCTTCTTACGGCAGCCCTGGGGCTGCTGTGCATCGCGCTGAGCGCGCAAAAACCCACCGACGTGAAGCAGGCCGTCCTTTCCAACGGAATGGAGGTCTGGCTCAACGAAGATCACGGCCAGCCCGTCATCAAAGGCTCCGTGGTCGTAAAGGCCGGAGCCAAGGACTGTCCCGACACCGGTCTCGCCCACTATCTGGAACATCTCCTGTTCAAGGGAACAGAGGAGCTGGGCACCGTGGACTATGAGGCCGAGAAGGTGTGGCTGGACTCCATCGCCCTTTGCTACGACCTCCTCGCGGAAACGGCCGGAGGGGCCGAACGTGCCGCCCTGCAGAAGGAGATCAACCGGCTGAGCCTCAAGGCCGCCGACTATGCCATTCCCAACGAGTTCACCCTTCTTACCGCCGCCTTGGGAGGTACCGGCCTGAACGCCGCCACCTCCTATGACTATACGTATTATTACAACACCTTCTCCCCGCAATACCTGGCCCAGTGGGCAGAACTGAACAGCCACCGCCTTCTCCGTCCGGTCTTCCGCCTGTTCCAGGGCGAACTGGAAACTGTCTATGAGGAAAAGAACCGCAGCGCCGACAACACGATGCAGGCTCCCATCTTCGAGATGTTCAAGCAGTTCGGTGAAGACAATCCGTATTCCTACCAGATCATCGGCAGCACGGAAAACCTCAAGAATCCCCGCCTGGGGGAGATGATGGCCTTCTTCAAGAAGTACTACGTGGGCTCCAACATGGGCCTGATCCTCACCGGTGATTTCGACGCGGACAGTGTCCTTCCGCTGCTCGAACGCACCTTCGGCCGTATTCCCCGGGGTGAAAAACCCGAAAAGACCTTCGTTCCCACCCCGGATTATTCCGGGCAGCGCACGGTCAAGATCAAGGCTGACATCCCGCTGGTGAAAATCTCCGTCTTCGCCTTCGACGGTCCCAAGGACCGGGATGCCGACGCCCCCGCCCTGGACCTCGCCACGTCCATCCTGTCGAACAGTTTCTCCTCCGGCCTCCTAGATTCGCTCGCGAATACCCACAAGGTGCTGATGGCCGAAGCCATGCGGGTTCCCCTGTTCAACGAGCTGGGCATCGTGGGCTATGTCATCATCCCTTCCCTGCCTTTCGGCTCGTTGTCCAAGGCCGAAAGGATTTGCCGGGAACAGGTGGAGAAGGTCAAGCGGGGTGAGTTCTCCGACGCCACCGTGGAAGCGCTCAAGCTGGAGGCCGCCCGCAACGCGCTCGCCGGCATCGAAACGAGCGATGGCCGCGGCGAGCAGATGGTGTCCGTCATGGCGCAGGACCGCAGTTGGGACGACTACCGGAAAAGCGTGGAGTCCATCCGTTCCCTTACCCGGGAAGACATCATCCGGGTGGCGAACAAATACTTCAACGACCATTACATCCGCTTTGAAAAGGTAAAGGGAAGCTATCCCAAGGACAAGGTCGCGAAGCCCGGTTTCACCCCGGTCACCCCGAAGCACGCCGGAGAAGAGTCCGCCTATGCCAGGGCCCTGAAAGCGATGCCCGCCGCCGACATTCCGCCGCGCCTGCTGGATTTCCAGCACGACATCACGCGCATACCCCTGAATGGACACGTCACCCTGTTCTACAAGGCCAACCCGGTCAACGACCTGTTCAGCCTCACCCTCGAGGTGGACGAAGGGGAACGGGAAGACCCGCTGATTCCGCACGTGGCCGACTATGTCAATGCCATCGGCACGGACTCCCTGTCCGTCCAGCAGCTCGCCAAGTCCTGGCAGCAGCTCGGAACCGGTTTCTCTGCCGGAAGCGGCAACCACACCTTCTCCCTGTCCCTCCGCGGATTCGATGACAACCTGGAGGCTTCGCTCCGGCTGTTCCGCTACGTGACCGACCACCTGAAAGGCGACAGGGACAGTTTCAAGGAACTCAAGACCGGCATCACCCTGGAAAAGAAGACCTTCCTCTCCGGCGGCACCTCGAACATCATGGAGGCCATGATGCAGCGCGTGTTCTACGGTGAAGACGCCCCCCTGCTCAAGGGGCTGTCTGCCAAGGAACTGGATGCCATCGGCAGCCAAGGGCTCCTGGATCGGTTCAACGTCCTGATGGACACGGAATGCAACATCTTCTACAGCGGAACCCTTCCCGCCGGACAAGTTGCCGGACTGCTCCGGAAATACCTGGACCTGGACCGGAAGACGCGGAAGCCCGAGCAGAAATACCTGCCGTATCAAAACTATGAAACGCCCACTGTCTTCTTCTACGACCTTCCCGGCTCCCGCCAGGCGCAGATAATGACCTACCAGACACCCAAAGCCCCCTCCGACGGCCGCGAAAAGGCCACCCTGGAACTGCTGGGACAGTATCTGGGCGGCGGCATGGGCTCCCTGATGTTCCAGGAGGTCCGTGAGTACCGGTCCATGGCGTACAGCGCCTCCGGTGGAGCCTCGGTGCAGGTTCCCGTCCTGAACGATGACAGCGCGCTGTTCTATACGTCCCTGGGAACCCAGGCCGACAAGGCCCTTGCCGCCATCCAACTGGTGGATTCCCTCCTGACGGAGATGCCTCTGAAGGGGACGCGGCTGGATGCGACCGCCCGCTCCATCGTCGCCAAGGCCAACAACAAGTATCCGTCCTTCCGTGCCGTGGGAAAGACCATCCACGCTTACGAACTGACCGGCTACACGGAAGATCCTTCCCGCGTCATCCTGGACAATCTGCCGTCCGTGACCGCGGAATCCCTGAAAGAGTACTATCAAAGGGTTGTCCGGAAAGCTCCGGTCATCCGCATCATCGTCGGTGACAGGAAAACCCTTCCCATGGACGAGATCGCCCGCTACGGGACCCTTGTCGAGCTGAAAGAGAAGGATATCTACAAGTAATTACAGCCGGACTTCCGTTCCGACATAGCGGACTTCGACACCCGGGGCGTCCGGATCATAGCCGTGCGGATGCACCGGATCCACGATGATGACGGTGAAGGTGCGCTCCTGCAGCATGCCGTTGAAGGAACCTTCGCGGGCACCGATGGTAAGAGCACCGGAGGCATCGTCCCAGTGAATCGGAATCCTGGTGAAAGAACCCTTCTCATAACCATAGGTCACGCCGTCATCCTCATAGAGGGTGAAATCGGCGTCCCGACCGGCATAGATGTAGAGGCGGATGTTGTCGGCCGGTTTCTCGTCGGACCATTGCATGTCGGGACCGTAGGGAACGATGGAGCCCGCGCGGACGTAGAGCGGCATGCGCTCGTAGGGTGCTGCAACCGTAAGCGTCTGTCCTCCTTCGATGTAAGCGCCTGTATAGAAGTCGTACCAGCCTCCATCCGGGAAATACACCTTGCGGCTGCGGGCCTGGTATTCATACACGGGACACGGCATCAACGCCGGACCGAAAAGCCATTGGTCGGACAGGTCGCGGACCTCGGGGTCGTCCGGAAAGTCCATCGGCAGTCCCCGCATCAGGGTATAGTCATCAAAGTGGATGGCCCCTGCAAGCGAATAGATGTACGGCATCAGGCGGTAGCGCAGACGCATGTACCAGAGGATGGATTCGTAAGCCTCGGAGCCCTCCGGGGCGATGTTCCAGAGTTCACGCTGCGGATACTGCCCATGGGTACGGAACAACGGCACAAAGGTTCCGAACTGGTGCCAGCGGGTCTGCAGTTCCTGCCATTCCGCGGCATTCGCCGGATCGTAGAACTTGGACATCACCGAGAAACCGCCGATGTCCATGCCCCACATCGGCAGGCCGGCCATCGAATAGTTCAGTCCCGCCGCCATCTGCATCCGCATGTCGTACCAGGACGTGCCGATGTCGCCGCTCCAGGAGGCCGTGGAATAACGCTGCAAGCCTGCGAAACCGTTCCGGGTGAGCAGGAAGACGCGGGTGTCGGGATTCACCTCGCGCTGGCCGTTGTAGATGGCATCGGCATTCACGAGGGAATAGGCGTTCAGGTACTCGGTGGAAGGGCCCAGGGCCGTCGGAGTGAGCAGCCACCGGAAATAGTCCCAGGGCAGGCAGTCGCGGAGGTTCGGCTCGCTCGCATCCATCCACCAGGCGTCGATCTTTTTGCCGTATCGGCTGTAAAGGGTTTCATCCATCTGACGCCAGAACATCTTCCGGCCACCTTCGGCATACGCGTCATAGAAGGACTGTTCGTGGCCCAGCCAGTCCACAAGTGCCGTATCCTCGGCGTGGGTATAGGCATAACCCGCCGCCTTGAGTTCCTTGTAATGGTCGGTGTTCGTGTAGAACTTGGGCCAGACGCTGATCATGAAGCGGCCGTGCATCGCGTGGACGTCATCCAGCATCTTCTCCGGGTCCGGATAGCGGGCCACGTCGAATTCGTGGCTCCCCCACTGGTCCGGCAGCCAGTACTGCCAGTCCTGGACGATGTTGTCGACCGGAATCCCCCGCCGGCGCATCTCCGCGAGGGTTCCCACCAGTTCGTCCTGGGTAGAATACCGCTCTCGGCTCTGCCAGAAGCCGAAGGACCATTTCGGGAACAGGGAAGCCTTGCCGGTGAGGGTGCGGTATCCGCCGATCACCTCGTCATAGTCCTCGCCGGCAATGAAGTAGAAGTCCAGTTCCGGCTCGAATTCGGACCAGTAGCTCAGGCGGGACTGCTCCTCCGCGCTCTGGGGCACGGCCACCTTCAGGCTGAAGTAGGAAACGTCGCCGTCGGGCTCCCAGACCACCTTCACGGGCTTCCTTTCACCCGCGTCGAAATGGACCTTGTAACGGAAACTGTTGGGGTTCCACGCCGGACGCCAGCGGCGGGACATCACTGGTTCGCCGCCGATTTCCGTTGCCTGGAAGCCGGCGTAATACTGCGTGAAATAATAATCGCCTTCCTCCCGGGCCTCGATCTCGCCCTCGTAGGTCACGACGGCACCGGACAGCCGGAGCCGGGGCAAGTCGGCGATCAGCCGCTCGTTCTCATAATCCAGCGTTTCCTCCCGCTGGACGAGCGTCTGTCCACGGGTAGCGTAAGTACCTGTCAGCGCTCCTTCCTTTCCGTCCTTGTCATACAGCCTGAACACCTGGCCCAGATGCTGATAGGGGTTGGGATTGCCCCAGCGGCCGAGGGAGTAGGCATCGAACAGGAGGCCATAGCCATGGGACGACACGATGAAAGGGATGCTGATCTTGGTATTGTACTGATACAGTTCCTCATTCAGGCCCTTGTGGTCGAATTCACCCGTCTGCTGCTGCCCCAGACCGTAAAAGGACTCCCCCTCGGGAGAATCGAAGACCACCCGGGTGGAGTACGCCTTCTTCCCTTCCACTTCGATGGGCGCAAAGGTCATCCGACCGCCGGAACCGGAAGAGAGCAACTGTTTCCCGTCGGCATCCGTAAAGGCCAGGTTGCCGTTCACGGGATCCACCCGCACGACCAAAGCGGAGGTCCACACCTTCACGATTCCCTCCTCCAGCGCGACTTTGAACGGCGTCTTTTCCCTGACGGGAAGCACGACCAGGCTCTTCCGGTCATGGAACTTCCCGTCCGGAGTAGCGGACACGCGGACCAGCTTTTCACCCAGTACCTGAAGCCGGACCTGCCTGGGACCGTCCTCTTCGGGAGCCTGGAGCTTTACGGTCACCGTGTTCCCTTTGACTTTGTACTCTTTCCTGCATCCCTGCAACGACAGGGCAAGTCCGAGGATGAGGGCCGCAATGGCAAGGCCCGTTCCAACTCTTTTCATATCTAAACCGGTTCTCATTCGAAATGGATTTTTCCTCCCAGCCGGAGGATGGCGTCCCACCATCGGTCGGGCAGGATAGCATGGGACAATACCAGGATACCCGAACCGAAACCGATTCGGTAACGGGTCTTTGGACGCTTGCGGTTCACGGCCCGGGAGATAGCCCGCGTCACGACCGACGGCTTGGACAGGAGACGGATGGAGTAGGCTTTGCGCAGGGTTTTGGACTCACGGATGCCTTCCTCCTCGTAGGGCGTTCCCCGGGAAGATTCCGCCAGATGGTCCGCCGCAATGAGGCCCCAGTCGGTCTTGACTCCGCCCGGTTCGATGAGGACGACGTCGACACCGAACGGTTTCATCTCCATCCGGAGCGCGTCGCTGAGGGCTTCCACCGAATATTTGGACACATGATACCAGCCACCGAACAGAAGGACGGCTTTCCCGGCCACGGAAGAGATGTTGATGATGCGGCCACTCCCCCGCTCCCGCATGGAAGGCAGCACCAGCTGACATAGGCGCGCCAAACCGAACACATTGACTTCCAATTGTCTCCGGGCTTCATCCATGGGCACGTTCTCGATGGCGCCGAAGAATCCGTAGCCCGCATTGTTCACCAGCACGTCGATCCGGCCTTCCTGTTCCAGGACCGCACGGACCCCTTCGGTCATCGACGCTTCATCGGTCACGTCTATCCGGAGCGGGACGACCCCGTCGGCCTTCAGCGGTTCCATCCGCTCCAACCGCCGGGCCGCCGCATATACGCGGTGTCCCTGCCTGGCCAGCGTCCGTGCCGCATCGAAGCCGATGCCGCTGCTCGCGCCGGTAATGAGGATAACTTTCATCTATTGCAAAACGTACTTGAGAGATTTCACCCGGTCGGAACTTCCGCCATAAAGCAATTCGTACTTGCCCGGGAGAACCACCATGTCCTGCTTCTCTTCCGACCACCAGAGGAACATGTCGTCCTCGAGGGGAAGATATACTTTCACGGACTTCCCGGCAGGGACGAATACGCGGCGGAAGGCGCGGAGGGTCTTGGACGGACCCTTGGGATCGTCCGGACGCCGGACGTAGACCTGCACGACCTCCGTACCGTCACGCTTGCCGGTATTCTTGACCGGAATGACGATCGAATGGCCCTTGACCTTAGCATTGCCGTCATTGTACTCCGTATAACTGAGGCCGTGACCGAACGCATACAGAGGCTTGCCGTCAAAGTAACGGTAAGTGTGGCCCTTCATGTCATAGTTCTCGAAATCGGGCAGGTCGTCGATGCTGCGGTAGAACGTAACGGGAAGTTTGCCGGAGGGGTTCACTTCCCCAAACAGTACGTCCGTCACAGCCGTGCCGCCCTCCTGGCCCGGATACCAGGCCTGGAGGATGGCATCGCAGGACTCCGTCTCGGGGACCAGGCCGATGGCGCAGCCCGAGAAGTTCACCAGCACGACCTTCTTGCCCGCATCGTGCAGGGCTTTCAGCAGGTCACGCTGCACCTGCGGGAGCTGGATGTCGGTGCGGTCACCTCCCTTGAAACCGGGCAGGTCCACCGGCATTTCTTCGCCCTCGAAACGGGGCGAAATACCACCCGCAAAGATCACGATATCGATATCCTCCAGCTCCTTCAGGACCGCCTGGACATCCAGGGCGGGAAGGAAACTGGACTGCATCCGTTCCTGGCGGCGGACATAGTTCAGGATGTCCTGCACGCCAATGGCATACTGCTGTGCAATGGCTTCCATCTCCTCCCGGCTCTTGCCGAGCGCCTGGGACAGCGGATTGTCCGGATTGGGTTTCGGAGCGTATTCGGCTCCGACGATACCGCAGCCGCGGACATACTTGAGGCCTGGAATCCGCTTCCTCAAGGCATCATAAAGCGTAACGGTGCCTTTCGGAACGGGGTTGTAGTTACCCCACTGCATCTCGGCGTCGTCACCGTTCGGGCCGACGAGCGCGATGCGCGCATCCCCTTGCAACGGAAGGATGCCGCCGCGGTTCTGCAGGAGGACCAGGGTCTCCTGCGCCATCTTCCGGGAAAGGGCCCGGTGCTCGGGACCTTCCACGATGGACTCCGGCAGGTGGTCCCACAGGGAGACGTCATCCATTTCGCCCAGCCGGAAACGGGCGGTGAACAGGCGGACCAGGTTCCGGTCCAGGTCCTTCTCATCCAGCAGACCGCGTTCCACGGCCTCGGGAATATGCCGATAGGCCTGGCCGCACTCGGTGTCCACGCCGGCGTGGACGGCTGCTGCGGCAGCGGAAGCCACGTCCGGGACATATCCGTGCCGGCCCTGGACGTAGAAGTCCTCCACGGCCCAGCAGTCGGAAGTGATCAGGCCCTGGTAGCCCCATTCACCCCGGAGAATCGTATCGATCAGGTAATCGCTGGCTCCGCAGGGAACACCGCGAAAACGGTTGTAAGCGGTCATCACCTCCTGCACATGGGCCTTGGTAACCAGGTCCTTGAAGGCCGGGAGATAGGTCTCGCGGAGGTCTCTTTCGGACACTTCCGCGTCATAGCTGTGGCGGTTCCACTCCGGGCCGGAGTGGACGGCATAGTGCTTTGCGCAGGCGTGGGCCTTCAGGACTTCGGCGTCCGACGGACCCTGCAGGCCGTTCACGACCGCCATGCCCAGCCGGCCGGTCAGGTACGGATCTTCCCCGTAGGTCTCCATTCCCCGTCCCCAGCGCGGGTCACGGAAGATATTGATATTCGGCGTCCAGAACGTGACGCCCTGGTACTGGCCGATGTGGCCGGCTTCTTTAGCTATCCTGTATTTCACGCGCGCCTCGTCACTGACCGCCGTAAACACCTCATACAAAAGCGGCTCGTCAAAGGAAGCCGCCATTCCGATGGGCTGCGGGAATACGGTGGCCGACCCGTTCCGGGCCACCCCGTGCAGGGCCTCGCTCCACCAGTTGTAGGCCTTGATGCCCAATGCTTCCACCGGGGCGGAAGGATGCATCGACAGGGAGGTCTTCTCCTCCAGCGTCAACCGGGACACCAAGTCCTTCGCGCGCTCTTCGGGAGACAAAGAACGGTCTTTATAAGGTTGGGCCGAAAGAGTCACGGCCACGGCGCCCAGCGCCAGGAGGGAAAGGATACGCTTCATTCAGAATGGGTTATTTCTACAAAGATAGAAAAAAACTGTCATTCTGAGCAAAGCGGAGAAAACTCAGAGCCAGTCCGGAGCCGGCATCCTCTTGATGCGCAAGCGCACTTTCCGCTGGCGCTTCTGGATATAGTTCGAGGGGTCTACGGGACTGTATACAAGCGGTCTGGGAAGACAGACGGCTATGTAGGCCGCCTGGAAACGGTCCAGTCCGGCGGCATGGCAATGGAAGTATTTCCGGGACGCTGCCTCGACGCCATAGAGCCCGGGGCCCGTTTCGATTACGTTCAGATAGACCTCCATGATGCGTCTCTTGCCCCAGATGGTCTCGATGAGGATGGTCCAGTACCCTTCGAGGCCTTTCCGGATCCAGGTATGCGTCCCGAAGGTGAAGACGTTCTTTGCCGTCTGCTGGCTGATCGTACTGCATCCGCGGAGCTCCTTTCCTTTCACACGATATTCCTTCCACATCGCTCGCATTTGGTTCCAGTCAAAGCCGTGGTGTACGTCGAACATCGAATCCTCGGAGATGATGACAGCCTTCACCATATCCGGAGAAATCTCATTCAGGGGCTTCCAATGGCGGCGGGTATGGTAATTCTCCGTTTTCGCAAACTGGATGGAACGTTTGAGCATCAACGGAGTGTATCGCACCGGCACCCATTTCAACAGGAACACCAGCGCGATGCTCAGAACCACGAACCAGAAAGGTATCCGGACAAGCAACCAATACCAGAGTTTTCTCTTCTTCCGCATACGCACTTTTTTCGCTCCAAATCCCGTGCCCTACGGTTTGATAATTGCAGTGTTTTCCGTATTTTTGCAATAATTATGGCAGACATGAAATCGCTGGCCAAGGATACGGCCATCTACGGACTCAGCAGCATCATCGGAAGGTTCCTCAACTACCTCCTCGTTCCCCTTTATACGTATAAGATCGCGGCATCCAGTGGCGGCTACGGCGTCATCACGAACCTGTACGCCTACACGGCCCTCCTCCTCGTCATCCTGACGTACGGCATGGAAACGACCTTCTTCCGCTTCGCGAACAAGGACGATGAGGACCCGAAACTGGTCTATTCTTCCATCCTGCGGATGGTCGGCCTCACCTCACTCCTGTTCATCGGCCTGGTGTTCGCCTTCATCGGCCCCATCTCCAACGCGATGGGGTATCCGGAGCATCCGTCCTACATCTGGGCTCTGGCCATCGTGGTGGCCCTGGACGCCTTCCAGGCCATCCTGTTCTCCTACCTGCGGTACAAGAAGCGCCCCATCAAGTTCGCGGCGCTCAAACTGCTCTTCATCGGCCTGAACATCGCCCTGAACCTGGTCTATTTTGTCGTGCTTCCCAAGCTGTACGAAGGCAATCCCGGTCTGTGGGGCAAGCTGTACAACCCCGAGGTGGGCGTCGGTTACGTGTTCTATATCAATCTGTTCTGCACCGCCCTCGTCACCTTCTTCTTCGTAAAGGAGCTCAAAGGCATCGGCTACGGCTT
>JAEEGL012259353.1_pt1 | contig 10477 bp, 10 predicted proteins | sample 9134231 | NCBI WGS metagenome assembly JAEEGL01 (sample SAMN16246548, study PRJNA631951) | gut metagenome | biome: gut microbiome; feature: rumen; material: fiber-attached | host: Bos | place: Iran: Karaj | collected 2018-10 | reverse complement strand
TACCACAGAAGTATACGTTGATAACGTAGAATTCGTAGGCGGTAAGAATGACGGCGGAAACGGCGGCGGTTATCAGAACAACGGCGGCTATAACGGCGGCTATCAGAATAACGGCGGCGGTCAGAACTATAACAATTATCAGGCTGAACCACAGCAGGCAGCTCCACAGCAGCCTCAGAATAATGACATGTCATTCGGCAATCTGAGCGATTTTGAAGAGATCATCAGTGAAGGCGACGTACCGTTCTGATAACGGTAAAAAATCAATTACTTTATATGAATAGGAGGAAAAGTCATGGAAAAGGAAAGAAATGCTCGTCCTGCAAAGAAGCCTCGCAAGAAGGTTTGTATGTTCTGCGCAGACAGAATCGAAAAGATCGATTACAAGGATCTTACAAAGCTCAGAAAGTGCATGACTGAAAGAGCTAAGATTCTTCCAAGACGTGTAACAGGTACTTGCGCTTATCATCAGCGTGAGCTGACAGTTGCTATCAAGAGAGCAAGACACATCGCTCTGCTTCCTTATATCAGCGACTAATCATAAAAATCAAGGGAGGCAGCAGCCTCCCTTTTCTGTTTATCCGACAATATGTATCCGCTCCTTACGGCATCGTGAAAGGAGCGCGTTTCAGGTCTATCGGTCGATATTCTGTACAGCGAGCTCCTCGTCTCTGCGGAAGAGAAGAGAGATGCACCATACTGCCGATATGGCAACGAGAATGTAGACTACACGGCTGAGTACGCTTGCTGCGCCGCCGAAAAGCCATGCTACCATATCAAACTCGAATATACCGACCAATCCCCAGTTTATTCCTCCGATTATCAGAAGAATAAGAGCAATTTTGTCCCACATACTGAGAACACCTCTTGATTTCGGGATTCTGGCGCTGTGCGCCTTTACCGCTGACTGCGACCTTCTGCGCGTTTCAACGGTACAAAGCTATTATCGCCGCAATGCTCCCGATTATTCACACCGAAAAGGAGAAAATTATGGTTTCAGCTGTTTTTTCATTAATTGATATTGACAAAAAAACATGGATACTTATAGCGGTCGCAGCTGCGGCAGCCCTGCTGCTCATTCTTTATTTATGCGTTCACTTCAGCAAGGGCAGGCGAAAGGGCAGAGCCGCCGAGAAAAAGGTGGGAAAATTTCTTAAAAAGCTGGGAAAAAACGACAAAATAAGGATAATCAACAACGCCTTTCTCCCTCTCTACAATAAAGCCTGCGAGGTTGACCATCTGGTCTTCGGACGCTTCGGAGTGCTCGTAGTCGAGACCAAGGGCATATCAGGCGAGATAAAGGGCAGCGGCAAGAACCTCACCCATACCATAGGCAGCAAGACTCATAAGCTTTACAATCCTCAGATGCAGAACAAGACTCATATGGACAATGTTGTTCATCATCTGAAAAAGGGCGGCTTCGACAAAACTCCCGTAAACGGCGCGGTAGTCTTTGCCGCAAAGGATATCACGTTCCCATCGGAAATCGGAACAGACCTGAAAGGACTGGAAAAGCTGTACAAATCCCTTCCCGACGCAGGCTGCAATCAGGACGTGCTGTACAACTATTTCCACGATATGCAGGTAAGGAATCCTCTCAAAAAGGCGTGGATAAAGACACGCAAGAAGAACGACTGACACAGGCATTATGCCAAAGGAGTTTATTATGAAAGTAAAAAGGTTTATAGCAGCCGCTGTGGCTGCGCTCATGGCTTTTCCCTCTGCCTTCCGTACTGACAGAACCGTAAGTACGGCAGACGCCGCAAATATTCCCTCAGTTACATTCACCAACTTCGACAGCCGCATAAACGGCGGCGAGCCCATACGCGGAGTCGATATATCGTCTGTCATATCCATTGAGGAGGCGGGTGTGAAGTTCTATGACGACAACGGCAGAGAGCAGGATATCTTTCAGACTCTTGCAGACCACGGCGTGAACTATATCCGCGTAAGGATATGGAACGAACCACACGATGATAACGGCAATACCTACGGCGGCGGTCATTCCGATCTTGAAACCGCCGCGAAAATAGGTAAGAGAGCTGCCGAGCACGGTATGAAGCTCCTTGCGGATATACACTATTCCGACTTCTGGGCTGATCCCTCAAAGCAGACACGCCCCAAATACTGGCAGCCCCACAGCCATGACAAGCTGAAGGGCGAGATATACAACTGGACCTCATGGGTAGTGAAGTATCTCACTGAAAACGGCAGTGATATCGGCATGGTACAGGTGGGCAACGAGACCGAGTGCTTCTTCTGCGGTGAAAAGGATATGTACAAGATATGCGACCTCTTTGCAAGCGGAGAAAAGGCGATACGCGACTTTGACAGGAATATCCTCATAGCTCATCACTTCGCCAACGCAGGCAACGGACACTTCGGCTGGTATGCACAGGTAATGGACGAGTGCAAGCTGGATTACGACATATTCGCCTGCTCATACTACTCCTACTGGCACGGCTCGCTGGACAATCTGCAGAAAACTCTCACCGATATCGGAAACAAGTACAATAAATATGTAATGGTAGTGGAGACCGCCTATCCCTACACGGACAATGACGGCGACAACTTCGGAAACAGCGTAAGCTCAAGCACCAGCGGCATCGATCTGAGATACGATATATCGGTTGACGGACAGGCAAAGGCTCTTGCTGACGTATTTCAGACCGTGGCAAACTGCAACGGACACGGTATCGGCGTTTTCTACTGGGAGCCTGCATGGCTGGGGGTTCCCGACATCTCATGGCAGGAGCAGAAAAAGCACTGGGAGCAGCAGGGCTCCGGCTGGGCAACGGTCTATGCAAAGGACTATGACAGCGGAGCCACAGAAACGGGCGGCTCATCATTTGACAATCAGGCGCTGTTTGACTTTCATGGCAAGCCACTGGAGTCGCTTGATCTGTTCCTCAACATATATCCTCAGAAAAAGCCTTTAGTTACCACAACATCAGCAACGACCACAACTTCAACGACTACTGCAACCACAACCACTACCACAACAGTACCTGTTGTAACAAAGGAGATAGTTCTGGGTGACATCAACGGCGATGGAGCAATAGACGTATTTGACGTAATAACGCTGAGAAAGCTTGTAGTGACAGGGGATAAGGCGGCAGAGTATGATCTCAACGGCGATGGTGAGACAGGAGTTGCAGACCTTGTGAAGCTGCAAAGCTATATCCTCGGAAATAAGGATAATGACCTTACAAAGAAGACAATAACCGTAAAGAATAACGGATAAAGGCAAAGCCGCTGCAATTGCAGCGGCTTTGCTCATATTCAGACAAAAACGTTACTTATCAATCGTTTCTGTGCTTATATGCATAAATTGTAGGAATTATCGCGCAGAAGAATATCAAGACCATCATAAGCCCGAAATACAGTACGTCATTTCCCAAGCCTGTGAGCCTAAGGAGCAATACTGCCGCGATAACTGCAAGACCTGCGATAACGCATATCCTTCCCATAAATCTGTGAGTAAGGTCCCAGCACTTTTCGTTTTTCAGCGTCCACGGAACTCTTAATCCGAGGTTGGGATTCTGACGGACTGTGGGCATATAGTTGCCGAGGACCATGAATAGGAAGCCGAACATCAGCGGGAACAGCCACGCAAAGTCGCTGCTTATCTTTTCACCTATCTCAGCGCCGCTGCCCATAACAAGACCCAGCATAAGCCAGTTTACAGCGACGAGGAAAAGTTCGATAATGGAAACGCAGACAGCGAGAGGCTTGAGGTTTTTCTCAGCATTTTTGGCGTTTCTGGTTATCAGCAGACATAACGGGATTAGCGCAAAAATAACGAGTGGTATTATAAGACCGTTCCATTTGCTGCCTACACCGTTGCACTTCCACGAAAAATCAGCGTGCATCGGAACAATATCCGGAAGTCCGATAATATAGATCAGTGAAACGATAAAATTAACGGCTCCTATAACGAGCGTAACAGCTGTGAGCCTTGAAATAGCCTTATTTTTCATATTTATTCTCCTTTCGCGCCGAAGACCTCGGCGATCCCCTTCAAAAAGTCCTGAAATACGGTAGTATTCAGCCTGTAGGTTATAGTTTGTTTTTCCTTTTCCGATACGATAAGACCTGCTTCACGGAGTATTTTCAGGTGGTGGGAAACAGTAGCGGCGGAAATATCGAATTGTTCGCTTATCTCGCCTGCGGTCATATCGCCTTTTTGCAGCATAGTGAGTATGGCTCGTCTTGTGGAGTCCGCCATAGCGTTCCAGACGTCTTTCACTGCATATCCCTCCTTTTTTATTTTGATAATCATCTAAATACAAGTTTAAAAATCAGACGGTATTTTGATATCCGTCTAAATACAATATATCACAAAAAAACGCACTTGTCAATACCTTTTTGAAAAATTTTCAGTGCTTCGTTGTCAGTACACGGAACGCCTGCCACTGCAAGCGCTTCATTTGAAAAAATTATTCTGATATAAAACCAATGATATCCGACGGCTTCTCTGCAATGAAGTCAGCGCCCTCGGCTTCCAGCTCGGCACGGCCGCGGAAGCCCCATGCACAGCCGATAGAACGTATACCCGCATTTTTTGCGGTCTGAATGTCCACATTGCTGTCACCTATCATGCAGACCTGATTCTCCTCGTCGGGGAGAGCAGCGAATATCTCGATAAGTACAGCGATGTCGGGCTTTACAGGTCTGTAGTCGACTCCGCCGAGTATCTTCACAAATTCAATATCAGGCAGGAGCTCCCATACTATCTCCCTTGCAGCGTCCTCGGGCTTGTTGGTAGCAACGGCAAGGATTACACCGCTGCTTTGCAGTTTTTTCAGCGTATCCTTTATGCCGTCATAGAGCTTTGTCTTGTCAAGGTAATGCCTGGAATAATAGTCCTTGAACAGCCTGTGCAGCTCCGCTGCTTTGTCCTTTCTGCCCTCGGGGAGAGCCCTTTCGCAGAGTTTTTTCGCTCCGTTTCCCACCATTTTCTTGTAGCTTTCGTAGTCATGGACTGGGCAGCCAAGTTTTTCCAGTCCGTAGTTTACGGCGTCACCGAGGTCGCACAGGGTATTTGCGAGAGTTCCGTCAAGGTCGAATATTGCTGTTTTCATGGCATTATTCTCCTATGAGCCTGCGTATCTCATCGGGAGTGAAAACATACTCCTTGCCGCAGAAATGACAGCTTACCGAGGTGTCCTTGCCCTCGTCGGCAATGGACTTAAGCTCGTCCTTACCGATACTGATAAGTACTCTTTCTGTACGTTCGCGGCTGCAATCGCACTTGTATACAGGCTTTGCCGTATCGAGAACATTTGGCTCCAGGCCCTCAAGGAGCGTATTTGCTATCTCCTCGGGAGTTATGCCCTCGTCAAGCATAGCGGACACAGGGCGTATCTTTGCAACATTCTTCTCGATGATGTCTATGCATTTCTCGTCAGCAAAGGGGAGGAGCTGTACAAGAAAGCCTCCTGCTGATTTTACGGTAAGGTCGGGATTTACGAGAACTCCGAGACTGCAAACAGTGGGTATCTGCTCGCTGGTAGCGTAATAGCTTGCTATATCCTCTGCGATCTCACCCGAAACAAGGGGGATAACGCCGACATATGGTTCTTTCAGCCCCATATCCTTGACAACGGAGAGAGTACCGTCCCTGCCCACAGCTCCGCCCACGTCAAGCTTTCCCTGTGCATTGAGGGGGAGCTCCACAACAGGATTGTTAACGCAGCTTTTAACGTTTCCGCGGCTGTCGGCAACTGCCACCAGCTGTCCCGAGGGACCGCCGCCGTCAACTCTCAGAGTAACGCTGTCGTCATCGCCCTTGAGCATGTAGCCCATTAGTGAAGCGGCTATGGTAAGCCTTCCGAGCCCTGCCGTGATAACGGCAGAGGTCTTGTGTATGCGTTCTATTTCCGAAACTATATCCTTAGCGTCAAGTACCTCCGCAAAGGCTGAACCGTCTGCAGATATCGCTCTGTATAAATTACCCATTTCAATTATCCTTTCAGTATTTCTGACCGCTTCTGATACATCTTGCGGCATAGACTATGCGCTGAGAATCGGCTTTCGGCGGTTCAAGAGTATCGTCTCCGTACTTGCCGAGCACCTCAAAGCCGCATTCAGCAAGAAGCCTCTCGATATCATTTTCGCTGTAGGCATTTTCCGAAAAGCTGTCGGAGCTTCGTGAGTACAGTCCGTTTTCCTCAAGCTCGAAGAATTGCAGCTCCATTTTCACTTCGAGAGTATCGGGATCGAGAGTATTCTCCCACACGCAGTAGACATGTTCAGTCTCGTAGGTAAATGTATTGTTTGCCAGTATTTCGCGGTGCTTGTAGGGAGTATTCACATCGAAAATGAAAAGCCCGTCCTGTTCCGAGAAAAAGGCGACTCCCTCAAAGACCTTTCTCACGTCGTCAAGGCTTGCAAGGTGGTTGATACTGTCCAGTGCGCATATGGTTATGTCAACCGTGCCGAACATATCCAGTTTACGCATATCCTGACACAGATATTGTATATTCGCGCCGCTGTCGAACTTTTTGTCGAGAGCTATCCCCAGCATTTCGTCGGAATTGTCCACGCCTATGACGTCATAGCCCAGCTCTGCCATTACCTCCGAGATACTTCCCGTACCGCATGCAAGGTCGAGGAGGATATTCTCCTTTGTGGTCTTGAAGCGCTGTATTATACCGTGGAAATATCTTCCGCGCTGCTTGTAGTCTATATTTGCGGTAAGCTCGTCGTAATACCGCGCAAAAGCACTGTATCCGCTCAACGCTGCACCTTCTTTCAATATAATTATGTGTTCGGCAGCTACCGGCAGTTTGCGTAATTACCCGACAGCTGTTTATCCTTATGTCTGCCGTGGCTGAAACAACGGGCTGCGACCATAGCGGTGCAGCCCGTCACAAATACTTCTCAGCGAAGCATATTTGATTTTTCTTCCGTGTCTATGGTAGCAGGCTCGGTAGTGGGTTCAGTAATAGGTTCCGTAGTGGGTTCTGTGGGATTGGTTGCAGGTTCGATGACTGTGCCCTTGAAATTTGTGGTATAGTTCTTGATCACTTCACCGTCTTCGTTATAGTCTGTATAATCGATATACGGACCGTCGGAGTTATCGGTGGGATACTGGTGGATACAGCTTTTGAGTATGAGCTTTGAAGCGTTCTTCCACTCATAGGTCTTGAGCTCGTATTCCACATTGTCTTCCTTTTTGTCATATAGAACTATCTTGCCCTTTTTGAGCTCGTCAAGCTCTATCAGATTCTTGAGAGAGTTGAGCTCCTGCCAGGCGGAGTATATGCCCTTTTCGGAATCATAGCGGTAATATCTTCCGGTCTTGTTGAGAGCGTCCTGTTTCTCGATGATGAAGAGGTCGTCATAGCCGTCCTCGTCGAAATCAGCCTCAACGATGAAATCCTCAAAGGTCTTCTTGCTGTTTTCTTTGAGCTCCTTTTCGATATCCTCGATATTTATGTCGCTCAGTGTCTGTACAGTTTTTTCTTCCCCGTTTTTATCCTTGCGGTTTACCTTAACTTCATTTGATTTTGAGTCAAGTGAAAAACTTATATTGCTGTGATCCTTCGGGTCGAATGTAGCTGCCTGAGTGGTAGCCTCAGCGGCGGTCGTCGGTGTGGCAACAGTAGTTGTCCTGTGGACCGTAGGTACCGATCTTGTGGTACCGTGGACTGTTCCGTCATTGCCTGCGGGCTTGGTAGCGGGAGGCACATTTACATTCTTTGTGGTATGAACAGCAGTAGTTCCTGAAATCTTCTCACCTGCGGGCTTGGTGCTTGTAACGCCGGTAGTGGTAAGCTTATCGGTAGTAGCCTCGGTCTCATAAGTTGCAATATCGGTGGTTGTACCGTTATCGGTGCCTGTGACTACATTGATGTTATCCTTGTCAGGTGTTCCGTTGACCTTGCCGCAGCCTGAAAGGAGAGCAAGAAGAATAACAGGAAAAATAAGCTTTTTCATATTGTCACCTCATATAACCTTTCTTTCTCTGAAATACCGTTCATCTGCGGCAGCCCCTTGGCCATCTGCCGTGATACCGAGCGGTACAGAAATCCATCCCAAATGTATCAATATCTGATCCCCTGAACGCTGCATGAGCAGCGTATGATTATTTGTTAGCCATATCCTTTGCCTTGCAGCACTTTTTATATTTCTTGCCGCTTCCGCACGGACACGGATCGTTATCGCCGATCTTCTTTACGCGTACAGGCTCTTCCGAGAAGCTTCCGTCGCCTGCGCCGGCATTGGGAGCGTCGGGCTGAGCTACCTGTTCACGCTCCGGTGCCTCGTTAGACTGGAGTCTTACAGTAAGGAGCATACGGATAGTATCCTCGCGGATAGAATCTACCATAGCATCGAACATCTCGAAGCCTTCGTAACGGTACTCGATAACAGGGTTCTTCTGACCGTATGAGCGGAGGCCGATACCCTTCTTGAGCTCCTCCATATCGTCGATATGAGCCATCCACTTTGTATCAACTACCTTAAGGAGTATAACTCTTTCAAGCTCACGCATTACCTCTGAGCCGTACTCAGCCTCCTTGGCCTCGTATATCTCTCCGGCCTTGCTGCTGAGAGCGTTGACGATATCCTCCTTGGATACCTCCTGAAGCTCCTCGTCGGTAAAGTTGAGGTCCTCGGGACCGATGAGCCAGCCGAGGAAGTGCTCCTTGAGACCGATCATATTCCAGTCGTCCTTGACCTCGTTGTCAACAAGGTAAGTATCTACAGTGGTATTTATGAGATCCTCCATCATCTTGAGTATGCTCTCGTGGAGGTCCTCGCCGTCGAGTACCTGAGCTCTCTGCTTGTAGATGATCTCACGCTGTGTATTCATAACGTCGTCGTAGTTGAGGACGTTCTTTCTTATGCTGAAGTTCTGACCCTCGACCTTCTTCTGCGAGGATTCGATTATCCTTGTGAGCATTTTGCTTTCGATAGGAGTATTCTCGTCAACATTGAGGGTCTTCATAAGGTTTTCGAGGCGGTCTCCTGCGAAGATACGCATGAGGTTATCCTCTACGGAGAGGAAGAAGCAGCTTTCGCCCTCGTCGCCCTGACGTCCGGAACGTCCGCGGAGCTGGTTGTCGATACGGCGTGATTCGTGACGCTCTGTACCGAGGATATAAAGTCCGCCTGCCTCCTTGACGGCAACAGCCTTTTCCTTTACCTCTGCGTTGTATTTATCGTAAAGCTCGCGGTAGAGCTTTCTTGCAGCGATTACTTCCTCATCTTCGGTATCAGCGAAGCCGATAGCCTCTGTGATGATCTCCTCGGGTATCTCGCGCTTTCTCAGCTCAGCTCTTGCGAGGAACTCGGCGTTACCGCCAAGCATGATATCGGTACCACGGCCGGCCATGTTTGTGGCAATGGTAACTGCGCCGTATTTACCTGCCTGAGCAACGATCTCAGCTTCCTTGGCATGCTGCTTTGCGTTGAGGACCTCGTGCTTTATACCCTTTCTCTTGAGCATAGCGGAGAGGAGCTCTGATTTTTCGATAGAAACCGTACCGACGAGGATAGGCTGGCCTTTTTCGTGGCACTCTATGATCTTGTTGATGATAGCAACGTACTTGCCCTTTTCGGTCGTGTAAACCTGATCGTTGTGATCCACACGGATAACGGGCTTGTTGGTGGGAACAGCTATAACGTCGAGCTTGTAGATCTCCTTGAACTCGTCCTCTTCGGTCATAGCGGTACCTGTCATACCTGAGAGCTTTGTATAAAGGCGGAAGAAGTTCTGGAAGGTGATAGTAGCGAGGGTCTTGGATTCGCTCTTGATCTTAACGCCTTCCTTGGCCTCGATAGCCTGATGGAGACCGTCGTTGAAACGACGTCCCATCATGAGACGGCCTGTGAACTCGTCAACGATGATGATCTCGCCGTCCTTGACAACGTAGTCGATATCGTTCTTCATAACGCCGTTAGCCTTGATAGCCTGATTTATATGGTGGAGAAGGGTCATATTCTCGGAATCCATAAGGTTCTCGACTCTGAACGCTTCTTCAGCCTTCTTTACGCCGCGCTGTGTGATGGTAGCGGTCTTTGCCTTTTCGTCGATGATATAATCAGCAGTATCGTTGATCGACTCCTGATCCACCTTGTCGTCCATTTCAACAACTGTAGTGGAAGTAAGAGTCTTTGCAAAGCGGTCAACAATAGCGTAGAGGTCTGTGGACTTGTCGCCGCGTCCCGAAATGATAAGAGGAGTACGGGCCTCATCGATGAGGATAGAGTCCACCTCGTCCACGATAGCGAAGTTGGGGGCACGCTGAACGCGCTCCTCCTTGTGGGTGACCATGTTGTCACGGAGGTAATCGAAGCCCAGCTCGTTGTTTGTGGCGTAGGTAACGTCGCAGTTGTAAGCGGCGCGGCGCTGGTCGTTCGTAAGTCCGTGAAGGATACAGCCGACTGTAAGTCCCAGCCAGCGGAGGACCTTGCCCATTTCCTCTGCCTGAGTTTTGGCAAGGTAGTCGTTTACGGTAACGACATG
>JAEEGL012242031.1_pt1 | contig 10477 bp, 5 predicted proteins | sample 9134231 | NCBI WGS metagenome assembly JAEEGL01 (sample SAMN16246548, study PRJNA631951) | gut metagenome | biome: gut microbiome; feature: rumen; material: fiber-attached | host: Bos | place: Iran: Karaj | collected 2018-10 | reverse complement strand
CCCGAAGTGCTGAATCTGGTCTTCTTCAAAAAGGTCATGTCCAAGGCTAAGTTCTGGCAGATGATCGGCCGCGGCACGCGTCTCTGCCCGGGGCTGATCGACGGCGTCGACAAGGACAAGTTCTACATCTTCGATTTCTGCGGCAACTTTGAGTTCTTCCGCATGAACAAGGGCAAACCCACAGCGAACATGATCGCGCTGCAGGGAGCTATATTCCACCTGAAAGCACAGATCGCATACAAGCTGCAGGACCTGGCCTATCAGACGCCGGAACTGATCGAATTTCGCAAGGCGCTCGTGGAGGACATGGTTCGCAAAGTAAAAGAATTGAACCGCGAGAATTTTGCGGTTCGGCAGCATCTGAAATATGTAGAGTTGTATTCCAATCCCGGCAGCTACACAGCTCTAACCTATGAGGACACGATCCTGATGGGAAGCGAGCTTGCGCCGCTGATCGAGCCGGAACAGGACGACGCAAAGGCGCTGCGCTTCGACGCGCTGATGTACGGCATCGAGCTGGCCTATCTCGCCGGGAAAACCTACTCCCGTGCGCGGCACGACCTTCTGAAAAAGGTTGATGCTGTGGCAGGTGTGGCAAATATTCCGGCTATCATGATGCAATCGGAGCTGATCGACAAAATCCTGCATACGGACTATCTGGACAATGCTGGGATAAACGAATTCGAGCACATCCGCGAGAGTCTTCGCGACCTGATAAAGTACATCCCTGTCGGGAAGATCATCTACGAGACGGATTTCGATGACGAGATTCTGTCCGTCGACTGGCGGGAGTCCGAACTGGAAAACGACGACCTGAAGAACTACAAGGCGAAAGCGGAATACTACGTAAGGCAGCACCAGGACAACGCTGTTATCGCAAAGCTGAAAGGTAATATCCCCCTGACCGATGCAGACATTAAGGTTTTGGAAGAAATTCTCTGGAGCGAGGTCGGCACAAAGCAGGAGTATGAAGCGGAATACGGCGAGAAACCGCTGGGTGAGTTTGTGCGGGAGATCATCGGACTCGACATGAATGCGGCCAAAGCTGCATTTGCAGAGTTCCTCAACGATACGAACCTGGACAGCCGACAGATTTACTTCGTCAATCAGATCGTGGAATACATCGTCCATAACGGCATGATGAAAGACCTGTCAGTGCTGCAGGAAACGCCGTTTACGGATCAAGGCAGCATCGTGGAAGTGTTTACGGATTTGACCGTATGGATGGCCATTCGGAAAGCGATCGAAAAGGTCAATGCAAATGCATCGGCGGCATGAGATCGATGGGTAGATGGCTGGTTGTTTCCATGCATTCGGGCCTGTAAACAGAGAAAACGCAACAATTTCGGGGGGCATTTCGTTGTCAATCGCGCAGGGGGAGGAATAAACGAATGCAATACAAGATCACAGATATTGTCGAGAAGATTCGGACAGAGAAGCTAACGGAAGCAGAACGGGAGACAAACTCAGCATCTGATTTGTCTGAGAAACTGAATGGTGTTCTGATAAAAAACGGTGATTTGGTCGAATGCGTCCTTGGCGCAATCGAAACAAACACTGGAAGAAAGCATGGGATTTCCGGCGAATACTGTGGATCGCAATCATCACAGCATTGGGAACTGTTGTATACACAAGAAGGGTGCAACTATGTTGTCAGCCTTTTCAACGGTTGCAGAGCAACGATTCTGAATCCACCGGCAGCCCCGGCTCCTGTTCCTCCAACACCACCGTCGACAGCGCCAACCTATCGATTCTCTCGGAATATAAGGAAAGGATTGAGGGAAAAGTACAACAAAATCCATAAAGTTATACTGCTCGAAGCACCAGAAATATATTGGGTATTTGACGATGACGCAAAACTCTTAGGAGACTTGCTTGGTTCTCGTGTTACGAGGACTCTCAGTGGGTATAACCTGACATATAAAAAGGAGACTCACGAAAGAGTTAAAAAGCTGTTAAAAGGAAACCGTATACCATTCCTTGTTGTTCATCCAAACGATGAAGAAAGCTATGTCGATTATGAACCTAATACTTTAAAGATTGAAGTCGGATCAAAGTTTGATGCGGAATCCGGGAATGAAATACTGAAATTCTGCATACCTCAGACAAACGAAGTCAAACTAGTAACAATTACCCGCCCTGATGGGACAGCCGAGATAATTGAAGTACCGATACAAGAACCAGATGATGAATACATAAGCATTTCCAAAGAGACTCCAATGGCGATGGCCTCGCTTAATGCTGTTGAAGGCCAGCAAATAACATGCAATGGCATCGAGTATAAGATACTCAAGATTTATGCTGACGCCTGACAAAAATAGTGAATGAACATGGGGAGGCAACAATGGCAAGTATAGGAAAGCTGGAAGAAGTAGATGTTCGTGAACTTTGGCGTCATGAGCAATATGACTTCTCAAAGTGGCTATCCAAAGAAGAGAACATCGAATACCTGAATGATATTCTGGGGCTTACCCTCGTTGACATTGACAGTGAAGTCTACGTTGGTCCTTATCGCTGTGATTTGGTAGCACAGGATGAAACCTCAGGGATAACAGTCATCATAGAGAACCAACTTGACGGTACGAACCATGATCACCTTGGGAAAATAATAACCTATGCTTCTGGCCTTGACGCCAAAGTCATCGTCTGGATTGTTAAAGAAGCAAAAGAAGAGCATCGTGCAGCAATCGAATGGCTGAACAACAATACTGTTTCCGATATCAATTTCTTTCTGATTGAGATCCACGCTTACAGAATCGGAGATTCCGATCTTGCGCCTAAGTTTGAGGTCATAGAGAAGCCCAATGATTTTGTGAAGCGCAGCAAAACGATAGACCGCAAAGATGGTGAGATGAACAAGAACCAAGCGGCAAAACTATACTTCTGGGAAGAATTCAATAAGATCGTTATCCAGCGCGGTAAACCATTCAATCCAAGAAAGGCAACAACGAACCACTGGTATGATATTGCAATCGGTTCGAGCGAAGCCCATATTGCAATTAACCTTGTGAACAAGGAAGGAAATATCGTTGTAGAATTGTATATCAGTGATAGTAAAGCTCTATTTGATAAGTTAAAAGAACAGCAAGAAACAATAGAAGAGCAATTGGGCTTTGAATTGATTTGGGATAGACTCGATAACAAAAAGGCTTCGAGAATTAAACACCCAATTGAGGGGCCGGACTTTGAGAAGCAGGACAACTATGGAAAACTGATGAACGAAACAATTGATACCACAATCAAAATGCGGGATGTTTTTAAGCAATTCATTCTGTGATAGGGAAGTTCATCCAGTGAAGGAACAAATAAATGATTGAAGAATATGCCCATGTGAGAATCAAAGCTACAGATATACCTAGCATTGTAGTTGATGTTCATAGTATTCATGGAAAGACATGGTATACAGTTGAGTACGACGAGCGCGACGAAGACGGAACATTTCACCTAGATACCTATGATGAAGACGAGCTAGAAGTGACGGGCCCACCGTCTTGGTGAAATAGATTATTCATAACGACAATTCGCCAGTATTGGAGACATTAACGTGCGCAGTAATCGTGAAGCGGTGAAAAAGTACTAACTCAAAACCGACGCAATAATGTTACGTCCATATAAAGATGAAGGGCGAATAATAAGAGAGGCAGCGGCGTCAAAAGGCGGTAAAATTGCAGACGATTATGGAGAAGCTGAAAGCATTCTTCAAGCGTTTCTCCGGGATTGGCGATTCCAACTTTACGAATCCGGAGACGCTTGCGACAACTAATGATGGCAATGCTGAACTCGAAACAGGAAAAGGTTGACATTCGAGCATTTCAGTTTGATTGAAAGCAGGGACGACGAATGGCAGATAAGAAGAAACTGGACCGATGGGCAGACAAATTGCTGGACACGGGTAAGCGGAATAACCTTATTAACTTCAAAGATACCAAAGCATCGTCAGCGGTCATTTTGTATCCCGAATGCGAAACCGTGTTCTCAAAGTGTTCTGTCGGACGCGTGTTCGAAGTGTTCGATCCTAAGATTCCTGATGAGGATCAGCTTGAGGAAGCGAACGGAGAGCCCGCAATCGAAGAGAACAAGAAGCTCACATGTGATGAGTATAAGGATTACTATGTCCCGCGCATCCGCAGTGAGCGGTATCTCCTTGTTTATTCCCAGACTCCCAATCCTCTGACGGCAGTCAAGAACATTGCGAAAAAGGCCAAGGAGTTACAGGACGAAACCGGCATCAACGTTGCCTATCTGGCATTCGGCTTCATTAAGTGGAATGAGAAAGAAGGATCGGAAGTCTATTATCGCGCTCCGTTGCTGCTTGTGCATGTAAATATCATCACCGGCTCAGTGCTTGATCCGATCAAGATTGAAGTCAGCGATGACGATGTTGTGATCAACCCGACCTTTGCGTACTATTTGCAAGCGGAATATGGCCTTCAACTCCCCGCGTTCGAGGACGAGGATACCCTGACATCGTATTATGCGAAGGTCAGCTCAATGGTCAGCAGAATGGGATGGGAAATCCTCAATGAATGCAAACTTGGGATATTCTCATTCCTGAAGATCAACATGTATGAGGATCTGAAGAACAATGCACAGGAGATTCTGAATAACAATAATGTTTTGCTCCTCCTCGGTGAGAACACCAAACCCGGACTATCCGGCACTGGAGCGAGCAAGAGTGTAAATAACCCGTTGATCGATCTGCATACGGTCGTAGATGCGGACTCGAGCCAGATCGAAGCGATTGAAATGGCCAAGAGCGGCAAAAGCTTTGTGCTACAAGGCCCTCCCGGCACTGGTAAAAGCCAGACCATCACGAATATCATCGCAGAATGTCTGCACGACGGAAAAAAGGTTTTGTTTGTCTCCGAGAAGCAGGCCGCTCTGAATGTCGTCTTCGATAAGTTAAAGAAAGCAGGACTGGCAGATTTCTGCCTCGAGTTGCACAGCCATAAGGCAAATAAGAAAGCCGTTATAGAAGAACTTAACCGCACACTGGAGTTGCCGAAAAGTGCGGTATCAGCCAGTGCCCAGGAGGAAATCCGACAGAAACAGGACGCGCAGAAGAAACTGGATACATATGCTGTCGCGCTTCACAAGAAAAGAGATACCATCGACAAATCCCTGTATCAGCTGTTTGAGCTCTATTCTGCCGAGAGGCAGTTCCCTGAGCTGGATTTCACCATACGGAGAATCCAGGCAAAGGGACAGGACTATCTTCGGAAAGCTGTCAGGCTATTGGAGCAGTATGGTGAGTATACCACTTCCGTCGGCCAGAACTATCGACAGAACGCCTGGTATGGGTTTACGAACCTGCAGATCAACTACGAAGCACGGAGCTATCTCAAAGCAGATTTGGAAAGCCTGGCACAGGGATACAGAGAACTGGAATCGACAACGGAAAACATTCGGAACAAATATCAGACGCCGGACTTGAACTTTGCTGATACCCAGTATTGGCAGTCGCTGCTGGGCTTCGCTGCTTTCTCTGATGTGATCACTCCGTCGCTGCTGTCCCGTCAAGCATTCAATTATGTGATCCCTTATCTGCAAAACATGAAGGATCAGAGCATGATCATCGTTCCGACGAGGGATCATATCTTGAACAGTTTTGAACCGAACGCAATCGGCGAGTTTAACGGGAAAGACCTCTATACGAAACTGACCGGACAATTCAGTTCCGGTTTTACTCGCGCATTTAGCTGCGAATACAAGAATCTGATTGCAGGTATTCAGATTCATCTTAAGAGCGGCGGAAAGCTGAAATACAAACAGGCAGTTGACTTCGCTGAGAATCTGATGAAGCTGCAAAATGCAACGGCAGAGTATAAGAGAAACGAAGCCGCCGTTCCGGGCTGCCTGGGAAGATGCTACAAGGGACCGGATACCGACTGGGATCATGTGATCTCCGACATGAGCATTCTACAGGGGTACTTTAGGGATGACCAGCCGAACTTCGGATCAATCCCGAAAATGAGCATGGACAATTTCAGCGCGAATCAGTCGGAGTTCCAAGCAGATTCAAAGCGCTTGTATGATCAAATCTCAGCAGTCATGGGTGCAAAGAACAGAATTGCACAGCAGTTTTATCCGATAGCGTTGAACCTTGATAAGAACGGCTACGGTTACTGCATCCGCAAACTGGATGCCTGCCTTGCTGATTTTGATAAGCTCGGAAACTGGATCAGCTTTACGGATTTGCTCCAGCAATTGCAGACAGCAGACCTGCAGGATTTCGTTGATTTGCTTATTCAGAAGCAGATCGAGCCGCAGCAGATGACCGGGACATATCGCCGAATCTTCTACAAGCACTGGATCGAGTATATTCTGTTCTCCGTTCCGGAATTGGCATCGTTTTCAAGAATCACACAGGATCAGGCCGTACAGAATTTCGTTACGAAGGATAACCTTCAATACGAGATCAGTAAGGTTCAGATTAAGTCTGAACTGTCTCAGGCACGCCCCAATCTGGATATTGTAACCGGGGGCAGCGCGGTCGCGATCTTGCGCAGGGAGGGGCAAAAGAAACGGAAACAGATGCCCATCCGGAAGCTCCTGTCCGAAACAGGAGAACTGGTCCAGAGAATTAAGCCCTGTTTCCTGATGTCTCCGTTGAGCGTCAGCACGTTCCTTGACCCGGAAAAGATCAGCTTTGATACCATCGTTTTCGATGAGGCCTCTCAGATTTTTCCTCAGGATGCCATTGGTGCTATATACCGAGGTAAGCAGTTGATCGTGGTGGGTGACTCCAGACAGATGCCGCCGAGCAATTTCTTCAATGCGTCGACAGACACTGATGAAGACGACGAAGAGATCGGCGATGTCAATGACTTTGAATCCATCCTGGATATTTGCAGTTCCGTGTTTACGACGGAACGGCTTGCGTGGCACTATCGCAGCCACTACGAGCAACTGATTGCATTTTCAAACCTAAACTTCTACAACAACAAGCTTGTTACATTTCCGTCTTCCTCTACAGACCATAAGGGTATCGGCGTCGACTTCTATTATGTGGACGGTATCTTTGACCGGAAGAGCAAGACAAACAGGGCAGAAGCGGAGTTCATCGTTGACCTGATCTATCAGAACATTGAAGAGCATCCCGAACGGAGCCTCGGTGTTGTCGCGTTTTCAGTTGCTCAGCAGAACATGATCGATAAACTGCTGTCGAAGAAACGAGAAGCCGATCCTTCCTATGAATGGTTCTTTAAGTCAGACTGCGCTGAACCGTTTTTCATCAAGAACCTCGAGACTGTACAGGGCGACGAAAGGGACACCATCATTTTCAGCGTTGCTTACGCCAAGGACAGCGAAGGCAGGTTTATCCATAACTTTGGCCCTCTGAACCGCGAGGGCGGCGAACGCAGACTGAACGTCGCCGTAACCAGAGCAAAGGACAATGTGCAGTTGGTAGCTTCCATCCATTACACGGATATCAACTTGAACAATACCGGGTCGGAGGGCGTGCGCTTGCTTCGGGCCTATCTTGACTATGCCCAAAACGGCGAAGAGGCGCTTGAACGTGCCGTCACAGTAGACGGTCAGGATCAGTTTGACTCGTATTTTGAACAGGAAGTCTGTGATTTCCTGCGGGATCACGGCTACACGGTGGATACACAGGTTGGGTGCTCCGGATACAGAATCGATCTTGGCCTTCGCAAGCCAGACAGTTCGAACTACCTTCTCGCAATTGAATGCGACGGTGCGACCTATCACAGCTCAAGGAATGCGCGAGACAGAGACAACCTCAGACAGCGTGTACTTGAGAATATGGGATGGCAGTTCTACCGTATCTGGTCTACGGACTGGTATAGGAATCCCACCGTTGAAAAGCAAAGATTGCTACAAGCGGCTGAGGACGCTATTGCGAGTGTAAACGAGCCCAAACAATCGACGCCGATTATTCCAACCGCTTCCCCGGGCGATGGGACAAAAGAGATAAAAAAGCGCTTTGAGACACAGGCACCTACACAAAGTACTTCTTTCCCGGAATATAAACAAGTTGACGCGCTTAGAATTGTGAAGAAGAACTACACTTTCGTTTATGGAATCAGGGAGATTCTGGAGACCGAAGCCCCATTATCCGAGGAGTATCTTCTGAAAAGGATCGTCGGTTATTTCCATAGAGAGATGGTTACAAGTGTTGTCCGTGATGAGTTTGATCAGAAAATGTACCAGTGTGGAAGGCAAGGAATATTCAGGAGAAACGGTTTCCTCTATCTTAAAGATATGGGCGAGATTAAACTCCGTGTTCCAGGCGAACGAAGAGAAATCAAGTACATTGCAATAGAAGAGCTCGCGGATGGGTTCAACACGCTGATTACTCAGAATGTTACTGCTTCAAAGGACGGCTTGTACAAAGCGATGACAAATCTGCTGGGCTTCAACCGAACCGGCGATACGATCTATAGCAGATACAATGCCGCGCTTCAGTACTTGATCAAGCAAGGGAAGATCGTCGAGGAAGACGGTATCATAAGAACTCGATAATATTGAGTACGATTTGATACTTGTTTTTATCCATCGTATGATGGGTGCACAGGCGAACTCTGGGGGAGGATTCCGGATGGGAGTTAACAAGTTGACAGGCACCCCTTGGCACAAAGAGAGAGTGCATCGCGCAAAGCATGATGACCGCAGGTACAAAGGCCGCTGCAAGTTCTACTCATATGATAACGATCATTGCTCGAAATACTGCGGAAAATGTCGCGGAAGTGCGCATTGTGACTTCTACACAGCGATTTCTGACGAAGAATTCAAACAAAGGCAAAAGGCGAGTCAACGTATTAAGCGCAAAGCGCCCAAAGAAGATGATACGTACTGGTTTTAGATGTAAACTGACTGGCATTATAACGGGCGGGTTATTCTGAGGGCTACTGCTGGGGGAGTATCTGCCTGTTGATGAGATCAAGTTTCATAATTTGATGCGACGAAGATCGCGCTAAAACCAAAAAGCGGTTGCCGCCATAGTGGGCAACCGCTTTATGGTTTCATATAGATTATCGTGATTAAAAGAGTTCGTAGTATCCTTACCAGAAAGAGTTAATCGTCAGTTGACAATAGTGAGAAAACACGAACTATTTCGAAAAATCGCTGAATATCAGACTTTTCAATAAAATTGGTGTTCGTATTCTTTCACTAATACGAACACCAATTCAACAGGCTGCAATAACGATGAAGGATTATTGGCGCGTAGGCGTTGATGTACGAGAACAACAAGACGGCAGCCTGTTCTTTTATCATCCTAACACTCGATTCAATTCATTATATACCGCTTCGCGATCAGAATCACTAAGAACACAATAGATTACGAAATCGTCGATTACTATCGTTCCTGAGCTTTTTAGCTTTGGTTCCTCCTCTGGCTGATAGTTCATCCAGGAATCCTTTAGGATTTTTAAATATTCGGAAACCATATCAGACAGTTCTGTAGTATTCATTACTCCAGCCTTAAAAATCCCGAATTCATCGATCCTCGTTCCCATAACATTCTTTCGAATAACATAGTCGCCGACCTCTTCCGCGGTGTGTCTAAAATAACCCCGAAGATAGTTCTGCCCAGGATCAGCGAAGGTGAGACTGTTACCATTCTGTTCAAGAGCAGCGATAATGATGTTTGCGAGTTCTGCAGGTGATGGAGAATGCTCCTTATAGAATGTTTTCAAATCAACTGCGCCATTGCTTTGATTGAGTAGGGCGACAACCTCATTTGATGCAATAGCGATATTTAGGTTTTGCCCATCGTTGTAAGAACCAGCAGTGACGCCAATAATCTTTCCATTTTCATTGAGCAGAGCGCCTCCGCTACTCCCATGAGAAATAGCAGCTGTGACTTGCAGTAAATCACAACCATTATAATCAATGTAGCGCGAACTAATGATTCCGTCAGAAAGCGTATTTGCAATGCCTAAAGGGTAGCCGATTGCATATACCTTATCGCCTTGCTTAACACTATCAGAGTCATCTAACTCCAACGGTGAAATGCCTAAAAATGCCTGACATTGGAGTATCGCAAGGTCTTTGTCTTTATCATATGCAAGAATAGTGCCTAAATCTGTTGCATGCTCTCCGCCAGAAGTTTTTGCGACAATCCTACTTGCACCCTGTATAACATGATAGTTGGTTACAAGTGTTGTTTGGTCCCTTACAATGAAGCCGCTGGCTGAACCAATCGGGTCACCAGCATTATTGTATATTTCTAAATATAGAACAGACTCTGCCGCTTTATTGAAGTCCACTTTGTTTTTGCTTTTGCTTGCTGATATAATAAGCGCGATGACAGCCGAAAAAATAATTACAGCAACACAGAGAAAGATAATGGGATGGCGTTTTTTGGCTGGTTTTTCTCCAATAATCGCAGTGGGCACAGATTCAGATTTTGAATCATTTACAACTGATTCAGGTTCTTCAGCAGATTGTTTCACAGAGGATTTCTTTGGTAAATCTGCTGCTTCTGTATTTAGAGACCCAACATTATCTT
>JAEEGL011818649.1_pt1 | contig 10477 bp, 8 predicted proteins | sample 9134231 | NCBI WGS metagenome assembly JAEEGL01 (sample SAMN16246548, study PRJNA631951) | gut metagenome | biome: gut microbiome; feature: rumen; material: fiber-attached | host: Bos | place: Iran: Karaj | collected 2018-10 | reverse complement strand
TTGGAGTACCTGAATTATCTATCATTACAAACCTGAACAAAACAGGAACGTCAGTTAACAGGCGACAGTCTTTTGTTTTATTAGTTTTTTCATCATTCATATTTTCTCTGAATATGGTAAGCAAAGCTTCTTTTGCTTTTATGAATTTAAAACTGTCTTTTATGTTTCCACCGAAAGAATTTTTGATATACCAATCATTGAGACCGTTATTTTCATCGTCTACAGCTAGGAACCACTGATCAGTATTCTTAGTAACTGCAAAACCTGTTTTAGGATCTGTATCAAACCATTTGTCATATTTTTTATCAACAACAATGGTTGGAACTCTGAATTGATTTACCATATCTGGATATCTATCCTGGAAAGCACTTATGAAGATATTAGGACGATCATTGTCTTTTATAACTATAGTTCCAACAAAGTAATCATCCTTAGCAGAATCAGTAACTGCACTCTTATTATTTAAACTGTTATAAGAATCATCATTACAGCTTTCTATCCAGCTTAAACCAAATTTATAATTAGAATATCCGCTAGTATTGTTAGCATAGTTGAATGGCAATCTAGCATTGTCTATTCCAGTTATACTACTGAAATTATCCATACAGCCAGCAGGAATATTATACTTCACATAACTCAAAGCCTTAGAAGGAACAAGACCAACAGATTTTAATTCTGCATCATCATTAACTGGTACAGGTGCAATTGATTGCCCAACCAAAGATGTAACTTCTTTAATGCCGGCAGCCGTATCATAATGCAATATAGCTTTACGTTTATCTCTATTAAAACTAGCTCTTAATGCATTTGGCATACCTGGAACATTATGATATTGGTCATTTGTATTTTTATTGACTACTGGAGTTCCAGTATAATTAGCCATTGGGTTGTTGTCGCAAACATAGAATATCATCCAAGTATTTGGATTCCATCTATCAATCGTTTCACCTGTTGAAGCATTAATAAAAACAGTGCTTTTGTTTTCTTTTATGCTTTTAATGTCTGCTTTATTTTTAACAGATTTATAAGCAGGACCATTAGCGTAAACCATCTTGTAACCAGGAACAATTCTTTGGGCTGCATTTTCTTCAGCATTGTATTGGTAGAGAGAGGGTCCAGTATTATCTGTTACGCATACTTCTGCTTCACCGTTAATTGAAATAGTAACAACTACCGGAACTTTTTCAGATTTATATTCCCATCCATAAGAAGTTTGTCTTACTGGATATCTGACATAAACCATATACATATATTGTCTTGAAACAGATGCATTAATAACATATCTGAGCGGGTCAGAAGGCATTGGCATAAGATCTCTTAACTGAGCCTGTGTAAGATTAAAGTTTTCCACAGTAAGAGTTTTAGACCAAATTGATTCGTTACCTTTCATTAAATCTGCTCTCCAAGATACTTGGAAATTATCGACCCATTTCAAAGTATCAGGGATCATATTTGGATCTTTTGGATCTGGCGGATTATCAGCCATAACAACTTTTGTTCTATCTAATCCTTTATTCAGATTGGCCTGAGTTTCTCTAAGCTTCATACCCCATCTGATATTTGTTTTATAAAAGGCATTACCATCATTATCTACAGATTGACACAAACTTGCCCCATCCATAACAAATTCTGTTTTTTTCAGAGACGAATCCTTAGAAGATGGTGTTGGTTTGTATTCATTTTCTCTATCATAATTCAAACTGGTCATAATAATGCCTCTGCCATCAACAGACTCAGGCGGCTTTTTCCAAGTTTGTTTAATATGTTCCCAAGAATAACCGTCACGAACTATTCTGCCTCTTGCAGTAGCTACCTTTGGAGGATCACTAGGTCTTGGATAGAGACAGGTTTCTTTTTCAGAAGCCAATGCACCAACTTTTAGTTTGGTATAATCATAATATCTATATGTAACCTTTACGCCAACATCAAACTCGCCTTCAAGAAGTGACGGAAAAACAAGCAGATAATCACCTGTCGTATCTAATACTTCATAGTCTTTATCGCCAGGTTTAATTGTTTTACCAAACTGATCTTTGGTTTTAACAATTTTCCAGTGATATACTACAGAACTTTCTTTAATTGTGTTGGGGTAACGGCCTATAGCTCCATCTTTATCCTTATCTTCTGAAGCTCCTGTAACATTAACACCATTAGCATCGTAATAAGGAGCATTCTCAACAATGAAGAAAATATTTCTTGTACTAGAATAAGAACCATCATTATTATCTGGCGATGCCATTACAAAACCAGTGCTAGTTAATTCCATAGGTCCACAGCAATCGGTAATAGCGTCAACATTTGTTGGTTCTGGAGGAGTTGGTACGTTTATTACAGCCAATTCAGTACGTATATTGCTACCATCTCCATCATACCTTGTCTGGTAAAGATTTGAGGTCCATATTTTTTTAGAGTTTATATTGTTATCTGCTGTAATATATTCTCTTTCGTATTCATTGTATCCTAATGGAATTCTATTATTGATTCTTGAGAAATCGGTATCCATACCATAAGGTCGTTTGTAAATAGCCTTATAAACCATTTGTCGGTAAATCGCAACAAAATGCTTTTCTGTTCCATAAGTGAAGATATATCTTCTTGCAGTTTCAGTACCATCTTGACCGAAATTATTGATATTTTTTGGGTCTAATTCAGTCTTTAAAACATAAAGATTTCCAAAACCATCTGCACCTATTTTATCTGGCAATCTGCCGTCGAAATGAACATCTATTTCGTCTGGTGGGCCTGATTTGCCTCCTTCAACTCTAACAAATGAGTATACTTTTGCTTTTTTAGAGTCATAGGCGTAAACAATACCGCCTGTTTGCCACCACTGGTCAGAAACAGCAACACAAGCCAAATCGTTTGAATTTGCTATACGCATAGCAGCAGGACAATTTGCTGCATCCATCCATTCATTTATTACATCTGAGCCTAACAAATACACATAATTTGAATTAGAATTTCTTGTAGAAATACCAATAAAGTTACATGTCAGATTATCGCCTTTGCCAACAATAATGTCGCCGGCTCCTTTATTCAGAGTATAGTTAGTTTCACCTAAAGGGCGATTGTACAAATAACTGCGCTTAACCTGAGATGAATAAACAAATCTAACAATTGGTTCCGGAGTTCCAGGAAGAGCAACATCTGGTTGTGCACGAATACAACCGTCTACACATTCACCAAGGGTTGAAGCTGTTCCTTCTGTTCCGGTTGTAACTGTTGCAACAAAAGCTGATTCGGAATTAACTTTAACTGGTGATTTTTTATTTTTAATATTCATAGACAAAAGATTGATATCTTTTGTATGTTCAGTCAAAAATTCTTTTACAACACGGTGACACCAACCACCACTGCCATAGGTCCAGTTACTATAAACATTATAATCTCGGGCATGATACCAATCTATCCCAGAAGTAACCCAATATAATTCATAACCCTGTTTGTCTGTACCTGCAGATACAGGAACTTCAGTACAAGGTATATCTGAAGGAGTAAAAAATCGTGAAAGGGACTGACAATAATCAGTATAAGTATGATTTCCTAGCCCAGTAGGTGATGATCTTGGTCCAGAATGTGCACGATGAACAATAAAAGGCGGGTCATAACCATACACACCTGAGTCACCACGAGGAATAACTCTTCTTTTGACTTCTACTCCATCAAGAGATCTAGTACTGTCTTTTGAAGCCCAGAAAGTATATAGTCTCTTCTCAATAAGACTCTCAGAAGTTTCGTTAGAACTACCTGTCCACCACTGACCGGCAGAAATACCATAGGCATCTTCCGGGTCATACATCCAATTATAATTATCTGTTGTCAGATTGTTCAGTGCATAAACCCCTCTATGGCTTCCATTCCCAACAAGCACAAAACAATCGCCGTTCTGTTCATAAAAAACATGCAGATTTCCGCAAATACCACCAGTACATACCAAGAGTAAACACAACAGCAATACTTTTATCTTATTATTCATAACATCTTGTACTCCTAGTTTATTATTTAGCATTGAGATATTCTGACAACTTAGGTGCAAACCTCTGTCTGACGTACTCAGGAACATCATATTTATCGAAAAGCCGTTTTGCACACAAAACGGTTAAATCCTTACCACCAGATAAAAAGAGAGAACCAAAAGTAAAATCAGATACTTTTGAAGGAACCCAATCTTTATACTCTAAATATTGTTGCAAATTTTGTTCCAAACTCATGGCAGAACCTAAAGTAATATGTTCTACCGCTTTTTCTTTAGACATAACATTTGTATCTATTCCTTCAACATCTGGTTTATAACTTAAAAAAGAACGAAACAGAGCAGAACTGCCAATATCAGGATTATCATTGCCTGATATAATAGATTTTTTCGTATTGCTATCATCTTCCCTGATTCCATAGCTATTATCTATTACAATAGAACAATTTTCTTCTGCTGCAACAGCATTAATTATTTCTTTTAATTCGCTGCGTATTGTTGTAAGTCTTTCTTCCGTCTCTTTTCTAGTCAGGTATAAAGCACTCATAGCCTTATCGTTATTATCAATAACTTCAGCCTTTAATTCTAAGATTTTTTTATCGATTGAAGCAATTCTGTCTTCATATTCTTTTATGTTTTTTTCATTTGGAACAAAGCTGGCCGGGTTATCATGTACAGCCTCAAGATTAGCTATCTGGCCTTCAAGTTCTTGTACTTTTTTATTCTGATATCTTACCTGATTCATGTCTGCAGCCGTGTTATTTTTCATTCCATTCAAAACTGTTTTCATCACACTTATATCTTGCTCCATTTTTTTTCTTTCACCAGGAGCAAAAACATTCATTTCTCTCATTAAACCATTGGAAGCAGCAATTCGTTCAGATTCAAGCTCTTTAATCTGTTTAAAAATTTTCTCATTTGCAATATATGCACTTTCTTGAGCTTTTTGAAGTTCCATTCTGATTTTATTTGATATTTCAACTTGATTCGGATTTCTGAAAAAAGCCCCATTATTGTAATCAAAACCAACCATCAAAGGGTGAAGAATAAGAAGAATTCGCGTATCAACAGTGGCAAAACCTTGAGCGAATAAAGTATTCGAATAAATAATAAAAGCTGTAACAAAAAATGCTAATAAATATTTTTTTGTTTTTGTTAATTCCATAGTTTATAACCTTTCCCCTCTTCTTCCATAAGTTTTATTGCTTCTAGTCTAACATCTCTAGCACCAACAGGTATAATATCAGCATTCATACCCAGCCTTGCAGCCCAGTATGAATTTGCCACTTTCAACCATTGAGATAAATCTTCTGCAGAAGCTTTGCTTTCTTTCTGGTAAGCATCTTTCACAAGGTTATTAACTAATTCAGGCTGTCTAGTTCTTAACTTACCTCTGTATGGAAGGATATTAGCCACATCTATAACAATGTCTGTTTTGTATTTTTTCTTCAAAGAATCAGTTACTTTTTTTATAGCGTCCGCTAAATCACGACACTGAGGGTAAATAGACATATATGGAGTCATACCATCCTTAGTTGGAACCTGTCTAGACAAATAAATTCTTCTTTTCATATATTCCAGTTTGGATTCTTTAAGTTTCTTTTCCAAAAGAAACTCTCTTTCAGCACCAATTCTATCTTTGAATGGAACTCCTTTAAGTTTTTCTTTTAGTTTTTCTGGAGATTTTAGCAGATCATCCTCTAAGTCTTTTATAGATTGAATAAAAGCTTCTTGTGAATCAAAATCTTCTTCAAATGATTCTGAAGAAGTTCCTTTAAATCTCTTTGATTTAGGGTCAAAGGCACGAAATAAAGGATGAGCTAAAACCAAAAGACGCGAATCAATAAAAATAGGCTCATTAGAAGCCTTCTCGGAATTTTGTTCAGCTGCAACAACCGTAACAAGAGAACAAAGTTCAATAATCAATAACAAAATGTATTTCTTAAGCAATTTTTCCATTTTTTCTAAACTTATTGCAATATCAATACCCCTAAAGCAACTGTCCTTTTACAAAATCTATTTTCTTAACTTTTAGTATAAACATAAATATGAAAAATAGCAAGAGAATAAGCATTACAATTGAGTTTGACTATAGTTTATTTAACAAATAAATGTAAAAATATTTTTCGTTTAGATTACGAAAGTTAAAACCGCTAAAAATATTATCAATAAAGCAAAATCAAACATAATTTATTTATTACAAATAAATTATGACAAAACCTGTAAAAAATTCTTTACAAAACCAATATATTTTTCTAAAACAAAAACAGCCTTAAGTTTTTCAACTTAAAGCTGCCTTGTTTAATAATAATTAATAATAATCAAAAACTGGCATCAAATGAGTCGCCGCGTTTGCCTTTAGGGTAAACTGCCGGCTGAAGAGCAGGTATATTAGAAGGATATCTTGAATCAAGAGAATTCATATGTTCAATTATTCTTCGCTTAATATCTTCGGCCTTGTAGTCTGTTCTTGCTGGCTGGGCATCAACAACATTCTGAGCAGGGTCTAAGGGCAATATTGGATCCTGACCCATCGGAACTGGTGCGACATTAGCAATAGGCGGGTCCTGAACAGGAGCTAGAGCCTGCATTTTCTTTCTATGTTCATTCATAGCAAGTTCCCAAGTGTATACATCAGGCTGGTATATCTTGGGTTCATTATGACGTTTTACGCCTCTGACGTACTTTTTCTTATCATGATTGAAAGTAACTTTTCCGGTTTTAGCATATAAGCCAGCTTTTATCATGCTTTCAGAGAAGTCTAAGTATTCCATTCTATCTCTGTTAGAACCTTCTAAAACAGCTTGAGCAGGCTCATTACTAGCTAGCATTATTACTGAGCAAACAGCAACAGCTGCTAATCCTTTTACAATGTGACTCATATTCAGTTTCATAAACACCCTCCATGCTTATCTTTAATCACAAGCACAAAAATTTATAAGGAATAGCATTTCTGTCAAGGGATTTTTTTTAAATTGCTAAATCAACTTTCGGGGGTACAATTAAACAGTTTAAGTTTACCGTTTAGTATCTTGTGTCTTAGGCTGAATCATGTAACTTAAGTCTTGTATCTTGCAAGTTATAACTTGCAACTTGTATCTTATATCTTGTATCTTGTATCTTGTATCTTGTAACTTGTAACTTGTAACTTGCAACTTGCAACTTGCAACTTGCAACTTGTGTCTTATATCTTATATCATGTCTTCTTCAATAATTCATCGTGATATGCACGAAGTACATAATTGCTTATCTGGTTTTTTAAATCAGTATTTATCAAAGTAACTATCTCATGCCAATTACCATCTTGACCTTTTACACTAGGCATAGAGATAAAATCCCCTCTTTCTGATTCAAAAATACGAATATCTCTCAAAACAAGACTATCATCTAAAATGACAGTAGAAAAAGCTTTTAGCTTATTCTTTGGGTCTTTGATTATTTGAATTCGAATATCTGTGACTTTCAAAACATTAATTAGAATTTTAAAATAAATTCAGTCCAGACTTTCTTTTCTTTAGGAGTTTTGCTTTCTATTTCAGATCGATTTTCATTAGAATAACCGGCTTTAATAGAAACATCTGATGATGCATCAACAATACCTTCGACTTCAACATTTTCTTTTAAATCGAAAGTATCTATTACAGTCTTTTTGAAAGCAACTTTACCCTTTAAAGTAGGTTTAAAACTATATACAGCTTCAAGATAATAGTCAGAAGAAATAGCAGATGGACTAATATTGCTTTCTATGGAAGTATTACTTACATTACCAATAGAAGCACGAGCTGAAGGCATAATATTATCAGAAGTATTTTGAGTACCTGGCCCAAGAGTCAGATTCGACTGATTGTATTCACCATAAAAGCTTAATCTGCCTGTTTTGCCAGACAAACTTAAAGCAGAACTGCTAGAATCATTTAAGCCTATAGCATTATCTTCATAAGAATTGTTAAGAGTAATAACAGGCATAAAATCTCTTTGGCTATTAGGATTTAATTTAACAACAGAGTCGTCAAATTCAATTTTTGAATTGAAACCTTCAAAACCTGTTTCGATATGTTCTGCTTCTGAAGGGAATATTTTGCTGGTGTTCTGATAACTTAGCATCTGACTACCTAGCGAAAGATTAAACTCTCCTTTAAGGAGTTCAGCTTTATCAGGAACAATAACTGAATCAGAAGAATCTTCTACTGTATTAAGCTTGAAATCAGATATTTCATCAATACTAGTATTTTGAGCATAGGAATTAGGTACATTAGCTAGTAAGCTAAGTACAACAGCCAAGATTAATTTTTTAAGGCTATTTTTCATGTTAAAATTCCTATAAACTCCTAATTTGATTATACAGTATAATATCCATTTCGGCAATATTCAAGCAAAATTTATGTCATCGCAAAAAAAGCTTTTTCAAGACTTTTATAATTTTTGACAATGCTTTCTATGCTGTCACAAATTTTTAACTTTCCTTTATTTATAATACCCACATGAGTGACCATTTTTTCAACAACTTCCAAAACGTGGCTGGAAAATATGATTGTTGTACCTTCTTTAGACATTTTCTTCAGCATATTTTTGAAATCTCTGGTTGCTTGTGGGTCTAGTCCATTAAAAGGCTCATCAAGAATCAACAGAGAAGGATTATGTACAACAATTCCTGCCAAAGCTAGTTTTTTCTTCATTCCAAAGCTATAATTTCCAGCAAAATCATCTGCAGCATCTTCTAAGCCAAAAGAAATCAGAATACTATTTATTTTTTCTTCTCTTTCAGAAGCTTTAATATTATAAATATCCGCCACAAAATCAAGAAACTGTCTTCCAGTTAAATAATCATAGAGAAAGACTTCGTCAGGTAAATAACCTACTTTAGACTTAACTTCTATAGGATTAGCAGCTACATTTAGTCCGTCAATTGTCACAGAACCAGATGTCGGTTGTAACAACCCCATAATCATTTTGAGAGTTGTGGTTTTACCAGCACCATTTGCGCCAAGAAAACCAAACATTGCACCATTAGGGATATTCAAACTTAAATCATCAACAGCAACATGTTCATTGAATTTTCTTGTCAAATGGGAAAGCTCTATCATTTTTACAACTGTCCTCGTAATCTTTCGGAACGATTTTTCAACAGATAATCAGCAAAAGAAGCTAGTTCTGGAAATTCTTCAAAATTTTTGAAAGTAGATTTATTATCCCAAAAATCTTTTAATCCAGAATAACCTGCTTTTTCATATTCCGCTGCAGTAACAAGCATTTCTAGTTTATCTATAGCTTTAACAAATCGGCCTTCAACAGTGGAACCATCCTCAAATTCTCTGAATAAAGAGAGACTTTCTTTTGCTAAGTCATTTCCAAGCGGAGAAAGCACATCTTCAATCGCCATAGTTTCCATTTCATCTTTATTCTGGAAATATTTTAACGTCACATAAGGGATATCCCCAACCCTGGTTTCACCTATTTCATGAACAATAGCTATAGAAACAGCTTTGCTTCTATCTATCTTTGCACTAACCAAAGAAGAAAGAAAATGTGTTAGAAAGACGACACCAAAACAATGGTCTGCAATAGATTCTCCTTCGCGGATACCACGAAGTTGCCAACCTGTTCGGCGAAGTTTCTTTAATGTAAGAAAGTCGCGAAGTACTTTATCTAATTCTTCATTTTTAACATTCATAATCATTGCCCGCAAAAAATCTATTTAAACTTATAAAAATATCAATTACTTTTTTAGTTTTATTTGTTTTGACCTATTGAAAGCAGGACAAATGACACATAAAAAAAAGACTTGGGGAAAATTCCAAGTCTTTTTTTTATCTAATGTTACTAATTTGTTTTTATATAACAAAGAACATTATTATACCTAATATAGTTATAAAAACACCGAGAACAATATAGAAAGTGCGAGCCCCATCTCGACCGAATACTTTAACAAAGAATCTTGCCTTACCGCTATTCATAAACCAATCATAGTCATTAATAGCACAGATAATTGAAAAAATACCGATTAATACAGCTAATATCGGGAAAGGCCAAGCATTACTTTTCAAATTATTTGTTTTCTACCTTTTCTTTGATTGCTTCAATAACTTCGGCTTTCTTTTCTTCAACAATAGCCTTAACAGCACTTTCTGCCTTTTCTTTTAATTCTTCTTTTACAGAAGGAGCAGCAGAAGTTTCTGCTGGTTTGTTTTCTACAGCTGGTGCTGGAGTTTCTACCGGAGCTGGAGTAGCTGCTGCTGGTGCTAGGGTTTCTACCGGAGCTGGAGTAGCTGCTGCTGGTGCTGGAGTTTCTACTGGAGCTGGAGTAGCTGCTGCTGGAGCTGGGGTTTCTACTGGAGCCGGAGTAGCTGCTGCTGGAGTTTCTACCGGAGCTGGTGTAGCTGCTGCTGGTGCTGGGGTTTCTACCGGAGCTGGAGTTGCTGCTGCTGGTGCTGGAGTTTCTACCGGAGCTGGAGTTGCTGCTGCTGGTGCTGGAGTTTCTACCGGAGCTGGAGTTGCTGCTGCTGG
>JAEEGL010838630.1_pt1 | contig 10477 bp, 7 predicted proteins | sample 9134231 | NCBI WGS metagenome assembly JAEEGL01 (sample SAMN16246548, study PRJNA631951) | gut metagenome | biome: gut microbiome; feature: rumen; material: fiber-attached | host: Bos | place: Iran: Karaj | collected 2018-10 | reverse complement strand
TATTCAAAATGTTTTATCGAAATGCCTGTTTACATTGGTTCCTTCGGAATGGTACGATAATTTGCCGAATACGCTTCTTGAAAGTTATGCATTGAGTAAGTGTGTGGTGGCGACAGATGTCGGTAGTCTGACTGAAAATGTGGTGGATGGAAAAACTGGATTACTTTTTAAATACAAAAACTCCAATGATTTGAAAGAAAAAGTGTCCTACTTGTTCAATAATTCTGCAAAGGCAATTGAACTTGGGTGTAATGCAAAAAAACGGCTGGATTCTTTTTTTTCAATGGATAGGCATATAAAAGAATTATGCGAAGCTTTTAAAGACTCCTTGTAGTATAATTGATGAAAAATGGAGAATAATTATGAGATTGTTGCTTGCAAGAATTATTAACTCATTAAGTTTTCGTGGCTTTTTAAAGTGGATTCCTGACAAATTTTATTTGAAGATGATTTTTAAGCTGAAACAAGGTTATTCTCTAAATTTGGAAAATCCAAAATCATTCAATGAAAAGTTGCAGTGGCTAAAACTTCATGATCGAGATCCGTTATATACAAAAATGGTTGACAAATATGAGGTTCGCAAAATTATAGAATCACAAATAGGAAAATCGTACTTAGTTCCCTTATTTGGAGTATGGAAATCTTTTGATGAAATAGATTTTAGTAAACTTCCAAATCAATTTGTGCTAAAATGTACGCATGATTCAGGTGGTTTAGTTATTTGTAAGGATAAGAATCATTTGAATTTAGTTGAAACAAGGAAAAAAATAGAATCTTGTTTAAAACGTAATTATTATGACACTTCACGTGAATGGCCGTATAAAAATGTAGAGCCTCGTATTATTGCAGAAATGTTTTTGGATGACAAAGGTGATTGTTTGACCGATTATAAATTTTTCTGTTTTGATGGTGTTCCCCAAATAATGTACATATCTAAAGATAAAGCGAAAGTGCCAACAACTGATTTTTTTGATATGAATTTTAATCAATTGGATTTACGCATGCGAGATCCTAATTCAAAGATAAAGCCAGAAAAGCCTTGTAAATTTGAAGAAATGAAATCGATTGCAGCGATGTTGAGTAAAAATAGATCTCACTTGAGAGTTGATTTTTTTTGCATTGATGAAAAAATATATGTTGGTGAATTGACTTTTTATCATATGTCTGGGTTAAGCCCCATTTATCCGAGGGAATGGGATTATAAATTGGGTGAAATGATAAAAATAGAAAAGAGTAATTGAATGAAAAATATTCTTCTTTTAACAATGACGGTATCACCATACCGTGGGTCAGAATTTGCTGTTGGTTGGAATTATATAAAGCATATGGGGAGAAGAAACAACCTGTTTGTCGTATATGCGGATTATATTCCTGAGTCCGGAATGGAAAATGCTGTTGAAAAGTTTTCCTTAAAGAATACAAAGCTTTTTTTGTGCGGTTCAAGAGATTATTCATTGAAACATAGAAATATTCTTGAATATCATTATAACAATCAAAAAGATAATAAAAGGCTCCATTTACTTGCTTTTGAAAAAGCAAAGGAAATTATTGAAAAAGAAAAAATTGATTGTGTTCATTTTTTAAATCCAATTGGTTTTAAGGAACCTTCTTTTTTGTGGAAATTAAACAAACCTTATGTTTGGGGGCCTGTTCAGGCTGTATCGCAGTGGCCGTTTCGATGTTTTTCGGGATTGTCTTTGCGTGGTAAGTTTGAATTCTTTTTAAGGACATTTTTCCATAATTTTACGTTCTTTTTTAATCCCCAAATTCGTAAAGCGTTTCGCAGAGCGGATGTGCTTATCGCAGCGAATAATACATCAAGAAAACAAATTGAAAGAGTCCATCGACATGATTGTTTGGTTAGAAGCGAAAATGCCATAGAAACTGTAGAGAATGAAACTCCTATAGTGTATAAGGGGGGCAAGTTAAATGTTGTTTTTGCGGGCCATCTAAATGATCGAAAGGGGTTGTTTTTCGTTTTAAAGAGCTTAGTGTATGTGAAAAAATTGGGATATTTGAAGAGAATCTCTTTGAATGTATATGGCGATGGGTATCTAAAGTCAAAAATGAAAGATTTCTGTAGAATTCATGGCTTGGAAGATGCTGTAGTATGGCATGGATTAACTAGCCGAGACGAAGTTCAAGAAAATTTGCGAAAATCGCACTTAAACTTAATCCCCTCTTTAAGCGAAGCTACCTCTACAATTTTGTGGGAGGCTACGTCGAAAGGCATTCCTTCTTTAGTGTTGAATCATTATGGAATGGCAGATGTCTTAACGAAGGACTCTTCATTTTTAATAGACATTACATCTTATAATAAGATAGTGAAGAATATTGCGTTTACTTTAATAGCTGTGTTGAACAATCCGAATGTTATTCGTTTGAAATCTGAAAAAACTATTGAATTGGCAAAAAAATACTCTTGGGATAACCAGATTGAATTTTTTGATAAGGCCTATGATGCTGCTATAGCCAAGTTTGAGAAAAAAATGGAAAATAAAAAAATAAAATTTGATGGAATTGATGGACTAAAAACGTTTTCGTGTTTGGCAATTGTCGCACAGCATTTGCTTTTTAATTCTGTATATGATATTGGGACGGTATTCCCAAAAATCATTTTGTTAGGAAATGCTGTCTTTATGTTTTTTATAATTTCCGCATTTGGATTGTGTTGCGGTTATTATGATAAAATTCTAAATAAGACATTTGACGTGAATGTTTTTTATTCCAGACGATATGGTAAGATTTTTCCATTCTTTTTATTCCTTTTGATTGTAGATGTTATTGTCAATCCATCAATAATAGCTATAATGGAGGCCTTTGTTGAATCTACATTAACGTTTGGATTTTTGCCAAATATGAAGATAACTGTAATTGGTGTTGGATGGTTTTTGGGAGTAATTTTTGTTTTTTATATGATTTTTCCGTTCTTTGTTTACCTTATTCAAAGCAGAATGCGCGCATGGATTTTTTTTCTTATCGCTCTTCTTGTGAGTATAATTTGCCGAATCCATTATTTTTCTAGTGAGCTTGTTTTGGACTCGTTTGTCGAAAAAACGAATTTTTTATATTGTGCGCCTTTTTTCTTGATTGGAGGGATTTTATTCTTGTATAGAGAGTTCTTTTTTAAGCTTCAGGAAAGAAAGGAGGTTAAGTTGACTTTTTTTTGCATTTGCGTGATTGCCACAATCTTGTATTTTATAACACCATCGGATGATATGGTTAAAACATACAAAAATATGGCATTGTTCCCTTTATGGATTGTGTATGCTATATCTTGCAAACATTCAATACTCAATTGTAAAATTGTAGCATACTTAAGTTCTATTTCTTTTGAAATTTATCTATCCCATATGTTTATATATCGCATTATAGAAAAGACAATTGGGTTGCGTTTTTTAGGGAACGGGTGGGCATCCTATATATGTGTTTGGGCTCTTGATATTCTTGGTTGTATTGTGTTTATTGAAATTTGGTCAAGATCATATAATTGGATAAAAAAAAGGTGCACTTCGCGTGGATAAGAAAGTAGGGCTTTGCATTTGCTATAATGTGAATAATTTTGGCTCAGCATTACAGTGCTTTGCCACGGTTTATACTGTAAAAAGACTTGGCTATGAAGTCGAAATTATTCGATATAAGAAAGATAAGGCTTTCTTTTTTAAATCGTTGTTTAGAATTTTTAACCCCTATATGATTGAGGGAAAGTATAAAAGATTTCTCTCAAAGTTAAATCGGCTATTTCGAAAAAAATACCGTGATTACGAAAATACTCGAGATTCTAAATTTGATGAGTTTCGTTCAGAATGTTTTAAACCTTTTTTTTCAAAGATTCGTTATGGGTATGCTGCTTTGTGTGAATCTTCTAAAGAATATTCCTGCGTTTTAAGTGGCTCGGACCAGTTGTGGCTCCCTTCTGGCTTATCGACGAATTTTTTTAATCTGAAATTTGTCAATGATACTATACGTAGAATTTCTTATGCGTCTAGTTTTGGAACTAGCTCGATTCCTTGGTATCAAAAGTCGAGAACGACAGATTATTTGAACCGAATTCATTGTATTTCGGTTCGTGAAAATTCTGGAAAAGAAATTGTGAAAGATTTGACAGGACGTGATATTCCCGTGGTTGTTGATCCGACGCTGCTTTTGTCAAGAGAAGAGTGGGAGAAACAAATCCCCCCAAATAATATTATTGGAAAACCATATTTGTTTGCGTATTTGCTGGGTAAGAATAAGGAACATCGTCGTCTTGTTGAAAATGCCGCGAAAAAGTTAGACCTGCAAATAGTTTCTATTCCTCATTGTGACCATTATAATGTCGCAGATGTTGGCTTTGGAGATGTCCACCCTATTGCTGGGCCAATGGAATTCGTAAACTTGGTTAGATATGCGGATTATGTTTGCACAGATTCTTTCCATGGATCGATTTTTTCTGTTCTGCATAACAAGAAATTTATTGTTTTTGAACGATATTCGAAAAATTCAAGCGTGTCTACGAATACGCGAATAGATAGCTTGTTGAAGAATTTAAATCTGGAAGAAAGACGATTTAAGCAAAATCTATTTGACGAATTGATTGCTCCAATTGACTATACGATGGTTGAACATCGTATTCATGATATGCGAAACTCATCTATGGATTATTTGCGTAACTCTTTAATGGAATAGAAATATGGCTAAATACAATAAAACAGTTGACTTTGTTGCGGCAAATAATTTATGTACGGGATGTGGAATATGTTCAGATGCATGCCCTAATGGTGCTATTTCAATACAAAGAGTCGGTGATTTAAACAAACCGGTTATTGATAAGTCAATATGCAAAAATCCACAAGGCTGTAACAGGTGCTTTTCTGTTTGCGCAGGGCATGGCTGGAATGTACACGAACGCAATATAAGTTTATTTAGTGAAAACGGTTCACGGAATAATTCATGTTTTGGAAGGTTCCAAAAGTGTTATGTAGGATATTCGACGGATTATGAAATTCGTTATCATTCAGCCTCTGGTGGCTGCCTCACAACATTTCTTGTTTACCTTTTAAAAAAAGGCTATGTCAAAGGGGCTGTAGTTACGAGTTTCTCAGAAAAGGATCCGTTAAAAGCAGAGCCTTTTTTGGCAACAAGCATAGAAGAGATTATTGCAGCGAAATCTTCTAAATACTGTCCGGTTACAATGGCGGGAATGGTTGATGCTATAAAAAAGTTTAATCAGCCCGTAGCTGTTGTCGGAACGCCTTGCCATATTCAAGCTTTTCGAAAATATGCGTCTGTAGATAAACGCTTCGCTGAACTTGTATATGCGTATGTTGGTATTTTTTGTTCTTCAATAAAAGATTATTCCGCGATTGATTCTATTTTGAATAAATATGGTATAGATCGAAAAAAAATAAAGAAGTTTGCATATCGAGATGAAGGGTGCTTGGGTTCGATGAAAATCGAATTTAATGATGGAAGTCCCGACTTTAAAGTTGATTTCGGTGATTACTATATGCCGTTGCGTTCTTTCCATAAGCCGGAGCGTTGTATATCTTGCATAGACCTTTTTGCAATGCTGGCGGATGTCTCTTTTGGTGATATACATATTCCTCCATATGATGAAGACAAAATTGGCTCAAATTCCGTTGTTGTTCGCTCAAAAAAATTGTTGGATGTGCTGGAACAAGCCCGTCAGGATGGCTATATTTATCTTCAAGAGATTAGCGATTCCGAGATTGTTCGCTCACAAAGAATCCTTCTTTATAGACGTTTGATATTTTGGGGGCATCGTTTTATTGAAAAAAAACTTTTTAGACCGGTTGTTCAGTATGATTGGTATCCGGAAAAAGGCAACTTTATAAAGTCGATTTTATTCGATTTGAAATACAGATATCAAAGAGTTAAGCACAAGTGTCGTTAAAAGGCCTCATATTTTCTTTTTTATGGATAGCTTCATTGTTGACAACAGGAAGTGTTTTTCAGTTTTCTTTCTTCGATGAAATGCTATGCATATCGATTTTCTGTTTTTCATTAAAAGAAGGCTTTTCCCATTCTAGATATTTGATAATTTTATTTATTTATCTTTTGATTCATTTAGTTATATCCGTTAGCTATGGTTATAATACAAATAAAGCGATTCTATTAGATGCTATGATGTATGCTAAGTCTTTTATTTGTGCAATTGCCTGCGGTTCTGGTTATTTTAGATTAGATTCGAATGATAATGCGACATTAAATAAAATAATACGTGTTATTTTATTTATTCTTTTTGCAGATTCTCTTATTACATTCGTTATGGGGACTCGAGAAGCCGCCTCTCGTCCCTTTTTTTGGTTTACGACAAACTGTACTTTGGCGGGAACAACTACACTAATGTTGTTATTCTATATGTTTACTCGAAATAAAGGTGAACAAAATAATAGGATGTTAAAAGAATACTTTTTGTATGCTGTTTTACTTATGACAGCTTTTATTACCATGCAAGGAAAGTATTTGGGCTTTGTATTTGGTTTTATATTTTTGAAGTTTTTTTGTGATTCAATTTTACCATCACTTCAATCAAATCAATCTAGTATTCGTATTTATTATAAGGCTATTTCAATAATAGTGTGCACGCTAGCTTCTTTGTGTGCAATCTACCTTTCTTTAGATGATTTAAAAGCATATTATTTGACTGACAACGAAAATATTGCAAGATTGATGATGGTTCGTTCTCTTCCCAAAGTGCTTGACGGTGGGTATTTTTTTACCGGACGAGGATTTGGAGCGTTTTGTAGTCCGATTACAAGCATATATTATCCATTTGCTTTTATGGAAGAAATTGGCTTGAGTGAAGTTTACGGACTTTCGAGTTATTTTTCAAACCTAATGGCCGATGGATATCTATGGTCTTTTGCTGGGTGTTTCGGACTTGCCGGAATTATTTTGCTGCTTCTTTTTTTAAAGTATATGTTTTCCCCATTTTTTAAGCTTTTTAAATTAAAAGTCTTGCCTGTAGAGATGGGCTTTTCATGCCTAGTATGCTTTGCTTGGATCGTGATATTTTCATTCGGAAGTGGATTGATGTTTGGGTACGGCTGCTTTGTTATGATTTTATGGGGAATGCTTCGTTGGAAAGCTGTTTTATTATTAAGAAAAGAAACTGGAAACTATTTGATATATTGAGGCTTGTGTTGATGAACAAAGACAACTCTGATTGAATGAGTTTTTTTCTTGCGATAGGCTCCCTAAAATGTTTGAAAAATTCTTTTGATTCTCTAGTTATCTAAAATTTTGCGCAACAAATGTAAACTTGTTTTAAGAAAGGTTAGATTATGAAAATAATACACATCTCGTATAGTCTTAGTCACGGAGGTATCGGCACATTGTTGGTACAAATAGCAAATAGACAAACTGTAGAACATGATGTAGAAATTATTGTCCTTAGTGATATTGTTGCAAAAGAAAAGTTAAATGTTTTGAATTCTAATGTTAAAGTGACTTTGTTGAATCGTCGAACAGGAAGCTTTTCTTTTAAGCCTCTATTTAAATTAAATAAGTTGCTGGCTAAACGAGATGCTGATATCTATCATTTTCATAATGGCGAAATCGTAAAATATCTATTGCCGAGCGTATGGTGGAGAATAAAGAAAAAATCTTGTGTTACTATGCATTGTATGTTTTCAAAGCTTTCAGGAATAAGACGTAATTGTTTAGCTAAATTTGATTATAGATTTGCTATTTCTCAATCAGTTAAAGATGGGCTTTTTGCTGTTAGTGGTTTAAAATCAAGTTTAGTTTATAACGGAATTGAACTCGACAAAATAAAAACGAAAAAGCTCCTGAAAAAAGAAAAAATTCAAATTGTTCAAATAGGGCGTTTAGTTCATGAAGATAAAGGGCAAGATATATTAATTCGAGCCTTGGGAATGTTAAAAAAAGAGGGATTATCTGATTGGCATGTAAATTTTTTAGGCGGGGTTGGAAAATCAAAAGACTTTTTAGAAAAATTGATAAAGGAAAATGATATCGAAAAAGATGTAACTTTTATTCCTCCTCAATCACATTCGTTTATTGAGGAACATTTGTGCGACTATGATCTTTTAGTCCAACCATCTAGAAGTGAAGGATTTGGATTAACTATTGCTGAGGCTATGGCTGCAAAAGTTCCTGTTCTTGTTTCTAATATACCTGCATTGATGGAGGTGGTTGACAATGGCTCTTGTGGAATGTTTTTTGAATCGGAAAATGAACTTGAACTTGCTGATAAAATAAAAAAGATTATTAAAGGTGCTTATGAAGAATCTATGGTTGCTTTAGCTTATACAAGGGCAAAGTCTCTATTTAGTATAGATTCTACCGTGAAATCCTACATGTTGAATTATAAAGAAATGGTTACCAAATAAGTTATGTCTCAAAGTATTGGCAAAAATACGTTTTACTTGTACATAAAAACAATCATATCTCTGTTCATTTCTTTATATACTTCTCGAGCAATTCTTATTGCGCTAGGGGTGGAAGATTTTGGTATATGGAATATTGTTGCTGGTGTTGTTGCGATGTTCTCTTTTTTAGAAACATCTATGAGCGGAGCTGTTTCTCGATTTATTTCCTATGATTTGGGGCGTGGAGACTATGTTCTTATAAATAAGACTTTTAACTCTTCTATTCAGGTTCACTTTTTTATTGCCATTATTGTTTTTGTTCTTGCGGAAACTGTTGGTTTGTATTTCTTCAAGAATGCGCTCGTTATTCCTCCAGAGAGGATGCCTGCGGCATCATTTATTTATCAGTGCGTAATCGTTACTACGCTATTGACAATGCTGAAAGTCCCCTTTGTCGCCGTTATTATGGGCGCCGAAGAAATGAAGTTCTTTTCAATCGTGGAAATTTTATACAACATACTTAAATTGATGATTGTCTTGTTGCTATTGCGCTATACTGGAGATAGGCTTGTTGCTTATGGAATTTTAAATATTTTGGTAACTTTGGTTGTTTTAATCTTGTATTATATTATATGTAGATTAAAGTTTAGCTTCTGCCGGATTCATCTTGAAATTGAAAAAGGCTTGGGAAAGAAAATTTTAGCATTCTCTGGTTTTGATCTGTTTAGCAATGTTAGTGTTGCCGCTAGGTCACAGGGTGTAAATATGCTGCTAAATATGTTTTTTGGCGTGATGATGAATGCTGCAAGTGGTGTAGCCATGCAGGTGCAGGGGGTAGTTCTGTTTTTTGGGCGGAACCTGTTTGATGCTGCTCGCCCGAGAATAATAAAATATTATTCAAATGGTGAATATGAAAAAATGAGCTTGCTAATTAACAAGTGTTCTCAGTTAACGACCATGATTCTGCTGCTTTTGTCTGTTCCACTGATTGTTGAAATAGATTATGTTTTGAGGCTTTGGCTTTCTGTTGTTCCCGATTACGCATCAACATTTTGTCATTATGTGTTGCTCTTTAATATTATGGCAAATGCTTTTTTCCCTGTTACGATAGGAATTCATGCAACAGGTAGAATTAAGTGGATTAGCATTATGAGTGGGGCGTTGTATATTTTGGTAATACCTTTCGTCTATATAGGATATAGAGCTGGTTTACCAGCAGAAATAGCCTACGTTTATAATCTTTTTGCGGCATTTATTGCGATGTTTATTAATGTAGGTATATTCAGAAAGTATGTAAACTTCTTTTCTGGGAAAAGATTTATAATGGGAATTTTAAAATGTTTTGTTATTGGTTTTGTGGATTATCTAGTTATCCAATATTTAAATCAACAAATGGAATCGTCCTTTTTAAGGTTGACGATTTCTGTTGCGGTTAGTTCGCTGTTTCTATTTGTCAATACATATATATTTGTATTGACTCGTGAAGACAAAGAATTTGTATTAAAAAAAATCAGGAAACATCCCTAATTTAGGGAAAATTTTTTTTAAAGGCTTACGCTGTGGAAAAAATGGAGCATGGATTTTTTGAAATTTGTGGCAGAATAGATAAATTGGCTAATCAGAGATGAAGGATTAATATAAAACTTATTACAATGATAAAAGAAAGAGCGTAAATGAAATCTATGACAGGTCCATTTTCAAACAACAACATCTTCGGCACTCCCCTGCCGAGGCGTTATAACCTGTTTGGTGTTGGTTGTAGGATTTGTTATGCGGAAATATCTGCTAATAAAAACACTCCCTTGAGCAAGGGAGTTGTCGCTAGAAAATTTGAACGAAAGAATCTAGAATCACTTTTTCAAAAGAGCCTTACGCTTAAGGATTTCTTCTTTGGAAATGCCAGAGATAATGGAAATTTCTTCCTGTGCAATCATTTCTTTCTCCACGGCCTTCAAAGTTTCGTCTTTATTGCGAGCTTACAAAGCTTTGATTTCGTCGATGGTAAATCCTGTTTGTGCAGAGATTATATCCAAAGGAACTTTGGCGTCACGGAACCCCTTGGCCATGGCCTTCTTCTCTTCCAACGCTTTGGCCTCTGCCTTTTCAAAGCCCTTCTGCTCGCTTTCATGAAGTTCGTA
>JAEEGL010677701.1_pt1 | contig 10477 bp, 8 predicted proteins | sample 9134231 | NCBI WGS metagenome assembly JAEEGL01 (sample SAMN16246548, study PRJNA631951) | gut metagenome | biome: gut microbiome; feature: rumen; material: fiber-attached | host: Bos | place: Iran: Karaj | collected 2018-10 | reverse complement strand
TGATGGCGGCTTGCGGCGAGCGCGCCAACGAGGTGGTGGAGATCTTCGCCGAGTTCCCGGAACTGATCGACCCGCATACGGGCCGTCACCTCATGGAACGTACCACCATCATCTGCAACACCTCGAACATGCCGGTAGCCGCCCGTGAGGCCTCGGTCTATACGGCTATGACCATCTGTGAATACTACCGTGCCATGGGCATGAAAGCCCTGCTGCTGGCCGACTCGACTTCCCGCTGGGCACAGGCCCTGCGCGAAATGTCGAACCGTATGGAGGAACTTCCGGGACAGGACGCCTTCCCTGTGGACTTGTCTGCCATTATCTCGAATTTCTATGCCCGCGCCGGCATTGTGAAGCTGCGCAACGGCCAGACCGGCGCTGTGACCGTCATCGGTACCGTCTCTCCGGCTGGCGGCAACCTCAAGGAACCCGTGACCGAGTCGACCAAAAAGGCAGCCCGCTGCTTCTATTCACTGGCCCAGGCCCGCGCCGACAAGAAACGCTATCCGGCCGTCGACCCTATCGATTCCTATTCCAAGTATCTGGAATATCCCGAAGTGGTGGAATACCTCAAGGAACGCGTGAGCAAGGATTGGGTCGACAAGGTACTCCGTGCCAAGAACCTCATCCGCCGCGGCAAGGAGATCTCCGAACAGATCAATATCCTCGGTGACGACGGCGTGCCCATCAGCTACCACGAGCAGTTCTGGAAGAGCGAGCTCATCGACTTCGTGATCCTGCAGCAGGATGCCTTTGACCCGATCGACTCCCTCTGCCCGTTCGAACGTCAGGAATTCATGCTCTCGCTGGTGCTGAAAATCTGCGACATCCCGTTCCAGTTCGACGACTACGAGCAGTGCAGTGCCAAATACAAGGAGATCATCAACGTTCTCCGCCAGATGAACTATTCGGTGTTCAGAAGCGAACAGTTCAACCAGTATCTTGAACAGCTTAATACCCTTTTGAACCATGAGCAATAAAGCATTCCAAAGAACCTATACCCGCTTGGAAGCCATCACCAAGGCAACGGTGACGCTCCACGCACAGGGCGTCAGCAACGACGAGCTGGCCACCGTGTCCGGCCGTCTGGCACAGGTCGTCAAGATCAAGGGCGACTTGATTACGCTGCAGGTTTTCTCGGGAACCGAGGGTATTCCCACCAATGCGGAAGTGCTCTTCCACGGCGAACCCCCGACGCTCGCCGTGAGCGATGAACTCGCCGGCCGTTTCTTCAACGCCTATGGCGATCCTATCGACGGTGGTCCGAAGGTGGAGGGCGAGCGCCGGCAGATCGGCGGCCCTTCGGTGAACCCTTTCAAACGCAAGCAACCTTCGCAGATCATCCCGACCGGCATCGCCGGCATCGACCTCAACAACACCCTGGTCTCCGGCCAGAAGATCCCCTTCTTCGCCGACCCCGACCAGCCCTACAACGCCGTGATGGCACAGGTAGCCCTGCGCGCCGATGTCGACAAGATCATCCTCGGCGGCATGGGACTGAGCAACGACGACTACCTCTATTTCCGCCACGAATTCGAGAATGCCGGCGCCCTCAACAAGATCATCAGCTTCGTCAACACCACCGACCAGCCGCCGGTGGAGCGCCTGCTGATTCCCGACATGGCCCTGACGGCCGCCGAGTATTTCGCCGTCAACAAGAACGAGAAGGTGCTCGTGCTGCTGACCGACATGACCCTTTACGCCGACGCTTTGAGCATCGTGAGCAACCGCATGGACCAGATTCCGTCGAAAGACTCGATGCCTGGTTCGCTCTACTCCGACCTGGCCAAGATCTACGAAAAGGCCGTGCAACTGCCCAGCGGCGGTTCCATCACCATTATCGCCGTCACCACGCTCAACGACGGCGACATCACGCACGCCATCCCCGACAACACCGGTTATATCACGGAAGGCCAGCTCTACCTGCGCGCCGACACCGATACGGGCAAGGTCATCATCGACCCTTTCCGCTCGCTTTCGCGTCTGAAGCAGCTCGTGCAGGGCAAACAGACCCGGGAGGACCATTCCCAGGTAATGAACGCCTCCGTGCGCCTTTATGCCGACGCACAGAATGCCAAGACCAAGCTGGAAAACGGCTTCGACCTCTCCGACTACGACGGACGCTGCCTCGATTACGCCAAGGACTACGCCACCGAGATTCTTTCGATCGACGTCAACATCGGCCTGACGGAAATGCTCGATACCTGCTGGAAGATTTTTGCAAAATACTTCAGCAAAGCCGAGACCGGCATCAAACAGGAGTTTGTCGACAAATACTGGCCTGCAGAATAAGGTATGGCGATTAAATTTCAATACAACAAGACATCCCTGACCAACCTGGGCAAACAGCTCAAGGTGCGCCAGCGGGCACTGCCGACCCTCAAGAACAAGGAATCGGCCCTGCGCGTGAGCGTACTTGTGGCCAAAGCCGAGTCGGATCGTCTGCAATTCGAGCTCGAAAAAGCGCTCAGGGCCTACGCCGACATGGCCGGCCTGTGGAACGAATTCGAACCCGGGCTGATTTCCGTCAAGGATGTGGAGTTGACCACCGTCAAGGTGGCAGGTGTCCGTACGCCGGAGCTCAAGCAGGTCATCTATGAGGTCAAGCCCTTCGATGCCTTCGTCAAGCCCATGTGGTATGGCGAGGGGGTCGACATCCTCAAGAAGCTCGCCCAACTTGGCATCGAAAGCGAAGTCTTCGCCGAGAAGAGCCGGATCCTGGAATTCCAGCGGAAAAAGACCACCCAGAAAGTGAACCTCTACGAGAAGGTGCAGATTCCGGGCTACCAGGAGGCCATCCGCAAGATCAAACGTTTCATGGAAGACGAGGAGAACCTGTCGAAAGCTTCCCAGAAAATCGTCAAGACCCGTCATCAGGAAGAAGAGGAGGAAGAGGCATGATTACGAAGATGACCAAATACACGTTCCTGCTCCTGAACCGCGATACGGAAAGCTTCCTTCGCGAAATTCAGGAACTGGGCGTACTCGACATCACCCGCTCCCGCAAACCGGTCGACGCCGTTTCCGGCAAGCTGTATCGCGAGGCCGAGGCCATCCGCAAAGAGATCGAAACCGTAGAGCGCTGCGATTTCTCGCGCGACGAAGATCACCATGCCCTCTGTGAGAAACTCGCCGCAGCCGAAGCGGCCCATGCGGAGAAACTCCACTGGGGCGACATCGACCCGGTCAAGGCCAAGGCCCTGCGCGAAGCGGGCTGCCAGCTCCATTACCATACCGTCCCTGTCAAGAAATTCAATCCAGCCTGGACACAGCAATATGCCATCCAGGAGATTGACCGCGACGAAAAGAACGTCCGCTTCGTCCTCGTGGACCGCGGCACCGAAGGTGCCAACAGTTTCCAGGTGCCTGAAACCCTGGTAGCAGAAGAATCCATCGGAGAGCTGGCCACACAGATCTCGGCCCTGAAAGAATCTGTCGCGCGCCGGGAAGAAGCCATGGAGGCCCGGAAAGAAGATATTCCCGCACTGGAGCAGGCCCACGCCCAAAAGGCACAGGAACTCCAGCGCTACCTGGCCCAACACGGCTCCACACTGGTGGCCGACGACTATATTGCCGTGATGACGGGCTTTGCCCCCACCGATAACGACGCGGCGCTGCAGGCGGAACTCGACAAGAAATCCATCTATTATATCGCCGAACCGGCCACGGCGGAAGACAATCCGCCCATCCTGCTCAAGAACAACTGGTTTGCCCGAAACTTCGAGACCCTGACCGGAATGTACGGCATGCCGGTCTACGACGAATTCGACCCTACTCCGGTCCTGGCGCCTTTCTTCCTGTTGTTCTGGTCGTTCTGCATGGGCGACGCGGGCTATGGCCTGCTGCTCATTGCCCTGGGCCTGCTGCTGCACTACAAGGAAGGATTCGACCTGCTCGGTCTGAAGAAACACTGGCGGCTGGTTACCACACTGGGCGTGGGTACCTTCTTCATCGGTATCCTGCTGGGCACTTTCTTCGGCATCGACCTGACGAAGGTGTCGTGGATTCCGGAAGGAATCCGCAAGCTGATGCTGTCGGGCAAGGTTGAAATCGGCGGCTCCCCGTACGATGTTTCCATGGTGGCCGCCATCGCCGTCGGTGTCTTCCACATCTGTCTGGCCATGATCATCAAGGCCATCGGCATCACGAAGCGGGCCGGCTTCAAGGCAGCCATCTCCACATGGGGATGGGTCATCCTGATTGTCGGCGGCCTCATCGTCGCCGGCCTGGCCCTGACGCAGGTCCTCAACGCCACGGCCACGAAGATTGCCATCATCGCGATCGGCGTGCTGTCGGTGCTGAGCATCTTCATTTTCAACAAACCCGGACGAAATCCGCTGAAGAACATCGGTGCGGGCTTGTGGGACACTTATCAGATGGCCACCGGCCTCCTGGGCGACGTGCTGAGCTACATCCGCCTCTATGCCCTGGGCCTGGCGGGCGGCATGCTGGGCGCAGCTTTCAACAACCTGGGTCTGATGGTCCTGGGCGACAATCCTACCTGGCAATGGCCCTTCTTCCTGCTGATCGTCCTGATCGGTCACGCGCTGAACTTCGCCATGAGTTGTCTGGGCGCCTTCGTCCACCCACTCCGTCTGACCTTCGTGGAGTATTTCAAGAACAGCGGATATGAGGGCAAGGGCCAGGAATACCTTCCATTAAGCAATCAAATAGAAAACAAATAAAATTAAATATTAAAAATTTTACATTATGTTACCTGTTATTCTCGGTTATGTCGGTCTTGCACTGATGCTTTGCCTGGCCGGCATCGGATCCAGCATCGGTACCACGATTGCCGGCAATGCGGCTGAAGGCGCTCTGAAAAAGAACCCGGAGAAGTCTTCGAGCTATATGATTCTTTCGGCCATGCCTGCTACGCAGGGTCTGTATGGCTTCGTCGCTTTCCTGCTGTGGCCGAAGGACTCTGCAGTCATGGCGGAGAGTGGTTTCCTGTATTTCGCCGTTGGTTTGGCCGCCGGTATGGTGTTCCTGTTCTCGGCCATCCGCCAGGGTCAGGTCTGCGCCAACGGTATCATCGGCATCAGCCAGGGTCACGACGTCCAGACCAACACGATGATCTACGCCGCCCTGCCGGAGTTCTACGCCATCCTTGCGCTGGTCGCATCTTTGATGATTTAATGCGGGCCTTCCCTGAGGCGCATTCAGAACCCTCGTTGCGCCGAGGGCGTCTGCAACGAGGAACACTGAATGCTCCACCAGGCCAGCACACGGCCCGCTGAATGAAAAACGTCACGCAAATACGTGGCGTTTTTTGTAACTTTACGCAACATTTGAGGTTCTCGTGCATCTATATGGTATGAAACGGATATTTGCTTTTCTGTCGATAACGCTGCTGCTGGCGGGTTCCTGCGAACAGTTCCAGAATTCGCAGGGGAACGAGGAATATGAACCGATCGTGCTGACCAAGAGCCAGCAGGAGGTGGTGGCCAGGGGCGATGCCTTTGCACTGGATTTCCTGCGGGTGACGGCCAAGTCCTTCCCCGGGACCAATCTGTTCCTTTCGCCGATGAGTGCATCGATGCTTTGCTGTATGCTGGCCAACGGTGCCGAAGCGGAAACGTATGCCGAGATTGTCAAAGCCATCGGAATGGACGGCTTTACGATCGATCAGGTGAATGATTGCTATGCTACACTGGTGTCTGCTCTCTTCAAGGCCGACCGCAGCGTCGCGCTTTCACTGGCCAATTCCATCTGGGCGGCAGAAGGGCTCGACGTGAAAGCAGATTTCAAGAAGCGGATGTCCTCAGTCTATGACGCAGACTCCTATGTGGTGGATTTTACGCAGAACAGCACGCTCAAGCAAATCAACGGTTGGTGCAGCGACAAGACGAAAGGCCTGATCCCGAAAATGTTCGAGGAACTGGACCCCCAAGTGCAGATGATCCTGATCAATGCCCTCTATTTCAAGGGAACCTGGCAGGTTCAGTTTACCAAGGGCCAGACGGCACAGGGAACTTTCAATGCTGCTTCCGGGCAGCAGACGACGGTACAGTTCATGCGTGCAGGCGCCAGCGATGCGTTTACCGGTTACGCGGACGAAAATGTGACGGTAGCCCGGCTTCCCTATGGCAACGGTGCTTTCTATATGGAGGCCATCATGCCTGCCGAAAAGGATTTTACCGCCTTCCTGAACGCCCTTACGCCCGAAAGGATCGCCCGCTGGGATACCAACAATCTTCAGAAGTTTGAACTGCGTTTCCCTAAATTCAAGGTGGAGTTCGATACGGACGAGCAGCTGGTACCCATCATGCAGGCTCTGGGCATGAAGAAAGCCTTTTCCTACGCTGCCGAGTTTGGCGGAATGTCGAACACCCCGCTCTATGTCAGCAACATGCGGCAGAAATCCTATGTTTCCATCGATGAAGAGGGTACCGAAGCGGCAGCCGTTACTGAGGCGGAGATGCGGAAGAATGCAGCTGGCAATCCTATGCTAGTCTTCGACCGGCCGTTCGTTTACCTGATCCGTGAAAAGAGTACCGGCGCCATCCTTTTCGCCGGTACGAAGCTCAATTAGCCTTATTTTTTCGGGCGGGAAAACAGCAGAATCAAAACGGATCCCAATACCGCGGAGAAAATCGATCCCATCAGCACAGCCACCTTGCCCATATCCTGCAGCATATCCGTTACGGGCAGGGGTTGGTTGGTAAAGGAAAGCGTATCCACGAAAATCGACATCGTAAAGCCGATACCGCCCAGACAGGCCACTGCGATAAGTGTCTTCCACGTCGAATGCGCCGGCATCTGTCCCACCTTCAACTTGACAGCCAGGTAACTGGCCAGGGAAATACCGATGGGTTTGCCCAGCAGCAGACCCAGGAAAATACCCATGCTGACACTGCCCAGTTCGGGCGAATAGTGGAACATGTTGAAATACGCCGGGTCGCTGATACGCACCCCGGCATTGGCCAGGGCAAAAATCGGCATGATCACGAAGCTGACCCAGGGGCTGAGAATATGTTCCAGCCGGTAGCTCATACCGATGCTGTCGTTGGCCGTGCTGCTCATCCGACGCAGGATGTGCTGCTGCGTTTCATTGGGAAATCCTTCGGGGTTCGGCGTATCGTCGCTCCCTTTCAGGCGTAACCAATATATCCTGCATTTCTTGAAGAAACTCTCCTTGGAATAGCGGGGTTTCATCGGAATCATCAGCGCCATCACTACGCCCGACATCGTGGCGTGGATGCCTGAATAGTAGAAAAGGATCCAGATGCAGATGGCGGGAATAAAATAGAACCACGGGCGTTTTTCTCCCGTAATGTTCAACCATACGACAAATGCGATGAACAGCGCGGCCAGGCCAAGGCAGGGGAAGTTGATGTCTCCGCCATAGAAGAGCGCGACCACCAGGATGGCAATCAGGTCATCGGCAATCGCCAGGGCCGTCAGGAAGACTTTCAGGGATATGGGCACTCGCTTGCCCAGGACCGCCAGGATGGCGACGGCAAAGGCAATATCCGTGGCGGTCGGAATCCCCCATCCGGAGGAAGCGGCTGTCCCGTGGTTGATCAAAGCATAGATGAGGGCGGGTACCACCACGCCGCCAAAAGCGGCGATGACGGGCATGATGGCCTTTTGCGGGGAACTCAACTCCCCGCAGACGATCTCCCGTTTGATTTCGAGTCCCACGGTAAAGAAGAACACCACCATCAGGATGTCGTTGATGAACTTCTCGACCGTCATCCCGGCCGGAAAGATGAATCCGTGACCATTGGGCATCATCACAGAAATGCTCAATTGGGTCTCGAGGATTTCGAAATACAGGTCACGGGTAGCGGGCAGGTTGGCCAGCAGCATCGCGACAATCACGCAGAACAGCAGGATAACACCCTGTGTCCAGGGCAGGTTGGTCAACTTCCTGCGCCGGCTGGAGAAACGGACCCGGGCTTTATTCCACTGATAGATGGGACTGATCATAGTTATCTGACTTTCAAGAGGTCTCCGTTATCGTTGACAATGGCGCGCTTGAATTTTTCGCTGTAACCGGGCCAGTCGGGCGACACGGGTATGTAATCGACGCTGCCGTTGGTCTTGAACGAGCCATCCTCGTTCTGCTTCTTGACGGTACCGTCCATATATTTCAGCAGCAGATATTGGTCGAGCAGGGCCCATTTGTCGAAAAGGGCATCGGCTTCCCGGACCGAGAAATCCGTCAGGAATTTCACCCGCTTCTTCTCCGATTTGATCGCCAGCGCCTGCCTGTCGCAGTCCGCCACTTTTCGAACCATCTCCTGCTCGTGCTCCGCAATCCTATCCTGTACTTCCAGTCCCACCGGGTTGTAGCGCAGGTAGGCGAATTGGGCGATGCGGTTGTTGAGCCAGAACATTGACGTAGGTGAGTACTCCACCATGGAACCGTTGCCCAGTGCGTAATGCCATGACACGGCGCGAGAGACAGAATAAACGGGTGTCAAGGCCGAAGTGCCTGCATCGTCGACCGCGAACCAGAACAGGCCACCGATCGTGTCGGGCAGCCAGCCGCGGCACTGGGCCACGAACCAGAAACCGGTCTGCTGGGTGCAGATGGGCCGGGCATTGGAGTATTTCACGCCATCGACCGTCCAGTCGTTCTGTTTCCATCGGTAGGGCGTCTCATTACTGCCGGCGCCGATATCTTTCGTCATGTCGAAGGGCGTTCCCTCGTAGTGATCGCGCATCATGGCCGAGAGGTCGAGTACGGACAACTTTCCTTTGGGCTTCACATAGAGCGGCATCCGGTTTTTGGGATTGTCGGCCATCGCAAAGTCGAGATACTGGTTCATGTCGAGATCGCCCCAGCGGTTGAAGAAACTCCACACGCGGGCCTCGCAGTTGCGCATCAGCGAGAAGGAAAGCGGGCAGTAGGTGTCAGCAAAGCTGAAGTCTTCGTCCGAACCCGAATAGATGCCGATTTCGCGGGCATGGGAAATCACATCGGGTGCGTAGATGCAGTTGTCCGGATCGTTCTTCGGGAAGGTGGTGATGCGGGCGCAGTTGGCGTGGGCGGAGATGTATCCATCAGGAATGCGGACAGCCACCCATACAATGCCTTTGTTGCGGTTCACCCCGTCCACCACGTCGGGCTTCTTGGCGATGACTTCCAGGATCCAGGCCTCTTCCGTATCGGCAAAAGTCAGCGATTCTCCGGAAGAAGCATAGCCATATTCATTGGCCAGCTGGACGAAGAGTTCAATGGCTTCGCGGGCCTTCCTGCAGCGCTGCAGGCAGATATACTCCAGCGAACCATAATCCACAATCCCCTGCGGGTCACGCAGCTCCGGCCGGCCGCCCCAGGTGGTCTCGCCGATGACGAGCTGGTACTCGTTCATGTTGCCGATTACGTTGAAGGTATACGGCGCTTCGGGAATCTCGCCCAGGTAGTGGTCCTGTCCCCACTGTAGGATGCGGCGCATCTCTCCGGCCTTGTGCTTGCCGGCGGGATAATGGACCAGGGTGCCATAGCGCGTATAGGAATCCGCCGCATAGGTCACCATCACGGAGCCATCGGCCGACGCTCCCTTGGTGACAATCAAGTTGGTACAGGCATAGCCCGCCGTCACGGACAGCACCAGCAGAAAAGTCAGGAAAAGTCGTCGCATCAGTTTATCGGTTTTTATCCGATAAAGTTAGCAAGATTTTTTGAAAAAACCTCGATATGACGCCTGTTCTCTCTGCTCTCTTCCGCTAATAATCTACGATATCGTCGTAAAGGTTTACATTGACCCTCATCCGGCAAGGTTTCTCCCAACCGTATTTCTCGGCGTAAAGAACCCATTCCTCACAGATAGGTTCGTCCCAGTCCAGTACAATCTCTCGCTGCCACTGGGTCTCTTCCAGATTCTCCCCTTTGGCGATCTGCTTGCCGCTCGTACCATCAATAATGATGAAGCCGTTCTCACCATAGATGATCCGGCATCCAGTCCTTACCCTTTCATTGGAGATCAGAACTTTACCCGTTTCATTAGACGAAGTCATTCCTGTATGAATAGAACAAAAATCATTGTTCTGGACAGCAATCACAATGGTCAAATTATACAGCTCTCCCTCGATGGCCTTCGTTTGCTCCACTACACCTCTATACGAAACAACCGTACTCGAAACGCCCAACCTTTCGCAAGAAAAAACAACCATCAAGCTAGCAATAAATAGTACAAAAAAAGATCTTTTCATAAGCAACAATTTCTGGTTCATGTCTTAAACAATTTCTGGTTCATATCATAGATGCACAAACGCACGCAAACGTTGCGTATATTTCCGCACCGAAGGTGCTAGCGCGAAGCGCCGTTGCAAAGCAACGCGGGGTCTGGGGCAGAGCCCCAGTATAGAACAGTGGCGGCACTGCCGCCAAACGAAAAACCCCCGGGCGTCATCGACGCTCGGGGGTTCAAGTTTGGCGGCAACCTACTCTCCCACTTGGTGTAGCAGTACCATCGGCGCAAGTGAGCTTAACTTCTCTGTTCGGAATGGGAAGAGGTGGATC
>JAEEGL017101497.1_pt1 | contig 10478 bp, 9 predicted proteins | sample 9134231 | NCBI WGS metagenome assembly JAEEGL01 (sample SAMN16246548, study PRJNA631951) | gut metagenome | biome: gut microbiome; feature: rumen; material: fiber-attached | host: Bos | place: Iran: Karaj | collected 2018-10 | reverse complement strand
TTGTAGTACAGCATGCAGTGGCAGTAGCCCTCGAAATCCGGGTCGGCTATCTGGTCCCGGAACTCTTTGCACATGCATTTGGTGTCCTCCGTGCGCTCAAGGCGGCAGGGGCAGTATCCGCCCTTCTGCTTCAGGCCCTCCCGCACGGCGGCGACGATATCCTTGTCCTCGTTGAGTCTTACGGCCATTTCAGTCTCCTTTCCTCAGCCCCTTCAAAAGTTCGATCTCCCCGGCGTACCCGTCCAGTTCGTTGGGGGTCTCGAGATAGAAGGGCTTGTCCCGCAGCGCGGGGTGGTTGATGATGCGCTCAAAGGCCTCGGTGCCGATGCTGCCCAGACCTATCTTCTCGTGGCGGTCCTTGTGGGAGGCGAAGGGGTTCTTGCTGTCGTTAATATGTATCGCCTTCAGCCGGTCTATGCCCAGCACCCGGTCGAAACGCTCCAGCACCCCGTCGAGATCGCCCACGATGTCGTGGCCGCCGTCGTACACGTGACAGGTGTCCAGGCACACGCCCATGTGGTCCTTCAGCTCCACGCCGTCGATTATGGAGCGCAGCTCCTCGAACCGGGAGCCTATCTCCGAGCCCTTGCCCGCCATGGTCTCCAGAAGAACGGTGGTGGTCTGCTCCGGCTTCAGGGCGGCGTTGAGCGCGGCGGTTATCAGTTCTATGCCGGCCTCCGTGCCCTGGCCCACGTGGCTGCCGGGGTGGAAGTTGTAGAGGTTCCCCGGCGTCTTTTCCATGCGGGAGAGATCGTCGGCAAAGGTGTTGAGGGCGAACTCCCGGATGCCCGGCTTGTCGGAGCAGAGGTTCAGGGTGTAGGGGGCGTGGGCGAGGATGACGCCGATGCCGTTTTCACCGCATATCCTGTGAAATTCCGCCACGTCATCGTCGTCGATGGCCTTGGCGGCGCCGCCCCGGGGGTTCCGGGTGAAGAACTGGAAGGTGTTGGCCCCGATGGACAGCGCGGTGCGGGCCATGGCGGCGTAACCGCCGCTGGCGGAGATGTGGGCGCCTATGGTGAACATGCTCTCACGTCCTTTTTTTCTTGATGGGAAAAGTATATCACGCCCCGCCCCTTTTGAAAAGCCGGGAACTGTGATATACTTACCGCAAAGTTATCCCCAGGGAGGCGACGATATGAGACAGATAACCTGCGAAGAGATAACCGCCGCCGTGGCGCGGCTGTGCGTAAGGGCGGCCACGGTGCTGACCCCGGACGTGGCCATGGCCATAGAGCTGGCGTCGGAGTCGGAGCCGTCGGAGGCGGGCAGGGCGGCGCTGGAGGACATGATGGCCAACTTCAAGTGCGCTGCCATGGAGGGCCTGCCCATCTGTCAGGACACGGGCATCGCCGTGGTCTTTGCCGAGGTGGGGCAGGACGCGCATATCACGGGCGGCCTTTTCGAGGAGGCCGTGACCGAGGGCGTACGGAAGGGATACGCCGAGGGATATCTGCGCATGTCCGTGCTGGACGACCCCTTCCGCCGGGTGAACACCGGCGACACCACGCCCCCCGTCATCCACACCCGCATCGTGGCCGGGGACGCCGTGCGCCTGACCGTGGCCCCCAAGGGCTTCGGCAGCGAGAACATGAGCGCCATGAAGACGTTTCTGCCCACGGCGACCCGTGAGGAAGTGATGGATTTCATCGTTGAGACCGCGGCGAAGGCCGGGGCCAACCCCTGCCCGCCGGTCATAGTGGGCGTGGGCATCGGCGGCACCGTGGAGCGGGCGGCACTGCTGGCCAAATGGGGCCTTGTAAAGCCCATCGACCGGCGCAACCCCGACCCGGACTACGCCGACATGGAGAGAAAGACCCTGGAGCGCATAAACATGCTGGGCATCGGTCCCCAGGGCTTCGGCGGCAGGCATACCGCCCTGGCGGTGAACATCACCGCTGCACCCAGCCACATAGCGGGCTTCCCCTGCGTGGTGAACATGGGCTGCCACGTGACCCGCCACGCCACGGCGGTACTGTGAGGAGGCGGAAATGAAGAAAAATCTCATCTGCGCGGCGATATCCGCCGTGATAATGCTGGCGCTGCCCTGGTGCGCCGTGAAATTCATACAGGGCGACGGGGGAATGGCCGTGTGCTTCATCCTGTTCTTCGCCGTGGACCCGCTGACGGCCGCCGCCTCCGGCGTTTTCGCCGGGAGAGACGTCCGGAAACGGTGGTTCCAGCCGCTTTTGACGGCGGCGCTGTTCCTCGCGGGGACGTGGCTGCTGTTCGACCCGGGGGAGACGGCCTTCCTGCTGTACGCCGGGATATATCTGGCCGTCGGCTGCGCCGCCATGGCCGCAGCGCGCCTGGTTAAGGCGAAAAGGGCGCGGTGACAAAAATCAAAAGCGGCGGGACGCTCCCGCCGCTTTCTTATTTCTTTTTCTGTTTCCGCCTGTCCGTTTCGTCGAGGATGTCGTCCAGCAGGTCCTCCAGGTTCTCCATCTCGTCGGCCCAGGCGCCGTAATCGTCGTCGGAGGACTCCGGCTCCAGCCCCTCCATCTGCGAAATGAGAGCCTCCACCTCGGTCCGGGCGGAGGAGAGCTCCTCAAGGGTCATGTCGGAAATATCCTTGTCCTCGTCGGCGCGGTCAAGTTCTGTCGCCATGAAAGCGCCTCCTTTCCATCACCGTAAATAATAACACATCCGCGCTGAAATATCTACCCGGAAGCGGCCCAACATACAGTTGTCAAGGCCGCCTTTTTTTAGTATAATATTTCATATACCCTACCTATAAGGAGACGCGGGAAAAATGGACAACAGCAAGATAAAACTGCTCACCGACCGGCTCAACTCCGTGATCTTCGGCAAGGCCGACACAGTGGAGCTGGCGGTCATGACGCTTCTGGCCGAGGGCCATCTGCTCATAGAGGACGTGCCCGGCGTGGGCAAGACCACCCTGGCCTCCGCCATCGCAAAGAGCGTGGACCTGAGCTTCGGCCGCATCCAGTTCACGCCCGACACCCTCCCCGGCGACGTGACCGGCTACAGCGTGGCCGATATGCGCACCGGCGAGATGAGGTTCATCCAGGGACCCGTTATAAACAACGTCGTCCTGGCCGACGAGATAAACCGCACCTCCCCAAAGACCCAGGCCAGCCTTCTGGAGGTGATGGAGGAGCGGCAGGTGACGGCGGAGGGCCGCACCATAGCCATCCAGGCCCCCTTCATGGTCATCGCCACGGAGAACCCCATCGACTTCATCGGCACCTACAACCTGCCGGAGGCCCAGCTGGACCGCTTCCTCATGCGCATCTCCATCGGCTATCCCGGACAGGACGCCGAGGGTGAGATGCTCACCGCGGCCCTGGAGGGCGCGGCGGTGTCCGCGCTGGAGCCGGTGCTGTCCCGTCAGGATATACTTGACGCCCAGAGCGACGTGCGCTCCGTCCGCATGGCCCAGACCGTGCGGGACTACATACTGTCCCTGGTGGGCGCCACCCGGAAAAACGACGACCTGACCCTGGGGGCCAGCCCCCGGGCCACCATAGCCCTTGCCAAAGCCGCCCAGGCCTGCGCCTATATGGCCGGCAGGGACTACGTCATCCCCGAGGACGTGCGGCGGGTGTTCCGGCCCGTTCTGGCCCACCGGCTGGTGCTGTCCCTTGACGCCAGCCTCAAGAAGATAAGCGTGGAGGACGTGCTGTCGGCCTGCCTCAACGGCGTGCCCATGCCGCCGGTCTATTCATGAAAGAGCGCAAAACTCCCTTAGATATGATACTGCGGCGAATCATCGCCGCGCTCACCATCGTGGCGGCGGCTGTGCTGACCGGGTTCCGGGGCGGCTCAGCCTGCTTCGCCGCGTTCTATTTTGTCATTCTGGTGCCGCTGACGGCCTTCATCTATTCCCGGGCCGCCTGCGCAAGGCTCTATACCGCCTGCGAGGTGCCCGGCAGCACGGTGGTGAAGGGGGATCAGGCGGTATGCCGCGTCATGCTCAGAAACGAGAGCGTTTTCCCTCTGACCGACGTGCGCCTTACGTATACGCGGGGGCAGGTGGTGTTCGAGGGCGCGGAGGACACGGAGTTCGTGTCGCTGTCCTCCGGCGAGAACAGACGGCGGGACATGGCCATATCCTGCCGCCACTGCGGCCGCTTCCGTATCGGCCTTGACAGGGTGGAGGTCCGGGATTTCCTGGGCATGTTCCGCCGCGTGACCTCCGGCACCGACCAGATAATCATACTGCCCCGGGTCATGCACCTGCAGCGGCTCATCATCTCCCCGGAGGCCGACGTGGAGCGTCAGCGTCAGGGGGCGAGATACCGCACCACCGACATACCCGACGGCCAGATAAAGACCTACACCCCCGGCGACGACGTGCGCCGCATCCACTGGAAGGCGTCGGCGCTGCAGGGGCGGCTCATGGTACGCAACTACGTGGCGGAGCCCCGGGCCGAGATAGTCCTCATCCCCGACAGCCGCGCCGCCCTCCCCGAGGGGGAGGAGCGGTTCGACGTGGCCGACGCCGTGGTGGAGGGCACCGTGGCCATAGCGGACTACTTCCGCCGCCACGAGATGTTCCTTCGCGTCATCACCGCGGCCGGCGCCGTGACCGTCAGCGGCGGGGGCGGCTTCGACATGCTGTACAAGCTCTGCTCCGACGATTTCTTCACCGGCGCGAAAAGGCCCCACGAGCTCATGCGGGAGGATATGCTCGTCAACGGTACCGGCTCCTGCTACGTCGTCATGACCTGGGAGCTGGACGAGGAGCTCCTTCACGCCTGCTCCGCCTGCGTGGACGCCGGGGCCGACGTCTCCGTCATATACATCGGCGACGACGAGAGCCAGACGATCAATGCCGTAAAGTCCTCCGAGAGCAGGATAGATTTTTATCAGGTGTTCTCCGGCGAGGACGTGTTCGACGTGCTGGGCGGCATCTCCGCGGGGGAGGCCGACGCATGAGAAAAGTTCGCGGGATAATATCGAAATACGGCTTCGGCTGTCTTATGACGGCCTTTATAACCGCTGCGGCCGCGTCCTTCATCGCCTATGAGTTCGCCGTGCCGGCGAAGGAATGGCCGGTGGTGCTGGTGCTGTTCGCGTGGTGCGCCGTGCTTTTCGCGGCGGACCGGCTTGCCGGTCCCGCGGCGGCAGCGGGCCTTACGGTGATAGCCATGGCGGCCCTGGTGTTCGCCGTGGGCACGAAGGATCTGAGCCACTTCCTCATCCTGGCCCGGTCAAGACTTGCCGACCAGCCCGGCTTCATAGCCGACGCCTCCGCCGTCATGCTGGGCATGATCGTTTCCCTGTGCGCCCTGTACGCTTCCAGGTCGGCGGCGCTGCGGGGGATAATGTCTGCGGCGTGGCTGGTATGGTGGCTGCGGGGCGCTTTTATGGGCGAGAGCCTGCCGGTGCCCGCCATCGCCTGCATGGCGCCGGTGGTAATAACCTCCTTCGCGGAGCTTGCCACCTTCGCGGCCCCGTCCCGGGGCTCGAAGAGCGCCCGTCAGGCAGTCAGGCCGCTGATCGCGGTGTTCTCCGCGGTGGCGGTGCTGCTGGCCGTGATCCCCTATACGGCGGAGCCCTTCGACTGGACGCTGGTGAAGAAGGGCTGGAGCGCCTGCCTGGAGCTGTGGCGCAGCGTGGAGACGAGGATACTCACCGCCCGCTACGGCAACCTCCACTTCGCCATGGACCTTTCCGGCTTCACCGAGGACGCAAGGCTGGGCAGCGGCGTGGGCCCCGACGGACAGCCCTCCTCCCAGATGCTGCGGGTGAACGTATCCGAAAAGCTCAAGGGCACCGTGTACCTCACCGGCAACAAGTGGGACACCTTCGACGGCGACAAGTGGAGCAACGCCTCCGTGGGCGACGATTACAGACTGCTGGGCTGGGATATGGACACGGCGGAGCACATCTTCGCCTTCTGGCGGTACGCCGTCGAGACCCCCGACTGGGAGACCGATATGTACATAAAGGAGAACAACCTCCTGGTGGAGTACGTCGCCCTGCCCATCCACACCCTTTTCACGGCGGCGGACCAGCTGCTCATCCGCACAGACGAGGAGGAGTATCCCTTCTCCATGAAGCGGTCGGGCATGACGTTCGACTATCTCAACACGGAGAACACCTGGTACAGGGAGAACTGGCTGGATTTCAACTCCGACAGACTGCCCGGTGTGATAAGAGCGTCCGAGGGCTACGAGTACAACCCCCACAGCACCATGCCCATATGGCTGACGGTGCGCAGCGATTTCGCCTACGATTTCCGGCTGGACACCTCCGCCCACATGCTCTTCGAGCTTGAACTGACCCAGCGGCAGCAGCTGATAAACGACACCTGCCTCACCCTGCCGGAGGACCTGGACCCCCGCATACCCGCCCTCGCCGCGGAGATAACAGCCGGGGCGCAGAGCGATTACGACAGGCTGCTGGCCATCGAGTCTTATCTTAAGAACAATTACGCCTACTCCCTTCATCCGCCCCGGGCGCCTCAGGGGGAGGACGGCGTGGCGTATTTCCTGTTTGAGTCCCGGGAGGGCTACTGCACCATGTTCGCCACGGCGGCGGCGCTGCTGTCCCGCTGCGCGGGGGTGCCCGCCCGGTACGTGCAGGGCTTTTACCTGCAGGATACCCCCACCGGGCAGATGATACCCGTCACCTCCGACGACGCCCACGCCTGGACGGAGGGCTATATCCCCGGCTACGGCTGGGTGATAGTGGAGCCCACCCCGGGATACGTTTACGGCGGGGCGTGGACCGGCGACGAGGAGCCCGAGGTTGAGGACGTCATCTACAACCCCGAGATCGAGGAGGAGACGGAGCTTTACCGTCCCGTCCGCGACAACGAGGACCTCTCCGGCCAGGCCGCCAGAGGCCGCGTGATGCGGGGCGTGGAGACGGGCGCGATAATCGTGGTGTTCCTGGGGGGCGTAGCCCTCATCGACAGGCTGGTGTTCTACAGACGCCGCCGTTACAGGGCCGCCTCCTTCAACGCCCGGGCGGAGATGGATCTTGCCAGCGTGTTCGCCCTGGGGGGCAGGATAGGCTACCCCAGAGGAACGGTGGAGGGCATCTCGGAGTATTTCGACCGCCTCACCTGGAGCCTGGGCCTCAACGACTATCTGACAAAGCCCCTGGCCCAGATGTACGAGCGGCTGGTGTTCGGCGGCGAGGACGTCACCGAGCAGCAGTGGAACGACAGCCAGTGGCTCCTGCGGGAGCTTAAGGGACGCAAACGTGTACACAAGAAGGGGCTTTTCAGATAAAGCCCCCCGACGAGAAAGGACGCAGTCATGTTTGAACATCAGCCCTGGCGGCTTGAACACAACAAATTCCGTGCCCTGGGAGGCCGGGAGATAGCCCGGTTCCGGGGCGAGGACGACCCCCGGGATACCGAGCTGGGGGCGGAGAGCTGGATAGGCTCCACCACCGCCGCCCGCACCACCGCGGGACAGGATCCGGATTTCGGCCGGGCCGTGGCCGTCCTGCCCGACGGCAGGACGGGGTATCTGTACAGGCTCATCGCCGAAAACCCGGAGGAGATACTGGGCAGGGCCCACTACGAGCGCTACGGCGCGGACATGGGCGTGCTGGTGAAATTCCTTGACCCGAAAAACCAGTACGGTCTTCAGTGCCACCCCACCCGCCCCTGGGCGAAAAAGATGTGGGACAGCGATTACGGCAAGGAGGAGAGCTGGTACGTTCTGGGCGTGCGGGACGATACGCCGGAGCCGCCCTTCATCCTGCTGGGCTTCAAGGAGGGCGTGACCCGTCAGATGTGGGAGGAGCGGTACTTCGCCGACGACATAGCCGCCCTTGAGAACATGTGCCACAAGATATACGTCAAGCCCGGCGAGGCGTACATCGTCAAGGGCGGGTGCCCCCACGCGCTGGGGGCGGGCTGCTTCGTGCTTGAGGTGCAGGAGCCCAACGACATCACCGTCAGCGCCCGCACCCTCACCGCCCGGGCCGCCATCATGGCCGCGAGACACGACGCGGTGACGCTGGACGTCTCCCCCGAGGCCCAGAAGCTGTACAACGAGCAGCTGCTGGGGGCCTATATATACGAGGGCCTGAGCGGCGAGGAGAACCTGGAGCGCCGCAGGATGAAGCCCCGGGTGCTGCGTTCCGGTCAGTGGGGCCGCGAGGAGCTTCTCATCGGCCCGCCGGAAACCGACTACTTCTCCTTCACCCGTCTTACGGTAAACACCGCCGCGCCCATACCGCCGGTGGGCTTTGCGAGCATAGCCATAGTGTCCGGCGGCGGCGGAAAACTGACCTTTGACGGCGGGGAGATGGACGTTAAAAAGGGCGACGAGCTGTTCCTGCCCGCGGATATCCCCGGCCTTGAGCTGCGCGGACAGACGCAGCTGCTGCTGTGCCGCCCCGGAGGGGTACAATACTGACGGAAAATACTCGGCTCAACCGACGGTTGTGCCGGGTAAATTATGCCGCGCTTGGAATCGGCGGAAAAAGGAGTTATATTGTACTCACGGTACCGAAACAACAGAAAGGTCGAGACAATATGGAGATCGGCAAAAAAATAAGGGCCCTTCGCACCGCCAAGGGCATTACACAGGAGACACTGGCGCTGGAACTGGGCGTCAGTCCCCAGGCGGTGAGCAAGTGGGAGACGGACAACGCCGCCCCGGATATACAGCTGCTGCCGGACATCGCCGTATATTTCGGCGTGACTATAGACGAGCTGTTCTCCCTGGAGGAGGACAAGGAGTTCGACCGCATCCAGAACATGCTGTGGGACGAGCGCGTCGTTACCCAGGAGGAGTGCGACAGGGCAGAGAGGTGGCTGCTGCGGAAGATCGGCGAGGGCTACCGCCCGGCCGACTGTTTCCGGCTCATGGCGGATATGTACAATCACCGGGCCAGATCCATGCACGAAAAGGCGGCGGAGTACGCCCGGAAAGCGCTGGAGACAGACCCGGAGGTGTCCGGCGGGCTGTCCGAGCTCAACGAGGCCATGAACGGCTACGTCCCGGACTGGAACGCGAGAAATCACCATGAGCTGATAGAAGTACTCAGGACGTTCACCGCCGAACACCCGGAAAACTGGCGGGGCTGGCTGTGGCTGCTGGACAACCTCATCGACGACTTCCGCTTTGACGAGGCGAACGACGCCGTGGAGGCTCTGGCAAAGGCCGACGGCACCTTCCGCACCCCCCTTTACCGGGGCCTCATCGCCTGGCACAGGGGCGACAGGGCCGGAGCCTGGGAGATATGGCGCCAGATGGAGCGGGATTTCCCCGAGGACTGGTCGATGTGCCTGTCTCTTGGCGACGTGATGGCCATGGAGGGCCGCTTCGACGAGGCGGTGAAGTGTTACCGCAGGGGCACCGTCATTCAGAAACCGCCCCGCTACGTGGACGGCTGGGAGAGCATCGCCCACGTGAAGGAGATCACCGGGGACTTCGCCGGCGCTATCGACGCTCTGGAGGAGGAGCTGGAGGTCCTGGCGAAGGAGTGGGACACCGAGATAGGCGAGACCGCCGACGGGGTGAGAAGAAATATCGCTCGTCTGCGGAAAAAGAAATGATAAACGCGAAAAGCGCGGGACGAAAGTCCCGCGCTTTTTTTATCCTTTCCGTCTTACGTCGATGAAGTACCGTTCCGCTGCCGCCAGGGGGATCTTCGTCACGCCGGAGGCCGGGTCAAAGCCGAAGTTCTGCCGGACTATCTCCACATTATCCGTGCCGGTTATTTCCGCGTACTGACCCGTCAGGCGGATGTTCGTTTTCGCCAGAGGCGTCACGTCGAAGCCGCAGACCCCGGCGTCGTCGTCGGAGCGGGTGAAGAAATCGTAGCTGCCCCGCAGGGTGTATTCAGCCTCCACCGTCACGCCCTCCGGGGGGACCGTCACCTCCGCCGTGACCCAGCATACCCGGGGCACCGCGGCGAAGTCCAGCTCCTCCAGCATACCGGAGGAGTAGCGGTCCACGTTCCTGTCGGAAAGAGGGCCGCAGGAGACGAGATACTCTGTCATGGCGGCGTAATAGGTCTCAAAATCGAGCCGGGTCATGTCCTCGATCCCGTAGCTGTAGGAGGCGTTGTCGTAGGAAAGCCTTGCCGCCGCCCGCAGCGCCGTATCAAGGTCAGTTTCATATCGCTCCACGTTCACGCTGAAATCGTCGGAGGGGGCGCCCTCCGCGTCGCCGTCATACACGGTGCAGGAGGTATTCATATCCGTCACGTCGTCCCCCAGCACGACCAGGTACCGGGGAGAGTCATCCCGGCCGAAGCCGGAAAAGCTCCGCTCCATCCTGTTTTCCTCCACGTACCAGCTGCCGCCGTTGAAGAGGTAGGACAGCACCGTGGTCCTGTCGAAATCAAGGGAGAAGGAAGCATTTATCCAGGGGTTGCCGTCGCCGTCGTAGGAGGCGCCGGTGAATTTGTACACGATCGCCCTGACGCCGGACAGGTCCGGGGCGGTCACGGGCGCGTAGCCCCCGGACAGGGCGGAGGTGAACCGGTCGTACCGCTCGGGGATGCTGAGGTTGAAGGTGGTGCCGTCGGGCTCGAAT
>JAEEGL016521164.1_pt1 | contig 10478 bp, 4 predicted proteins | sample 9134231 | NCBI WGS metagenome assembly JAEEGL01 (sample SAMN16246548, study PRJNA631951) | gut metagenome | biome: gut microbiome; feature: rumen; material: fiber-attached | host: Bos | place: Iran: Karaj | collected 2018-10 | reverse complement strand
GGCGACAATGTTCGCCACGCCATACCCTCCACCGCTACCATCGTAAATGGGTTGGTCCCCCTCCCACGAAACATCGAAATCATGGGCGTTTTTGTTGCCCCAGTCGTACTTTGCATACACTGCGCGGGCATACACACCGCCGACGCCATCCGTGAACTCCACCTTCACACAGAGGCGCGCGCCATTTCCTTCCGATCCTCCCGTATTGCCCTGTACCTGGACCGTTGCATTCGTCATGCGGTTCGTCAAATAGTGCATCGACGTTGGCTTGAAACCTGAGCCGTAGAACAGATTAGCGCTTGAGACGGCTACGAGATCCTTGACCTTAAACCCCGGAAAACACAAGACCGCATCGCCTGTCTTCGTATTTGATGCGTTCTTCGGCAGGTAGCTGCCACCGGCCGGCGACGGGCCAAAGGAGTTCTGGCTTGCGGAAATCCTCAGCGGCTCGGTCTCCCATTCTCCGCCGTGCGGCACAATGCCATAGAAGCCTTCGGCATAGGCTGCGCCGTTATCGAGGAACTGATCGACAATGTTGCCATCATAAAGATTCATAACGTTGCGGGTTGTTATCGTCCCGTCAAAATCTGCGTCAAGAGTATGATCTCCGCTCCAAGTGAAGTTTACGTACGCCACGCGCCCGTACACGTCTGCGCCGATCTGCATAAAGAGCACCTTGACGCAGAAGAGCGCACTGCCGCTTGGCTTGCTCTGGAACTGAACGGATGCCGTGTCGCCGTTGTTCACGTAATGGTATGGCGCGGCATCACGGGGCGTGCTTGCATTCTGCTGGATCACCGCGCCCGTGAAGTTGGTGATGCCGGCAAGCCGGCGATTACGCCAGAGCAGCATCCATGCGCCCTCCTGGGTCTTGTTTGGATTGGTCGGAAACCAGTTCTTCTGCCCGTTCACCAAACCTTGATAGACATCCTCCTGCCTGGCATCGACAAGTTCGGCGGCAAGGACGTCATCGCGTCCGGCGGTGATCTCGAAACCATGCGTCATGGCCAGCGTTCCGCCCGAGATCGCACAGGCGTTCGTCTGCGCAAAGACGATCCCACCCACGTCGTTCGTGCCCTCGACAACGATTGACGTAGTTCCGCTCTCGCCGAACACGGCCTTTGCGTCGGGAATCCAGTTCGTGACTGTCCCCGCCCGATCAAGCCAGTTCGCATCGGTTGCGTTCCACTTTGCACCTTCCACGCCGTTCCAAATGAGTCGGCGGCGTTCGACATCGCCCCAGAATACGAGTTCATGAAAACCGGACCAGTTGCCGTCGCCACCATTGGCGGTGACCGTGAAAAGATACGTGCGGTAGCAGCCTTGGTTTTCGGCAGGAATCTCGTAGGTGCACGACAACGTGTTTTCATCCCATGCCTGCGCCTCGTCCGTCTGGAAAAGGAGATGCCAGTTGGCACCGTCATACCCCATCAAATTGAATTGGGTGGCACTGCGAGCAAGGTAATTATACCCGGAGGTAAGTCGATAGAGCGTGAACGATGTCAGCTTGAAGTCAAATCCCGTCATGGAACCATCTTTGATGTAATACAACAAGCCTGCCGGCGTTGCGGATACCGCCGTTTCCCTATGACGCAGAAGTACGCGCGTGTCAGGTGTTCCGGTTGTCCCATCCCCTCCACTCGTGACACCATCGAAAGCCTGGGCAACGCCACTATTGGATTCCGTGCCGTTTGCACACATGACCGTGTAATTTGAAGGACCACTACAGCGGATAAAATCTGTGATATCCACCGCTCCGAAAGCGGATAGGCCCACCGTTGCGCAGAGCGATGCGCCGAGAACCGCAACTCCGTGTTTCAGCGTATCAATAGTCGTTTTCATGGTTCTTCTCCTGTCTGTCATTGATTCTTAAATGAGACGAAAGCATATCCCATCGGCGGGAAATCCAGGTCGAGGGTACTTCCGTCCGGCAGCAACGTCACGCCGCCGCCGAGCTTGGTCGTGAAATCCCGATGGCGCGATCCGAGCGGCAACTTGGCTTTCATCGGCTCGCGCGTGGCGTTGACGGCCAGCATCCACACCTTCCCCTCGTGCCGGTAGAACCGAACCGGGAGATATTTCGGCAGCGCCGTGCATGCCTTCGCGAAATCCACCGTGATGTCATCCGACAAAAGCACATCCTCCATCTTCTTCACCTCGAAGGCCACGTCGCAGGTCTCGCCCCACGCCTTCTCGAACGCGTCCCCTTTTGCATGACCACGAATCGTGGAATAGGAGTAGGAAACGATTCCGTTCGCGCCGCACGCAATGCCCTGCCACGTCATGTTCGCCATCTCCGCGCGCGTCGGCATGCGCAGATACTGCTGATCGCACGATTTCAGCGACTCCTTTGAATAGCACCAGCGCCAATCGAACGTCTGGGGAATGAACCACAAGGGACGCATGGAAGCCATGTTGTCCTCGATCACGCGCATCTGCCGCGTCACGCGCTCGAGCATGTTCTTGCCAACATGGTTGCCGATCGGATAGCAGTCATGCGCCATCACGTCGTAGCTCGGCAGGAAATCACGCGCAGTCTTCGGATGGCACAGGCAGGTGACCGTCGCCCGATTCGGATCGATCTCATGTAGAAACTCATGGACAATCGTCGCGCGCGGCGCGAAGCTGACGGGCGCCTCGTCGTTCAGGTACCACATGACAAGCGCCGGGTGAGATCCAATCTCCTCGAACCGCCGACGCAGCGCGGCCTTGGTGTCCTCGGCAGTCTTGATGCCGACTTTCGTCGCGTAGCTGCAGCCGTAGATCAACCCGCGCACGTCCGACGCCACAAACACCCCGGCCTTCTGCCAGCGGTCGAGCTGCGCCGTCGTGATGCCGGCATACTGGATGGCAAAATTGTAGGGGCCACGCTTGTACTGCTCCATGTCCTCAACCGACATTTGGCCGGTATAGTGTCCGAGCGGGAAGAACTTCTTGCCGTCCAACAGCATCCGCCGCTGGCTGTCGAAGGAAACGCGTCTCGGCAGGGCGGTCGCCGTCCGCTCAAACGCAATCTCCGCCGTGCCGAAGAGGGCACCGTCCTTGCGCGACGCGAGCCGAAACGCCAACTTCTGCTTCCCCATCGCAAGCTCCGAAACGGGAACGACAAACGTCGCGACATCGTTCAAGAACAGAACCGGCTTTAGCGCACACACATCGCCGTTCGCCAACCCAACCGTCAAAGTCGCAACATGGAGATTCGTATCGGCATTGATCGACGCGAGTACGCGAAGGTCGCCCGCTGCCGCCGAATCCCTGTAGGCCGATGTACAGAGGAATGAAATCGGATTGACCGGAACACGCTCGAAGGTCACATTGTCGAACCGTACCTTTCCCGTCGCGCCCTTCCGCAGCATGCAGAGCACACCGCCGCGCGCATCGGAGGACCTCATCATTCGGGTAACGCCTTCGTAGCGCACCCAGCCGTCCTTGAGCGCACCGTTGTCGTCAACAGGCTTTGCATACGCGCCCGCAACCCATGTTCCGTTCGTGTCGAACCATTCGAAACCGACCGATGGCCCGTCGGCGCCCTTCAGCTCATCCACTTTCACAAGCGCGGAGATCCTGTAGGCGCAACCAGCCTCCAACTTCACATACTGCGCAGGATACCTGTATTTCGTGGCATCGTCGCACGCCCATACAAGTCCCTTGGAACCGTCGTATCCGGCGCCATCTTCTACTCGCCACAGCGGACCCGATTCGCGCCAGCCCGTAAACCCCTGCTCAAAATCGGGGTTCTTCAGGAGATTGCCCTCCGATGCGGCCATTGCGGCATGAGCCATAAATGCGGCAATCGCCACGCGGAGCGTGCCCTTCCCATTGCGGGTTGTCCTCATTTTCTTCATCTGCTCTACTTCTTCTATTTCCGTGAAAATTAGCGAAGCCTCTAGACGATACGACACGCGCGGTTAATTTCACGCGCACATTATACCATATTCTCCTCGGCAATAACGACCATATCACGCAGAAATAAAAGACCCGATTGCGAAGATAAGATTCGTTCTAACCATGTAGAACATGCGGAACATGTAGGAATTTCTACATGATCTACACGTTCTACATGGTTAAAAACGATGTTTTACAACTGGCTCGGTTGAACGTCTTGAACCACGCGAAGGACAACGGGGCCAAGCAGTCCAGACGGAAGGAGCATGTCGTCCTTCGTCCAGTGATGCCATGTGGTGAAGGTATGACGCCCCGTCGGGCTGCGTTCCCCGCGCTTCACCCACTCGGGAATCTCCTTCAGCGACTTCCGCCCCGGCTTCCATTCGCGATCCGGCGGCAGGTGCTCGTCTCCAATCAAACGGTTCGGCCAGAGATTCGTCACGCGGATAGAGATGTCAAGTTGATAGTTGGTAGTTGGTAGTTGGTAGTTGGTAGATGGTAGATGGTAGTTGGTAGATGCTGGTTGGTGGTTGGTAGATGATAGTTGGCAGATGGCATCGGTTATGTCAACGCGGAACGGTGGCTTCCATAGAACGGGATACGCAACGCCGTTCACCGTTACTTCCGCAAACTCGCGCACATCACCAAGATCAAGGATGACCCGTGAGTTGGTTGGTAGTTGGTAGTTGGTTGATGGTAGTTGGTAGTTGGTAGTTGGTAGTTGGCAGTTGGTAGTTGGTAGTTGGCAGTTGGTTGATGGCAGTTGCCGAGAAACACTACCAACTATCCAACTACCATCTACCAACTTTTTATAGTTCGCTGTTCCAGAAAAATACCTTACGCCATCATCTGGCACATCCGTCCAACTGCAAAGCGAATTGAGATGCAGTTTCTCCGGCGCGCCCCAGCCGGACGGAAACGTCACATCCCAGCCACCCGTCAAGGGCTGCTCGTGCACGATTTCCTGCCGTGTCCGGCGAGATGCGTACGTGATGTCCTTCGCCGGACGGCGAAACACGACGAACACCGATCCGCTCGGATCGAGGTCGAGCGTCACGTCGGTACGTCCGTCGTGAATGCGCCATTGCGCAACGTCCGCCGTCTCGCCTGTTTCAGGCTTCCACAGCTCCGGCACCCGCCCTTCCTGACGGAACGAGCAACGAACGGTCGCACCTGTCGTACCCTGCCATGCCACGAAATATGCATCCTCGCCACCGTCGTATCTCCGATGAATGTACGTAATTCCCCTTTGCGGACACACGAAGTCGGGCTGGATGCCCTTCGTGCGCAACGCCTCGGCCACAGACACCTCCAGTGCACCGTGTTTCCAAATTTCCGCTGCACGGGCCATGACGCGCCCATCGACATCCGTTCCTTCCGCAAGCCCCATGGCCTTATCGGGCTTCCACCCGACAACAGTTGCGCCATCCGCAACCAGACTTCCAATCTTCTCCAGCATGGCAAGGCTCATCCGACGGCTGTCCGGCAACGCCAAAATCCGATAGCGCATCCCAGACGGCAGAACGAGCTCGCCCTTCTCGACGCGCATCGCCTTCACCGCCGCCGCCGCGCATCCATCGAAACCATATCCCTTCGGCACTTTCTCGACTTCCTTCAGCGAATTGGGGGCCTCCTCGCCGCAGAACAGCGCGATATCTGCGACGAAGCGCCCATCCTGCAGCATCTGCTGGCAGCGCGTTTGATACGTCACCCAATCCTTGGCGAGCGGCCACCATGTCTGCGTCCGCTCGAAGTGCATGCCCCACGGCCCCATCGTCATGCCCGGCAGATACGATGGATTCACCCACGGCTGATGGGCGTAGCGATGATAGATGATACGGTTGATCCCAAGCGTGTAGGCGTAATCGCCCTGTGCCTTGATATGCGCCGGTGTCCTGAGCCACCCTTTCGGTTGCGCCGTGAACGCCTCGGAGCCGACATAACGCCGCCCCCAGACATGGGCGATGGACGCCACCAGCCGCTCGACGCCAGGGTTCACCGTTCCCTTTGGTCCAGACCAGAAGTTGCCGATCACGATGTCCGCCTCTTGCCCGTACCGCATGTCGTCCGAGGCAAAATCGCCATGCGGCTCAAGCGAGAACTTCAAACCCTGCGCATGGCAGAGCCGCGCCATTTCGTCACCGTAGTTCTCGGCGAACATATCCGCCACAAGGCGTCGGAAATCGGCGAGGAACCGCTCGCTCGTCTCGACGTCCTTGACGACATATCCAGCGAACACAGGCAGATAAGGCGTCATCGCATAGCCCAGCTTCTCGCGGAACATCCGCTCAAGTCCCTGTGTCCAGTTCTGCGCCCCCACCTCGTAGCTGTCCACCAGAACCGTGTCGATGGCATCCTTCTCCGATCCAAGCGACTTCAACAACGCGCCAATATAGGCGTTGAAGTGCCGCCGCGTGGATTCGGCATTCAGCTTGTCGGTCTCAAGACCTGCACCACTGGGCGTTGCCGGACGCACCTTGACGCCCGTCGCAGCACATCCAAACCGCAATAGGCGCCACTCGCCATCCGGCACCGTCCAATCCAACGTACCATCGGATTTAAGCCGATCCGTCAAGTCCAGTACCTCCGTTACAGCCTCGCCTTCCTCGGCGCGTCCGCGTTCGGAAGTATCGGAAAGACTGAACCGTTCCGCCTTGAAAGCAAACGTCTTGAGCGGCAGGTTTTCAAGCCCGCCCCAACGTCCAAGGTCAATATCATGCAACGTACACGGCAAACCGCGCCGAGGCATCGCCGTTACGCGATAGTGGCGAGCCGTCGTATCGGGCAGGACAAGATTGCGCAGCGACGTATCCACTTTGCCGGAGAGTTGCGAGTATATCCGCCGTTCCAGAATCGTGCGAAAAGACTTTCCGTCGTCGCTCGCTTCCACCCGCACAGGACAATCATCCGACCAGCTTTTGGTTTCGATTCGTATGCCCAACATCGTCGCATGAAACGGTTCGTCGAACGAGACTGTAATGCGCAACGGTTCCTTCCGTACGGTCTTTCCTTGCACATCCTTCAGATGAACCGCCTTAGGAACGCGAAATGCCACCACCGCCACGTCACGATAGAAACCGTTCGTCTCGGCGAATATCGGTAGGGCGGGCTGACCCCAGCCCGCCGCGCCTCCTCTGACGCCGACCTCAGTCCATACCAGCCTCTTCATGGAATCTTCCGGCGTCACCCACGGCCCGCCGCTCGAAGAGAATCCGCTGCAATTCGAAAGGCCTAGTTCAATGCCGAGGCGTTTCGCCTCACGCGCCGCCCAGCGCACGTGGTCGAACCACTCAGACGTGTTGAAGTCTATCGAACCCTTTGGAATGTCGATTTCCACGTCAAAGATATGGGCGCCGCCAATGCCTATCGCCTTCATCGCCTCAAGGTCGGCCGTGATGCCCTCCTTAGTGACGTTACCGTTCATCCAGTGCCACCACACCTGCGGACGCGCCTCGTCCGGTGGCGTGCGGAACCGGTCCGAAAGGCCATCGGCAAAGACGGCACCGCCGATTAACGCCACAGCGGCACAAACGCAAGCTTTACGCATCATGGTCACAATCCAATGACGTGGATTGTCCTGCCGTCAACAATTTCATCGCGGCTATATATCTTATCGTCCCAGGATTTTTCCTTCGACTTCTCGAATATCGGCATCCAGCCTTCAGCGAGTCCAAGCGAATCAAGGTACTTCGCACACTGCGCGTATGACTTCTCGCCTTGAAAGTTGGCGGATGTCTTGACCTCTATGGCATAACGCGCGCCACGGAACTCCACGCAGAGATCGAGCCTCCCGCTTCCTAGCGCCATTTCGCGGTTGATATGCCCGCCGCCATTGGTGACGCGCTGAAGAAAGGCCATCAGGACAAGATGCGGCACGGACTCGCGGTAACCCATGATGTCCCTGTCCGCGCCGGAGTTCTCGCGCCAGAACTGCTGGAACGCCGCCATGAGGCCCGACATGTCCAGCCCATCGTCCTTGACCCACGGCGTTTCGGGGACGTTGCGTATCATGGCATCCTGCTCGCCACGAGAAAGATAGCGGCCTATTATCTCGGCATACATTGGATTCGCCGGAACAAGCGCGCCACGATCCACACGGAGCAGTCCGAGGTCGGTTATGTAGCGATAGTCGTCGTCGTTGTACGTGACATCAGACTTGTCGCCCGAAATCAGAGGTTCGACGATGCGTCTCACACGCGGTTCGCGCATTCGCTCCATCAGACTGTCAACGTGCGTGTCGCGGCGGCGTATTATCGCCTCCTTCGCCGATTCCACATCCTCGACCGTGATTGCTTCGCCAAAGCGGTTGCCGTGTATCTTCGCCACGCAGTCGTTCGCAATGGCGTTCACAAGCCAAGGTTGCCCACGCGTCCATCGCCAGACACTCTCGACGACACCCTCCGCGAAACGCTGCCCCGTCTCCGTCGTGTGCTGTGCGTATAGCGCGGCGATGTCGGCCTCCGTGAAGTTGGGAATCAGGAGGTCTTCTGCAATGATGTTGAACGGGCTGATCTGCCCGAGCGACTGCCCGTCGGAGCGAATCTGCGCCTTGTAGTCGCGCACGTCCAGCATCCCGACAAGCGCGATGGACTTCGGGAAGGGAATCGTCTTGCGGTTCACGTACCCATCTCGTAGCTGGCGAAGAAAAGATATCAATGCGTCACCTACAAGGCAATCCGCCTCGTCGAAAAACACAACAACAGGTTTGCGCACGGCTCGGCAGACATTCTGCAGCACAGTCCTGACGGCAAGCCCCACGCCACCGCGGTCTTGCCTAAGCTCCGGCGCATCGGAAACCGCCTGAAAGAACGGCGACATCGCTACATTGTCGGCAATGAGGTCGCGAATGGCAATGTTCGCCTTTTCTGGGTCTGTCCTGTTCTGCAAAGACTCCAGCGTACAGTAGAGCGCAAACATGTCGCCCTTCGCGTTGATTTCGCCGACAAGTGCCTGCAGCGCAGTCGTCTTCCCCGTCTGGCGCGGCGCATGTACGACAAAGTAGTCCCCGCCCGCGACCAACCCACGGACCTCGGGCAAACGATCCAGCGCCGGCATCATGTAGTGTTCGTCGGGGAAACACGGGCCTGTTGTGTTGAACCTTTTCATCGAGACATTCCTTGCGTCTGCCGCATATTATAGCAAATTCTGTAGATTCCTGCCTAACGATATGACAGGCTACACCTCACTTCGCAAAGTGCTCGCCGATTCGCCTTACGGCTTCTGCGCCTGTGGCGACGCCGTCGAACAACCGGCCGCCAAACGGCGAGACGATCCTGTAAGGCGTCTCGCACGGACGCCCCGTGGCCAGATGGATCGCATCTTCCGACGGTTTTTCGCCGAACGCGCACACCATCGCCTCCAGCGTTCCCCGACGGCAAATCGGTTCCAGGACCTTCGGCCCCTTCTCGGGATGCTTCGGCTTGACCTCGTACGGCATGCCCTCGTAGTGCGAGCAGAGTCCGCGCTTGATGTCGTCCGCCGAAACCTTGTGCGCCGGCCTGAGCGAGAACGGATACGTCTCGCCGATCTCCACGTCCAGCCCGGCGACAATGCGGTAGAGATCAAGTCCGCGATGGAGGTTGAACGGAGATTTCCACGTGCGCGGTCCCTGATAGGTCCTTGCAAAGTCGAACGTGGCGCGTCGGGATTCGATGCCGGGCGAGCAGATGTCGCCGGGCTCGATCCTGCCGATCGTGAGGCAATTGGGATAGGCGGCTACCGCATCGTCCGGACACCTTCGTGCGACGTAGCGGCGGCCATGCAGCACCTGCACAAGCCAGGCTTCGTCCTTGTCGGCGATGGTGAAGATGCGCGAGAGCGGATGATAACCGTACGTCATCACCAGATTGGTGATGATCGAAACGCCTTCCGCCGCCGTACGCGCGCGTTGCGCCACGGCAAAACGGAGATTGATGCCCAGGCCGCCATCCGTGCAGCCGGAGTAGAAGTCCTCGTCCGGCAAGGCAAACGTCTCGCCGTCCCATTCTTCGTACACGCCGCCGTTGTTGGAATACACCATGACGCCATTTTCGTTGTAGAAGAGGTCGCCCGGACGCGGATCGCCGTCTGCGGACTTCAGTTCGCTCCAGAAACAGGCGTATGTGCGCGCGACTTGCGGGATGTCCACGCGTCCCGGTTCCCTGAAGAGCGGCGCTCCGGCGGGAATCAGCGAATAACGGATACGGTGCTTCAGGAGGTTGTCCTCGTTGTGCGAGACGATCACGCGCCCGGTGGCGCTGACCTTCTTGCCTACCACGAATCCGTCGCAGGCGGCGGCATGCGCCGCGACCGCCAACGCGGCGCATGTCATGATGACCTTTTTCATCGCCGATACATGGTTTGAGAGGTTTGAGGGGTTTGAGAGGTTTGAGGGGTTTGAGGGGTTTGAGATGTTTTACTTAAAGAGGGCGTTGATGCGTTCAACGGCAATGTCGCAAAGGCGATAGCCGCCTTCGTGGCCGATCTTGCCCACGTTGATTCCGCCGCTGTAGCCGACGGAGTTTTCCGATGTCTGCGTGGGCAGATAGCCTGCGCTGCCGCACTTTGTCACGATGAACGTCTGCGCGGCGGCGCTTCTGGCCTTGATGGCTTGG
>JAEEGL015993465.1_pt1 | contig 10478 bp, 9 predicted proteins | sample 9134231 | NCBI WGS metagenome assembly JAEEGL01 (sample SAMN16246548, study PRJNA631951) | gut metagenome | biome: gut microbiome; feature: rumen; material: fiber-attached | host: Bos | place: Iran: Karaj | collected 2018-10 | reverse complement strand
GGCGGCGAAACGGGCACGACGGAGCCGGAGCCTGGGCCCGAGCCGGGCGGTGAAACGGGCACGGCGGAGCCGGGACCCGAGCCGGGCGGCGAGACCGGCACGACAGAGCCGGAGCCTGAGCCCACGGACCCCTTCATAGGGGGCGGCGAGGAGACAGCGCCCTCGGATAACGAGAATGGATAAGGGCGTCATCGTCAAAGCCATCAGCGGCTTTTATTACGTAGAGACCGGGGCGGGCCTGCTGGAATGCCGGGCCCGGGGCAAGATCCGGCTCGAGGGCCTTTCCCCTCTGGTGGGGGACGAGGTGATCGTAGAGCCCCTGGAAAACGGCAAGGGAAGCCTGCGGGAGGTCCTGCCCCGCCGTAACAGCTTCGTGCGCCCGGCGGTAGCGAATATCGACTGCATGGTGATCCTGGCCTCCGCCGTCATCCCGGTGACGGACCCTTTTCTGATCGATCGTCTGGCCGCCATTGCGGAGCTGAAGGGCTGTGAGCCCGTCATCGTCCTCAACAAGGCGGACCTGGACCCGGCGGAGGAGCTGTATACGATCTATGCCGGGGCGGGCTTTGCCACCTTTCGGGTCAGCGCCGCCACAGGGGAGGGGACGGAGGCCCTTTCCGAGACCCTGCGGGGCCGGACCTGCGCCTTCACCGGCAACTCCGGCGTGGGCAAGTCCAGCCTGCTGAATGCGCTGGAGCCGCGCTTCGGCATCGAGACCGGGGCCGTCAGCCAAAAGCTGGGCCGCGGCCGCCATACCACACGGCACGTGGAAATGTTCCGTCTGTCGAACGGCTGCCTGGCCATCGACACGCCGGGCTTCGCCTCCTTCGACACGGAGGACGTGGACCTGGAGATGAAGCATCGCCTGCCGGAGCTTTTTCGGGATTTTGCGCCTTACCTGGGCCGCTGCCGGTTTACCGACTGCGCCCATTTGACGGAGCCGGGCTGTGCGGTGCTGGCAGCCCTGGCCGAGGGGAAGATCCACCCCTCTCGCCACGCGGGCTACGCCCGCCTCCGCGAACAGCTCAAACATGTGAAGGAATGGGACAAACCGAGCATCAAAATCGAAAACGCAAAAAATAAAACATAAAGGAGTCAGTAAAATGGAAGAAAAGTATGGCAAGAGGCTTCACAAGCTGGGCACGCTGCCCATGGTCTACATGCCGGAGGTTGCCCTGTGCGTGGCGCTGATAGTGGTCTTCGGCGTGCTGCTGTCGTCGTTCATCAACGGCAGCGGAGGGATCGCCCCGGTGATAATCGTTTTCATTCTTATGGCTGCCGCGCTGGTCGTCACCGTCCGCATCATCGCGCGCTGCCGCGTGGAGATCTATGAAAACGCCATTGCCGTCTACACGCAGTGGAGCCAGAAGGTCTACACGGTCGATCAGATCTCTGCCATCGTCTGGACCTTCCCCGGCGCCAATCAGATGAATTCCCGCGCCGCCCGCACCAACAACACCATCGCGGAGCTCATCATCAAGGGCGAGCACAAGAGCGTGAAGCTTTCCGACGCCTACTACCGGAATCTGAATAAGCCCATCACCGCGTTTCAGACCGCCCACAACATCCCGAATATCCTGTGATCGATGCGATCCTGCTCAAGGCCCCGGACGAACCCGTCCGGGGCCTTGAACTACGTAAAAAGATAAAAGATAAGAGATAAAAGAAATGCTGGGGAAGGCTTGGTTTTGAGTACTGAGTACTGTTCCCTGTTCCCTGAGCCCTGCTGCCTATCTCTCCCCCAAATATCTTATGAATAACTCTTGAATTATGCATGAATATTTGTTATTATGATACCGTATTAATGAATATGCACTGTCGGGAACAGTGTATATCCTTTTCCGGAGAGTATTGTTTTGAACCGTATTTTGGATAAAATAGACCGTCCGGGGGACGTGAAAAAACTGGACAGAGGGGAGCTGGAGCCCCTCTGTGCGGAGCTGCGCACTTTTCTGCTGGAAAACGTGTCGAAAACCGGGGGGCACCTGGCCTCCAACCTTGGCGCCGTGGAACTGACCGTGGCGCTGCACCGGGTCTTTGACCCGGAGAAGGACCGTATTCTGTTCGACGTGGGGCATCAGTCTTACGTGCATAAGATTCTCACGGGGCGGAAGGAGGCGTTCCCCACGCTGCGCCGCTTCGGAGGGTTGGCGGGATTTCCCAAGCCTTCCGAATCTGATTGCGATCCCTTTATCGCGGGCCACGCCTCGGATTCCATTTCCGTAGCCCTGGGCATGGCCCGGGCAAGGACCCTGCGGGGGGAGGACTACAGCGTGATCGCCGTGGTGGGGGACGGGGCCATGACCGGGGGGCTGGCCTACGAGGGCATGAACAACGCCGGCCAGAGCGGGGAGCCGCTCATCGTCATCCTCAATGACAACGGCATGTCCATCACCCGCAACGTGGGCGGCATCGCCCGCAGCCTGGCCAGGCAGCGAACCAAGCCCGGCTATTATCACTTCAAGCGCGTCTACCGCCGCATCCTGATGGCCCTGCCGGGGGGCGAGCGGCTTTACCGCTTCAATCACAAGCTGAAGACCGCTCTGAAGGAAGCGATCTTCAACTGCAGCTTCTTCGAGGAGATGGGCTTTCACTATCTCGGCCCCGTGGACGGGCACGATGTGAAGCGCCTGGAATACATGCTGGAGCATGCCCGCTCTCTGGCGGAGCCGGTACTGCTGCACGTGGTCACGAAGAAGGGCCGGGGCTACGCCTTTGCAGAGGAGGACCCGGACACCTATCACGGCGTCGGCCCCTTCGATCCCCGCGTCGGCATCGAGAAGAAGGAAAAGGCGTGCTTCTCCGCCGTTTTCGGCCGGGAGCTCTGCGCCCTGGCGGAAACGGAGCCGCGGCTCTGCGCCGTCACCGCCGCCATGCCGGACGGGACGGGGCTGAACGATTTTGCCGCCCGCTTTCCCACCCGCTTCTTTGACGAGGGCATTGCCGAGGGCCACGCCGTCAGCATGGCGGCGGGTATGGCGAAGCAGGGGATGATCCCGGTTTTCGCCGTGTATTCGACGTTTTTGCAGCGCAGTTACGACATGCTGCTGCACGATGCGGCCATCCTGGGCCTCCACGTGGTCCTGGCGGTGGACCGGGCCGGTCTCGTGGGTGCGGACGGAGAGACCCATCAGGGCGTGTTCGACGTGAGCTTCCTGCGGCAGGTGCCGGGCCTCACTCTCTGGGCCCCGGCCAGCTACGATGAGCTGCGCGCCATGCTGCGCGCCGCCGTGGCCGCCGAGGGGCCCGTTGCCCTGCGCTATCCCCGGGGCGGCGAGGGAGCCTATACGGGCGGCGGCGCGGAGCCTGTAAGGATTCTGCGGCAGGGCAGGGACCTGACGCTGCTCTGTTACGGCACGATGGTGAACGAGGTCCTGGCCGCCGCGGACAAGCTGGCGGCGCGGGGCGTCTCCGCCGAGGTGGTCAAGCTTGGCCGCCTCAAACCGCTGGACCCGGCCCCCATTCGGGCTTCTCTGGAAAAAACCGGGCGCCTGGCCTTCCCCGAGGAGACCATGGCTCCCGAGACCCTGGGCCGGGAGCTTTTGAGCCGCCTGGCGGAGGAGGATTTCGCCTGCCCGGCCCTGCTCATGGACCTGGGGGAGCGCTTCGTTCCCCACGGCGCCGTCCCCGAGCTGCTGCACAGCCGCGGGCTGGACGCCGCCGGCATCGCAGAGCGCGTCATAGAGCGCTTTTTCCCGGAATCGTAGAGACGTTACCGGAGGCGCTGAAAAGGAGATCAAAATGAAAAAAGAACGACTGGACGTGCTGCTGGTGCAGCGCGGCCTTTCAGCGAGCCGGGAGCGGGCAAAGGCCGATATCATGAGCGGCCTGGTCTTCGTGAACGGGCAGCGGGTGGACAAGGCGGGTACCAACGTCCCCGAGGACGCGGCCATCGAGCTGCGCAGCGCAGGTCCGGCCTTCGTCAGCCGCGGCGGGCTCAAGCTGGAGAAAGCCCTGGATACCTTTGGGGTGGACCCTGTCGGCAAGACCTGCCTGGATTGCGGGGCCTCCACCGGCGGCTTCAGCGACTGTCTGCTGCAGCGAGGCGCGGCAAAGCTCTACGCCATCGACGTGGGCTACGGCCAGCTTGCCTGGTCCGTCCGCAGCCATCCGCGGGTGGTGGTGATGGAACGCACCAATATCCGCTACGTCACCGCTGCGCAGGTGCCGGACCCCATCGACCTGGCCTCGCTGGACGTGTCCTTTATCTCCCTGCGGCTGGTGCTGCCCGCCGTGAAGGAGCTGCTGGCTCCGGCTGGCGAGATCGTCTGCCTTATCAAGCCGCAGTTCGAGGCGGGGAAGGAGAAGATCGGCAAAAAGGGCGTCGTCCGCGATCTGGAGACCCATAAGGAGGTCCTGCGGGCCTTTCGGGAGAGTGCGGAAGGCCTGGGCCTCGGCCTGAAAGGGCTGACCTTTTCCCCCATCAAGGGGCCGGAGGGCAATATCGAGTACCTGGGCCATCTGGTCCAGGGCAAGACCGACCCGCCGGATACCGACGCCGTGGCGGAGGAGTCCCACAAGGCGCTGGAATAATCAACGTCGTGGCGTCGGCAACGGAAAAACACGATCGTGCCGATCGCTGATTCGATCATCTCAAAGGGGGTCGTCCCTTGAAAACGATATTGCTGTATCCCAATTCCGATAACCTTGCCGCGGCGGCGGCGCTGGCGGCGCGGCTGGAGGGCCGCGGCCTGGTCTGCCGCGTCAGCTCGCCCTTTCACGACCTGGCGGATTTCGCCCGCCCCGACCTGGTGGTGCGGGAGCCGGCGGAGGCCGCCCGCGGCGCGGAACTGATCCTCTGCCTGGGCGGGGACGGAACGATCCTGGCCGCTTCGCGTCTCAGTGCGGCGGAGGGTATCCCCATCCTGGGCATCAACTACGGGCACAAGGGCTTTATCGCGGCCCTGGAGCCCGACGAGCTGGACGTGCTGGACCGGGTGCTGGCCGGGGACTACGCCGTGGAGGAGCGCATGATGGTGGAAGCGGAGCTGCTGCGCGGCGGCAAAACGATCCACCGGGCCTTGGGCCTCAACGAAGCGGTGGTCCGCTCAGCCGGGTCCCATCCGCTGAGCCTCACGGTCTCGGCCGACGGGGTGATCATTTCGGCCTATTCCGGAGACGGCGTCATCGTAGCCACCCCCACGGGTTCCACGGCCTATTCCATGTCTGCCGGGGGCCCCATCGTGGAGCCCAGCGCGGAAAACCTGATCCTGACCCCTATCTGCGCCCATGCGCTGAACGTGAAGGCCGTCGTTTTGCGGCACGACCGGGAGGTCTGCGTCGTGCCCCGGCCCAGCCAGAGCTTCGAGGCCGTTCTTTCCGTGGATGGGGACAAGCCCTTTCCGCTTCAGGCGGGCGACGAGGTCCGCGTGCGCCGCTCTGCCCGCTCCACCCGTCTTATCACGGGGGGGAAGCGCAGCTTTTATCAGATCGTTTACAGCAAGCTCATCAGTTTTTAAAGGCATACGGCTGACAGGCCTTCAAAAGGAGAACGCATATTATGAAAAACGCCAGACAGAAGAAGATCCTTGAGATCATTGAAGAACGCGAGATCGAGACGCAGAATCAACTGATCGCGGCCCTGAACGAATACGGCTTCAAGAGCACCCAGGCCACCGTTTCCCGTGATATGCGGGAGCTGCGGCTGGTGAAGGAGCTGTCCAAGAGCGGGGGCTACAAATATGCGGCCCCGGCGGAGAACGGCAGCCCCAATTATTCTGAGCGGCTGCGTACCATCTTCCGCGAGTCCGTCACCTCCTGCGCCGTGGCGCAGAATATCGTCGTCATCAAAACGCTGCCGGGCCTGGCCCCGGCGGCCTGCTCCGCCATCGACGCCATGAACCTCCGCGAGCTGGTGGGTTCCCTTGCCGGGGATGATACGGCCTTCCTGGCGATGGAAGATGCAGCGGCTGCCCGCCGCTTCTGCGACGTGATCCACGTCATCCTGGAGGAACGGTGAGAACCATTCCGGCGGGGAAGGACGGGTGAAAACGGATGCTGAGCTTGCTGCATATTGAAAACGTGGCCGTGATCGAGCGGGCGGATATCGACTTCGGGCCGGGGCTGAACGTTCTCACCGGCGAGACCGGCGCGGGCAAATCCATCGTGATCGATTCGATCAACGCCATTTTGGGAGGCCGCGTGTCCAAGGAGCTGGTGAGGACCGGGGCTGCCGCCGCCCTTATCAGCGCGGAGCTTTCCGCCGAGGGACCTGCTGCCCGCTGGCTGGCGGAAAACGGCGTCCCCGCCGAGGAGGGGGAGCTGATCGTGACCCGCCGCATCACGGCGGAGGGCAAGAGCTCCTGCCGTGTCAACGGCCTGCCCGTCAGCGCGGCCCAGCTTCGGGAGCTGGGGGACCTGCTGATCGACGTGCACGGCCAGAACGACGGCCGCCGCCTGCTGAGTGAGGCCAGCCACCGGGCGTATCTGGACGGATACGCCGCTCTTGGGGAGGAGCTGCGCGAATACGCCGCGGCTTACGGGCAGTTCGTCGCCCTGCGGGAGCGGCTGGAGGAGCTGCGCCGCGCCGAGGAGGACAAGGACTACCGCATCGAGAGCCTGCGCAAGCGGGTGCGAGAGATCGAGCAGGCCGCCCCCGAGGAGGGCGAATATGAGGCGCTGACGGAGCGCCGCGGTCTTCTGGTGAACGCCGAGCGCATCACCGAGGGCCTTCACGGGGCTTACGTCGCCCTTTACGGCGGCGAAAATACGGATGGGGCTCTGGCGCTGATCCAGGAGGCGGAGGGGGAGCTGAGCGCTGCCCGCCGCTTCACCGAAAGCCTGGAGGAGCTGGCCTCCGAGCTGTCCGACCTGCGCTATCGGGGGGAAGACCTGGCCGAGCGCATGGCCCGGCTCCTGGACGAGCTGGATTTCTCCCCCGGGGAGCTGGATCGGGTGGAGAGCCGCCTCAGCGTTCTCGGCCGTCTGCGGAAAAAGTACGGCAGCGTAGAGGAGACCACGGCCTGGCTGGAAAAGGCCCGCTGCGAGCTGGAAGACCTGGAGGCTCTGACGGAGAACACCGAGAAGGCCGCCCGGGACCTGCGGCAGCAGAAAAAGACCGTGCAGACCCTGGCGGCCGCCCTCACGGAGAAACGGCGGGAGGCCGGAAAAAGGCTGGCAAGGGCCATCGAGGAGGAGCTGAAAAGCCTCAATATGCCCGCCGCCCGCTTCGAGGTCTCTCTCGCGCCCAAGGAGAATGAGGATGGCTTTGACGCCACGGGGGCGGACGTCGTGCGCTTTCTGCTTTCCGCCAACGCGGGGGAGGAGCCGGGCCGCATCGCCCACATCGCTTCCGGCGGCGAGCTGAGCCGCATCATGCTGGCTATGAAAACGGCCCTCTCCGGCTCCGAGGAGGTGCCCACGCTGATCTTTGACGAGATCGACACGGTCGTTTCGGGCCGCACGGCCCGCAAGGTGGCGGAGAAGCTTGCCCGGGTGGCACGGGATCGGCAGGTCCTCTGCGTGACCCATTTGCCCCAGCTCGCCGTGATGGCAGACGCCCAGTATCTGGTTGAAAAGGCCGCCCGGGACGGACGGACCTATACCCGCGTGCAGCTTCTGGAGGGGCGAGAGCGGCTGGAGGAGATCGCCCGCATCACCGGCGGCGCGGCGGTGACGGAGACGCTGCTGGAAAGTGCCGCCGAGCAGATCGCCGAGGCGGAGGCCTATAAAAAGACGCTGGCGTGAGAAAACCGGGCTGTAATACGAAAATGACTTATAGCGCCGCCCGATGCGCGTAGCGGGCAGACTGCAGACAAACTCTGCGCAGCCGGAGAAAGAAATGCATGGGGCTCCGTGAGGGGGAGGGGACTCCCCCTCACGTTTCAATCCATCTTCGATGCGTCGACTCTTTGTCGACACATTGACCGCCGCCCGCACCGGGCGGCGGTTAAAAGAACGGTTGACAATCAAAAGAACCTGTGATATTATTATACAAACACGACAGAAGGGGGTCATTTCAATGGCTAAACTGCCTGCAAAGACGAAAAGCCGCATGAGTATCGTTCTGATCATCGGCATCCTGCTGATCATGCTGGGGTTTATCGTCTGGATCGTTTCGCTTTTCTCGGTGCAGACGGCCTGGAAGCAGGATCTGAGCAAGCTGACGGCCTGTCTGGCCGAGGGACACAGCGGCACGCTGGAAATGGAAGGAGAGTCCGTTCTGGTCGGAACCCGGGAGATCGACTATTTCCAGACCTTTCTCACCATGCCCAAGTCCATGGCGACGGAGCGCTCGGAGCCAAACGCGCCCGAGGCGCTGACGCTGCGTCTGCCTACGGTCACGCTTTCCTTTGCCCCGGCGGAGGATGGGGTCTCCACCCGTGTCTGCTGGGAGGAGGGCGGCCGCTTCCACGGCTACGTGCTGGGCGGCAGCATGGATTACGTGCATCTGGAGCGGTATTTCCGCAACGCCGTGAACAACGCGGCCCGCTGAGGCATGAAACTCATTTTACTCCTTGACAAGTTCATGGAATTGTGATTTAATGTCGTTAAACTTTTTGGGGGGATGCCTATGTCGCTCGTCGTCACGCTTCTGCTGCTCGTTCTGGGGATCGCACTGATCGTCAAGGGCGGAGACGTATTTGTAGATGCCGCCACCTGGATCGCGGAGGTCTCGGGCATCCCGAAGTTCATCGTCGGGGCCACCGTCGTCAGCGTGGCCACCACGCTGCCGGAGCTGCTGGTTTCCGTTTTTGCGGCGGCGGAGGGCAAGGTGGATATGTCCATCGGCAACGCCGTGGGCAGCGTCACGGCCAATATCGGCCTTATCATGGCCCTGGCTCTGCTGTTCATGCCCATGGTCATCAAGCGGAAGGACTACAGCGTGAAATTCGGCCTGATGCTGGGCGCGGCCATTATTATCGTCATTTTCGGGCGCGGCGGCAGCTTCGGCATCCTGCCCAGCCTCCTGCTCATCGCCGTTTTCATCGTGAACGTGGTGGAGAATATCGTTTCCGCCCGCCGCGGCATGGGCGAGAACGCCCAGGAGGAGAAGCCCGCCAGGGATAAAAAGACCGTGATCGTCAATATCCTCAAGTTTGTGCTGGGGGCGGCGGCCATCGTCTGGGGAGCGGACCTGCTGGTGGATAACGGCAGTGCCCTGGCCCTGATGATGGGCGTGCCGGAGCGGGTCATTTCCGTCACCCTCATCGCCATCGGCACCTCCCTGCCCGAGCTGGTAACGACGGTCACCTCCATCGTGAAGAAGCAGGGCAGCCTGTCGGTGGGCAATATCATCGGCGCGAACATCATCGACCTGGCGCTGATCCTGCCCGTCTGCTCCCTGGTTTCGGGCGGCGCCCTGCCCGTGACCCGGCAGATCGCCTCCGTGGACCTGCCCGCCTGCCTCATCATCGGGGCCGTGGCCGTGATCCCCACGCTGCTCTTCAAAAAGTTCAGCCGCTGGCAGGGCGCGGTGCTGCTGGCGCTCTATATTGCCTACATGGTCATCACCACGGCGATCATCAAATGATTCATTGAGAGGAAGGGAAGACCCCTTCCTCTTTTTTTGCTCAAAAATCAAACTTAAAACTCAAAACTATTCCAAAATAATTGACATATCGGCGGAAAAGCAGTATCATAATCAATTAGAGTGTATAAAAAACCAATGCAGTCGATTTGATAAAAGGGGTATGCAAATGGACAGATATTTGGTGCTTGAAAACGGCACGGTCTTTAAGGGAGAGGCCTTCGGCGCGGATAAGGAGGTCATGGCCGAGGTGGTATTCACCACGGGCATGGTGGCCTATCTCGAAACGCTGACGGACCCGAGCTATTACGGGCAGGCGGTGATCCAGACCTTCCCGCTCATCGGCAACTACGGCATCACGCCGGAGGATGCGGAGAGCGGCATGAACGGGGCGGAAGCCTACATCGTGCGTGAATGGTGCGACACGCCCTCCAACTTCCGCAGCAAGGGCGAGATCGACAGTTATCTCAGGGCCGCGGGCATCCCCGGCCTCTGCGGGGTGGACACCCGGGCTCTTACCCGCATCATCCGGGAAAAGGGCGTCATGAACGGCGCTATCACGGCGGACCCGGCCTCCGTGGATATGGAAAAGCTGCGTGCTTACCGCGTCACCGGCGCGGTGGACGCCTGCACCACCAGGCAGATCGTGGAGCATAAGGCGGAAAACGAGCGCTTCCGCGTGGTGCTCATGGACTTCGGCATGAAGGAGAATATCTCCCGCATGCTGCTCAAGCGGGGCTGCAGCGTCATCGTCGTCCCGGCGAGGACGACGGCGGAGGAGATCCTCGCCATGCAGCCGGACGGGATCATGCTTTCCAACGGCCCCGGCGACCCGGCGGAGAACGTGGAGATCATCGCGGAACTGACCAAGCTCTGCAAGGGCGGGGTGCCCATCTTCGGCATCTGCCTGGGGCATCAGCTCCTGGCCCTGGCCCACGGCTTCAGGACCGAGAAGCTCAAATACGGGCACCGCGGCGCCAACCAGCCCGTGAAGAACGTGCAGACCGGG
>JAEEGL015004491.1_pt1 | contig 10478 bp, 4 predicted proteins | sample 9134231 | NCBI WGS metagenome assembly JAEEGL01 (sample SAMN16246548, study PRJNA631951) | gut metagenome | biome: gut microbiome; feature: rumen; material: fiber-attached | host: Bos | place: Iran: Karaj | collected 2018-10 | reverse complement strand
GTCAAGATAGTTGCGGCAGTGAAACCTGAGTATCAGTTTTTCAGGGCGATAGGCGGCGGATCGTTTGGCGGACAGATAGCCGCTGCTTTTAAAAACTTCATTTCCTTAAACTTCGATTCATATAACCTGCTTCCGCGCGTATTCTTACCGGGACTCCTTAACCTTGGCATGATCGTCATGATCGTTTATCTTCTTGCCAAAAGAGGAGATAAAGCGGGCATAGGGTATTTTGCGACCGCATATGTACTTGGTTTTGCCATGCTCTACATCCTGCCCGTGATGAATTTCCCTTTCACCAATCCGCCGAGGCTTGCCATTTTCTTTTATCTGTTCCAGGGGCTTACGGGAGCGACGCTTATCTGGCTTTTGGGAAGAACGGATACGGGTAAGCCGGATCCTGAGAGGATAAAGACGATATTTTCCGCGGTTTTGGTCGGATATCTGTGGATACACCTGATATTCGTACAGTTCATCATATCCGGCAGATACATATCCAACAACATGGACAACATATTCTGCAGGCTTACTTTGCAGGAGATAGAGAAATATGAGGAATCGACGGGGATCACGGTAAATAACCTGTGCGTTTTCAATGATGATGATTCAGTCGCTTATTACCGCGAATCGTCAATTCATACGGATCAGATCAATGAACGTATCATAGGACAGGCTACATGCTCATATATGGAAGCCGTGCTCGGAAGGCATTTTGAGCCGCTCGGCATGGATGACGTGCCTGCGGACATATACAGCGCTTATTTTGAAGGAAGAAACTGGGACAGCTTTGATCTTGACGAGCAGCTGTTCATAGAAGGCGATACTGCTTATCTGTGTGTCTATTAAACTTCGCCCATATATGATACAATATTTCGGACTGCTTTTTGGCAGTCCGTATTTATCATGGATTTTTTTGAATATATGAAAGAAAAGAATATGGAGAGTGAGTCGCCGCTTGCCGCCAGGATGCGTCCCGAAACTGTTGAAGAGATAGTGGGACAGGAGCATATCTTAGCGCCCGACAAGCTTTTGTACCGTGCGATCAAAGCAGACAGGCTCAGCTCCGTTATCTTTTTCGGTCCGCCCGGAACAGGCAAGACCACGATCGCCAAGGTCATAGCGCATACCACATCCGCCGAGTTCATGCAGCTCAATGCGACCGTTGCAGGCAAAAAGGATATGGAAGCAGTGACGGCCAAAGCGGGCGAGATCATGGGGATGTACGGCAAAAAGACCATACTGTTCATCGATGAGATCCACAGATTCAATAAGGGTCAGCAGGACTATCTGCTTCCTTTTGTTGAGGACGGAACGGTCGTTTTGATCGGCGCCACGACCGAAAACCCGTATTTTGAGGTAAACAGCGCTCTTATATCGAGGTCAATGATATTTGAGCTTAAGCCTTTATCCGCCGATGATATCAAGAAGCTGATAATGCGCGCCGTAAATGACCGTGAAAAGGGCATGGGCGCATATAATGCATATATTGATGAAGATGCCGCCTGCTTCCTTGCAGATGTGGCAGAAGGCGATGCAAGAAAAGCTCTGAATGCGATCGAACTCGGAGTTATGTCAACCGAGCCCGATCCCGACGGACGCATCCACATCACGACTGAGGTGGCTTCCGAATGCATTCAGAAGAGAGTTCTTCGGTATGACAAGGACGGCGACAACCACTACGATACGATATCCGCTTTTATCAAGAGCATGAGAGGCTCGGATCCCGATGCGGCCGTATATTATCTGGCGAGAATGATAGAAGCCGGAGAAGATCCCAAGTTCATCATCAGGCGTATCATGATATGCGCGTCTGAAGATGTCGGAATGGCCGATCCGCAGGCAATAGTTGTTGCGGAAGCGGCAGCAGGCATAATCGAGCGCGTTGGTATGCCCGAAGCGAGGATCCCTTTAAGCCAGGCTGCCGTTTATGTGGCGACCGCGCCCAAGTCAAACGCTTCCTATCTGGCTATCGGAAGCGCGCAGGAGGAAGTCAGGAAAAGCGGAAATCTCCCGATACCGCCGCATCTGCGTGTCGGCAGCTACAGAGGCGCTGAGGAACTCGGACACGGCATAGGATATAAATATGCCCATGATTATCCGAACCACTATGTCACACAACAGTATATTCCCTATGAGCTGACGGGGCATGAATTCTATACACCTACCGGAAACGGATATGAAGTAAAAGTCAGGGAGCATATGAAGAAGCTCCGTGAACAGGCCAAAGATGAGTAATAACGAAGAAACAGTCAAAGACGCTCCCGAAGTGAAAGATACGCAGGAAGCGCAGGAAAATATAATAGAGGAAACCGATAAGGCCGGGGGCGAAACATCCGGGGAACCCGATAATACAGACGAATCCGACAAGCCCAAGGTTAAGATTAAGATTCCGAAATGGCTTATAGCAGTCGGAGTTCTTGTCGTGATCCTTGCCGGCGTGTACTTTACGCTCGTTCATATCAGCAATCAGCGCTATGCCGAGTATCTGACCGCGTCTTCGGAGGAAGCGGTGAATGATACGCTTGTCAAGGAACAGGCGTATAACCTCGCGCTTGATACTTTCCACCGACATGCGGTTGAGGATATCTTTAACGGAACGGGTGAGAGCGTGGCCGATGCGCTTGTCAGCGCCGGTTTAAATACGGTCGAAGGCATCAATAACCGTCCGCCTTACGTGGAGCTGACCGATGCCAACAGATCCCATTTTGCCGATATAGAATCCGTACTCATATCACCTTCGACGGGCATGGTCGAGGTGAGCGTCAACATACCCGCCAAGGCGCTTCCCGTGTCTGATGACGGATATTATTATCTTTTCTCCAAAGCAATCTATCAGGATCATATCTCGGGCGAACCCATCACCCGTATAGAAAAAGACACCGACTTCATCGCGGAGTGTAACTTAAACTACAATTCCGCCCAGTCGCGCCTGTTCGACAAGTTCTGCATGGCTCTGCTCATCGACGGGGAGTATGTTGAAGTCAGCAATTCAATGTTCATAACCAATCCCGAAGCCAAGGCCGCATTTGCGTCAAGCCGTGACGGTACTTCCAGCAAAAAAGGACTTTTAGTCTATTCGGAGCTTATCACGAGCGGGCAGCTGGAGGATCTGGGTGTTAAGCATGCGGCATATAACGTATATACTTCGCTCATATGTAACGGAAGCGGCATAAGCTATACATATAACGGACATACATATAACTTCAATTCGTATCAGGTAGGCCTTTATGACATCATCTTTTCCCGACTGTCGGCCAGAGGCATAGATATCAATGCGATCATCATCAATGATATGCCCAATTCGACCTTGACTTATCCCGGCGCAAGGGGCGGCGGAGCGACATTGTACGCATTTAACGCAGCCGATGAAGAGGGAGTAAACATGCTGGCCGCTGTTGCGAGCTTCCTGGCTAACAGGTATTCGGGATCTTCGGGACACGGCAAGGTATCAAACTGGATCATCGGCAATGAAGTCAATGAGCGTACCGTTTATAACTACACCCCTTATATGGGCGTCGAGGAATATGCCCATCTGTATGCCGATGTCGTCAGGGTGTTCTACAATGCGATGACCGCCGTGAATTCAACAACCAGAGTATATGTATCGTTAGATAACAGATGGAATTTAAATAAGTCGGATAAATCGTTCTACGATGTCAAAGATATGATGGATGCCTACAATTCCTATGTCTGCGCATACGGAAACTTTAACTGGCATGTCGGATATCATCCTTATAATTATCCGCTTACTGAGCCCAAAGCCTGGTCGTGGGGCAGATATGATTCAACCGTGTCAAGCTCTGCTTCATCGCCCATCGTATCCATGAGAAACATCCATGTGCTCACGGATTATTTAAGCCAGTCGTCTTTCCTGGATACAAACGGCAGCGTAAGACACGTCATATTATCGGAAATGGGTTATACATCAAGCCATGGACAGAATCTCCAGGCTGCTTCGATAGCTTATGCCTATAAGATCATGGAAGCCAATTCGCATATAGACTATATGCTTCTGTCCAGACAGATAGACGCCGCCCCCGAGGTTGCCGAAGGACTGGCGCTTGGTATCAGCGGCAAAGAAGGCTATACAGCATACAAATACTGCGGAACGTCTCAGGAATCCGCATATATAGATAAGTATCTGGGTGTGATCGGTGTAGGTTCCTGGGGAGCGGTTCAGAATCCCAGGTAGCCGGAGAACGGCAAAAAAACGGTCAGAACAGTTTTTCGACCAAAAACTTATAGATCTCCTGATTTCTTTTTTCCCAATTGTCACATATATGAGAGGCTGTGGACTCATCCGGAACCGACATGGTGATGTCGGCTATTGCTATGCCTCTGTCCAGGGCTGTTAAGTGGGCTTCGAATTCACCGGAGGTGGATTTGTAGTATTCGGACTGTATGGATACCTCGTTTCTGAGTCCCATCTCGTTTTCGCTTAAGAAACCGTCTATCTGGGCGGTTGTGTCCTCACTGAGTCTCTTTCTGAACATATCAATGGTCTCTTTGCCCTCTTTGGTCAGGGATATGTGAGTACGGTTTCGCATGGATCTGGCGGATATCATCTCCGCATCCATGAGTTCGCCCATGACATTCTGAAGCGTCAGGTAATCCGTATAATCATGCAGAAGCAGAAAATCGAATATCTGCGCCTTGGTCAGCGGGAAAGGAACCCGGTCGAGCATATATAATATGATGAGTTTGAGTTGTATCGCAGGAGATCCTCCCGCTGAAGATCCCACGTTGATGGATCCTCCCGATGAAATGGACTGCATCTGTTTCCTCCGTGTCTGTCTATGATAGCAAAAAAATAAGCGATTCTCAATCAATTATTGGTACATTGGACCTATTGTTTCGGGGTATTTCCTCCGATATAATATATACACGGAAACAATCGGTGCCAAATATGCAAAAAAAACTTGAAATGATGAACCTTTTTGCATGAGCGGTACGTCTTAATAGATAACAAGAACATAATATTTCTCGGAACGCCCGCTACATCGAGCCGATTTATATTATTCCGATAAGAGGAGGAAAAAAATATGAAGAAAGCTAGATTTTGGGCGTTTTTTATGACCGCACTTCTTTCTTTCTCCACATTCATGACAGATTATTCGGTTGCCTTCGCTGAAGAACTCGGCGAAAGCGCTGACTTTGAAGTATCCGAACCGGTTCAGCTTGGTGCTGATCAGGGTCTGATGCTTTCTGTCATTGATGATGAATATGGTCCGAATGTTGAAGCCGGCGTACCGGAAGAACCCGTATACGAGGAACCCGTATATGAGGAGCCCGTATATGAGGAACCCGCAGCCGAAGGCGCAGGCGAAGGAGAACCCGGAGAAGAACCCGCAGCTGATGGTGCAGGCGAGGGAGAACCTGCAGCCGGAGGAACAGGCGAGGAAGAACCTGTTGGTGATCCCGCTCCCGTGATCGTTGATGACCTTGAAGAAGAAGATCCCGAAGCGGATGCTGCACCTTATGACTCAGGAAAGCATGTAAATCTTACAGTAGATGAGCCTTTTGAGTATGATTTTGACGGTGACACCGCACTGATCTCCATAAACAGCTATTCGGTAGATAAAGATGGCTATGTTGAGGTTAAGATAGCGGATGATAAAAAGTCCGTTACGATCACCGGAACTCAGGAATACGATAAGCAGATCAAGGTTAGCCTTAATGTTACATATCAGCAGAATGCAAATAAAGAGAAAACAGCTGAATGCAAGATTCATATAGATTCGATCAAGGCTGCTGCCGAAGAACCCGGCGACGTTGAGGATCCCCAGACTCCTCAGGAACCTGAAGAGCCTGAATTTGCTACCGGTAAGATCAAATTCTCTGTTGAGTGGAGTACGATCTCAGCCATCGGCGGCAAGGTCCTTAAACTGAACAGCACTAATCAGCATAATGACTTGTCTATGTCTTATGTAAAGGAAATACCGGCTTCGATCGAGACTACCAGAGCATCTAAATATCCTTCATACAGGATCGAATGGTATGACTATGAGATATGTGAACCCGGTAATGCAAACAGCGAGATCCACATCAACGGCAAACTGATCGGACCTTATACCGTACAGCAGATCAACGCGAAAACGGGCGAAACTATAAATACGTTTCCGCGTGAAGGCCGCTTCTACAAATCGGTAAGTGATCATCCGGAGTTTAACAGAGAGATCCAGTATGCAACAGAAGCTGATAAGACCATAGCAGGCTTTACATATGTGCCTGAAATGAGTACTGACAGCCTCAAGATGGGAGCGGATCAGAGTAAGAATGTTATCAAGCTTTACTTCGTACCTGAAGGCGAGACTGTTGACCAGGATTCGATATTTAATGGCGAATTGACATGGTCTATAGAGTGGGGAATCGATGGATTAAGAACGACCAGCGAAGGTAAGGTTTTAAAGAGAGATTCCGCAAACCGTTATGAAGGCGTAGCAGCCGTAGCTCAGTATCTTGTTGAACGTCCCAGCTCTCTTGAAGCTACATGCGCGACATTATACCCCGGATTCCGTCTCGAATGGTGGGATTACGAGAGACAGTCAGATACAAAAGTGCATATCAACGGCAGACTGATGGGTAATTACACCGTTGAGTGGATTGATAAGGCTACGGGTGATCCGATCCAGGACCCGGCAGTACGTGAAGGCCGTCTGTATAATGAATCAGATAAGGATGCATCTTATAACAGAGAGATCCAGTCTGCGACAGACGCAGATAAGAATCTGGAAGGTTGGACATATCTGCCTGATGAAAGTACAGATACCCTGAAGATCGGCAAGAACGCTTCCGAGAATGTGATCAAGCTTTATTTTGAAAAAAGCGGTGAGACCACATATTCAGTAAAATATTACTATCAGGATTTTGAAGGCGGATATACACCTGATGAGTCCCGCACAGTTACGGGTGAGACCGTTTATGTAGGCGATGAGGTTTCGATCGATGCTCCTGACGCAACATCGGAGTTTAACGGAATCCCTTATAAGCTGAATACTTCAAAAACCAAGACTTCGATAACCGTTTCTGAGAATGCTGACGAAAACGAGATAGGCGTATATTACGATCTGCTCGATGCCAAGTACAAGGTTAATGTATTCAGGCAGGGACAGGACAGGAAATATCCGGACAAACCCAGTGATACCCCCAAGACTTTCAACTGTAAAGTGGGCGAGAGACTGGAGTATGAGGTTGATGCAAGCCTTCTTGAAAAAGAAAAATCCGGTTATGGCACGATATCTTATGAAGTAGATACAGAGCTGAGTAATCTTGTCATTGATTCCGCAGCAGCAGATACCGACGGTTCGATCAATGTGATCAATGTATACCTTAAGAGAACTGTCAATGATGTATACTACTCGATCCTGTATCCCGGTGAGGTGATGCCTTCAGACGGATTACCGCAGGATGAGAAAAGGTTCTTCCCTTCACGTTACGCAAGATTCACCTGGAAGGGTACGGCCAAGGCTATGCCTGAAGGACAGTGGTATGATTATGACGCAAGCGGTGTGAAGATAGAAAATGAGTACATGCTTGATGTCCCTTGGGATCAGATCAGAGCAGGACTTGAAAGACATTTTGGTGATCCCAATCTTCAAGTTATTTGGTACGCATACAAGATAGAGCCTTACAGTTATGTAGGCAGCCACGCCATGATAAACGGGTATGTGGCCTCGGCTGTAAATATGAAATACGACCAGAACCGTCCTGATGGCAAGACCAGCAAGGAATATACCGACACTAACACCTTGAACATCGGAAAGAACTACAAGATCCTCGGTTCTGAAGGTGACGCAGCATACGAATTAACACAGGGAGTTCCCGGATACGCATTCAGAGGATGGGCACTTGCAGCAGATGCAACCGAACCTAAGTTTGATGCCGGAGATACGATAGAGCTTGAGAATCCTCTCACCTTCTACGGTGTATGGGATAGAGTAGTACCCGATGTACTTACCGTAAAAGCAGCAAACGGCGAATGGGATTACGACGGAGAAGCTCATACCAAGAGTGAAGTTGGATCAGTGGTATGCGGTGTTGCTGAAGATGGATCGTCGAGCACTTCCGGTAACCTCCCTGAGGGATGGACCGTTGAAGTTACGATGACCGAAGACAGTACGATCACCGACGTAGGTGAAGTCGCCAATAAGATCGCTACAGTCACAGTTAAGAATGCGAGCGGTGAGGACGTAACGGATCTGTTTACGACCATCAATAAAGAAAACGGAACACTTACCGTAAAACCCATCACACTGACGATCACTACCGGATCTGACAGCAAAGTATATGACGGTGAACCTCTCACCTGCGATACGATCACAGTTGATGGTCTCATATCGGCAGATGCTTCAAAAGTTACATACAAGACTACAGGTTCTGTGACAGACGTAACGACCGGTGATGGCGTGGATAACACCTACGAGATCGACTGGGGCGGCGTAAACAAGGACAACTACGATATAACAGAAAACCTTGGCAAACTCTCTGTTACGGAATACACAGGTACGATCACAGTCAGCGTTAAAGGCGGAACCTACGTATATGATGGTGAAGAACACTCCGCTACAGTAGCAATCTCCGCTATCCAGGGTACTCCCGGTGATGCCGACGCAGAACATAAGCGTACCGGTGTGGATGCTCAGATCACTTCACAGGAACTTCCTGAAGGTTATAAGGTTTCCGAAGTCAAGACAGTATCGCTGATCGATAAGGAAGCTTTGACCGGAGAAGAAGTCCTTGCGGATACCACAGTCAAGATAGTTAACAAGTCAGGTAAGGATGTTACCGACAAGCTTAACATCAGTAAAGTAGATGATTCAGCAGCACTTGAGATCGTTCCTACAGACCTGTACGTAACCACATACAGCAACTCGGGAGTATACAACGGACGTCCGGTAACTGCAGGCGGTAAGATGGATGGTGTTGTTCCCAGGGATGCAGATCAGGTCAAACTGGTTGTAACTGGTCGTCAGATAGAAGTAGGACAAAGTCGCAACACTTACAGGATCGACTGGGGTAACGCAAAGTCAATGAACTATGAGGTCGAGGCAAGCCGCGGATGGCTGACAGTTTATGACAGCTTCATACCGGACAACCCGACACCTGACAATCCGACACCTGACAACCCGACACCTGACAATCCGACACCGGATAATCCGACACCTGACAATCCGACACCTGACAATCCGACACCTGATGAGCCCACACTCATCCCTACACCTCCGACCACGACTATCCCTGATGAGGATGTTCCTCTTGCAGGAGTTCTCGGAGCAGCCAGAGGAATAGAAGCAGATTACTCATCCGTACTCGGACAGAGAAGAGCAGCTGCTGAATCAGGAGTTCTCGGAGCAAGACGTGACGCAGCTACACAGGATGCAAACCACATGGCTATGTACCTTATGCTCATGGGAGTTGCAACAGGAGTCGGCGGAGCGTATGCAATAGGCAGACGTAAGAAACACGAAGACTGATTCATAATTTAACAGACAATCTCATAAGAGATTAACAGAGCGGTCGCGAAAGCGGCCGCTCATTTTATATACATAAAGATTTTATAAAGAATTAGCACTCGCCGTTGACGAGTGCTAACAATGATGATATAAATAATTCAGAACAAGACATACACCACTTATATAAGGAAAGCGGGGTGAGAATATGAACATACAGAAATTTACGCAGAAATCAGTGGAAGCGATCAACGGATGCGAGAAACTCGCGTATGAGTACGGCAACCAGGAGATAGACTTAGAGCACCTGCTCTACAGTCTTTTGACCATAGATGATTCGCTGATTTTAAAGCTTATAGAGAAGATGGATATTAACACGGATTATTTCGTCGGCAAAGCTGAAGATGCCGTGGCTAAACGTGTCAAAGTGTCCGGTGCGTCGAACATATACATGAGTCAGGACTTAAACAGGGTGCTGCTTAACGCCGAGAATGAAGCCAAGGCGATGGGTGACGAGTATGTGTCCGTTGAGCACATCTTCTTATCCATGCTTAAGACGCCCAACAAAGCTGTTGATGCGATCTTTAAGGATGTAGGCATCACGAGAGAACGGTTCCTGACAGCACTTTCCACCGTCAGAGGAAATCAGAAAGTCGTATCGGATAATCCTGAAGCCACATATGATACTCTGACCAAGTATGCACAGGATCTCGTTGCACAGGCATCAAACCAGAAACTCGATCCCGTAATAGGACGTGATTCGGAGATCCGTAACGTGATACGTATCCTGTCACGCAAGACCAAGAACAACCCGGTGCTCATAGGCGAACCCGGCGTCGGCAAGACGGCCGTTGTAGAGGGTCTCGCGCAGCGTATAGTAAGGGGCGATGTTCCTGAAGGCCTTAAAGATAAAAAACTCTTTGCCCTGGATATGGGAGCTCTGGTTGCGGGCGCGAAATACCGCGGAGAGTTTGAGGAACGTCTTAAGGCTGTGCTTGATGAAGTCAAAGCATCCGACGGCCGGATCATACT
>JAEEGL013753201.1_pt1 | contig 10478 bp, 7 predicted proteins | sample 9134231 | NCBI WGS metagenome assembly JAEEGL01 (sample SAMN16246548, study PRJNA631951) | gut metagenome | biome: gut microbiome; feature: rumen; material: fiber-attached | host: Bos | place: Iran: Karaj | collected 2018-10 | reverse complement strand
TTGCCGATGGTCCCCCAGACGATGAGTTCCCATGCATCGAGTCCTGTGGCGAGGAGTGCCAGCATGACGGCCTCGCTACTGAACGGGAAGAAACTACCTGCAAGGAATGCTGCGATGAGCATGCCCCAAAGTCCGTAGGCGGTGAGAATCTCAATCATTTGTAGAAGGATGAAGGGACGCTGGGCGCTCAGCTGAACATGAGGTTATACGCAGTGAGGAGCAGCGTGAAGGCGAGGATGGTGAAGAAGGCCGCGTTGGTCAGTTTGGTGCGCGTCAGAGCCAGGAAATGGCCAATGAGAGTTGCCGTGTTGACGATGAGCAATCGGAGCAGGTAGGGGTAGTGCTGAGGTTGCAGGACGTAGAAGACGACGATGGCGATGGCTACAATGATAAACATCTCGTAGACCATTTGTGTCCGCAGCTTGTCTTTGCTGCTCTGTCGTAGGAAGTGGACGATGCCCACGAGCAAGAGCAACAGGACGAACAGGAGTGTGAACGTCGGTGCGAGCACGGAGCCGTGAAGCTGGATGAGCAGGCTGGGTTCGGTGAAGAACGGTGCTACGTGTGGACCATCGGCAGCAAACACCTCGTTGAGCGGCATAAAGGTGGCCAGCTGCATGAAGTGATGGAGTGGGGTGGCAATGTCCTGTTGGTAGAGGTAGTAGGCGGCGACGAGCCAATAGGGCGTGACCAGGCCCAGCAGCGAGGCGAAGAACGTGCGCCAGCTGAGCGCTATCAGCCGTATGGCCATGAGCAGCCAGAACAGAGGTACGAGGTAGAGTATCTGTACGAAGAACAGGCTGGCTACACCGAGGGCGAGGAATGCGGCGTAGATGCTGCCTACGGCCTGACGGTCCTGATAGGCTCGCAGGAAGAAGATGTAGAAGACGATGAACGCCAGGCCGACGATGCCTCCTCGCAGGGATGGGAAGAGGAAGGTGGCCATGAGTGTCAGCAGAAGGAAGGAGCACGACACCATTCGGCTGTAGATGCGGATGAGCGAGTTTGCATTGTTCAGCTCGACCATAAGCATCGTGGACACGGCGAGAATCAGTACCTGTTCCCACCATGCCACATTGCTGAATACGGTGTTGCCGAGTTGCATGCCAATGGCTCCACAGGCTATGCAGATGAGGAAACCCATGACGGTGACAAACGACAACGTCATACGGCTCTCGGCTATTTTGTTTTGTAATCGCTTCATGCTTCCAACTCCTGACTCTTGACTCCTGACTACAGGTCGGCTCCGATGTCGCGACGGAAGTAGCGGTCGGTGAACGTGATCTTCTGCGCCTCACGGAACGACTTGGCAAGTGCCTCGGCCTTGTCGGCGCCATAGGAAGATACGGCGATGACGCGTCCGCCGGCAGTGACCACCTGGCCGTCGTTCATTGCGGTGCCGCTGTGAAAGACGATGCTTCCCTCGACGGCGTCGATGCCCGTGATGGGATAGCCCTTCTTGTAAGCTTCGGGATAGCCACCGCTGACCAGCATCACGCAAACGGCTGCACGTTCGTCGAACTCAATGCTCTTCTTGTCGAGGTCGCCGGCAGCGACGCCTTCGAACAGGTCGACGATGTCGCTCTTCAGGCGCAGCATGACACTCTCAGTCTCCGGATCGCCCATGCGGCAGTTGTACTCGATGACGTAGGGATCGCCCTGATTACGTTCGGCCTTGGGGGTGCCTTCGGGCAGACAGTTCATCAGACCGAAGAAGATGAATCCCTTGTAGTCGATGCCATCGGCAGCGAGTCCTTCGACAGTGGGACGGATGATGCGGTCTTCGACCTTCTTCATCCACGATTCGTCGGCAAAGGCAACCGGCGACACCGATCCCATGCCACCCGTGTTCAGGCCTGTGTCGCCCTCGCCAATACGCTTGTAGTCCTTGGCCTCGGGCAGAATCTTATAGTGCTGGCCGTCGGTGAGGACGAACACCGAACATTCGATGCCGCTGAGGTACTCCTCGATGACGACGCGGCTGGAAGCATTGCCAAACATTCCGCCCAGCATCTCCTTCAGCTCACGGCGTGCCTCGTCGAGCGTTGGCAGGATGAGCACACCCTTTCCGGCGCACAGGCCGTCGGCCTTCAGCACATAGGGCGGCTGGAGCGTCTCAAGGAACTGCAGTCCCTCCTGCAGGTGCTCACCGTCGAAGGTGGCATAGCGAGCCGTGGGAATCTGGTGGCGCTGCATGAAGGCTTTGGCAAAGTCCTTCGACCCTTCAAGCACGGCGCCATCCTTGGACGGGCCGATGACGGGGATATGGCTTGTGCGCACGTCGCCGCGAAACTCGTCGTAAATGCCACGCACCAGCGGGTCCTCAGGTCCCACAACAACCATATCAACGTGGTTGTCGCAGGCAAAGGCCTTCAGCGCCTCGAAGTCGTTCACGCCGATGGGCACGTTTTCGCCCACGTTGCCTGTGCCAGCATTACCGGGTGCGATGTAGAGTTTTCCACACTTCTTGCTCTGTGCTATTTTCCAAGCCAGTGCATGTTCACGTCCTCCGCTACCAAGTAGCAAGATGGTCAATTCTTTCTTCATGCTTATCGTTGGGTGATAAGCGGTCTTGATCTCAATGGGATCGTTTGGAATGATTGCGTTGAATGCCATAGGTGGTTTATTGGGGTTCAGTGCGCCTGCGGCGCTGTTTGGAATGGTTCGAATGGTTCGAATGGTTCTGAATGGTTTTGAATGGTTCGAATGGTTTGGAATGGTTCGAATGGTTCTGAATGGGTTTGGATGTTATTCAAGCCATTGGCGAATCTCTTGGATGATTTGCGAGCGTTCGGGCTCAGGGAAGGAATTGATGCGAGTGCGATGGCTTCCTTCGGGGAGGGTATGCACGCGCAGATGGGTTTTCTTCTGCAGGCACTTCATGTTGCCTACACCGGAAGCTCCCCAGGGATCAATACCGCCATAGATGTAGATCATGCTTGGATCGTTCTCCTTGAGGAAACGGCGCGTGCGCCGGTAGAGTCGCTTGTCGAACTTCAGTTGGCGGAACTCAGCAGGTAGCATCACGCGGTGCATGTAGTCGTGGGCAGATTTTCGGAAGAGCAGGCCACGGAACGGCTTTGTGGAGTAGCCGTAGTAGCCCAGCTCGCGCACTGCCTGTACGTTGAACGACAGGTAGGGCGACTGCTCAGAGAAATAGTTCGGCTCGCTATACTGGATGAGGTTGTCGAACAGCTGTTGGTCGGTAGCCGTCGGCAGGGGTACCTCGCTGATGGGAGTCCCCCACTGCCAGATGGCAAAGGGATACTCGAGCACGCAGAGGTCGAAAATTTCGTCAACAGGAGCTCGGAACGTGTAACCCTTCTCCTGACAGTAATCGCGGAACAACGGCAAGAGTGTAGCGCGTCGGCGCAACACCTCGCGCTGGAAATCCTCCAGTCGCTGGCGATCCACGGCCGTACCCACCTTCTTGGCGAGGAATGGTTCGTGGCGCCCGTCCTCCAAAGCCTTGTTCAGCGGTGCCACATAGGGCACAGACACATCGACGTCGTCGGGATAGAACGCCCGGTAGAACATCGTGGTCTGCCCGCCTTTGCTGATGCCTGTGGCAGCCCATTTGCCCCGATAGATCTGGCGGAACAGCTGGTTGACGTGATGCAGGTCGGCCAACGAGTTTTCCACCGTCAGGTAGTCCCAGTTGCAGGGCTCGGGCATTGATTCGCCGAAGTAGCGGTATTCAACGGTGATGACGTTCGCATCGAACAGCTTCGACAGTTCGTCCTGATAGTCCTTGCGCAGGGCGTAGTGGGCGTAGTAGCCTTCGGTGACAAGGATGGTAGGGCGGTCGAAGCCCACGTGGCAAATCACCACCCGCTGCTGAAACTGGCCTTTATGCGGTTCGCCCGGCACAACGTCCTGACTGACCTTCAGCACATATTTCTCAGTGTAGATGCTGCTCTCCAAAGCCTCGACGCCACTCACCCCCTGCAGCGACTGCAAGCGCGTGAGTAGTTCACCCTGTGCGTAGGCTCCCAAGCTGGCCAACGCCCATAAGAGCAGCAGAATGGCATGTCTCCGTGTTGTCACCTTTTTTACCTTTTTACCCTTTTACCTTTTTACTTTATTACCTTTCCTCCAAGGTAATCATCGAAGTACTGCGAGATGCGCTCGTGCAGGTGTGTGGACTGATGTCCCATCATGTTGTGGCCTTCGCCAGGATAGACGTAGAAATCTGGCTGGGTGCCATCGATGTTGCACTGATAGAGGAACGACAGGCAGTGCTGTGGTACCACCGTGTTGTCGTTGTAGCCCGAAATGATCTGCAGCTTGCCCTTCAGGTCCTTTGCCTTTCCGATGAGCGATGTCTGCTTGTAACCCTCGGGATTCTGCTGCGGCGTGTCCATGTAGCGCTCGCCGTACATCACCTCGTACCATTTCCAGTCGATGACAGGTCCGCCGGCGACACCCACCTTGAACACGTCGGGATAGTTCGTCATGAGCGAGACCGTCATGAAACCGCCAAACGACCAGCCGTGAACGCCGATGCGGTCTTGATCGACGTAGGGCAATGACTTGAGGAAGGCTACGCCCTGCATCTGGTCCTGCATCTCAACCTGACCGAGCCGACGGAAAGTGGCCTGTTCGAAATCGCGACCGCGGTTTTCCGACCCGCGGTTGTCGAGAATGAAGAGCAGGTAGCCTTTTTGTGCCATGTAGGTTTCCCATCCACGCGAGCAGTAGTTCCAACGTGCATCGACGTTGTGGGCATGAGGACCGCCATAGACGTAGATAATGGTTGGATAACGCTTGTTGGGGTCGAAATGCGTCGGCTTCACCATGCGGTAATAGAGGTCGGTCACGCCGTCGGCAGCCTTGATGGTACCGCACAGGTATTCGGGCACCTCATAGCCCTCCCAGGGATTCTCAGCCGTGAAGAGCGTCTTCGTGGCCTGCTTCGTCGTGGGGCTCACGCCAATCTTGCGTGGCACGTCGGGTTCCGACCAGCTGTCGACAATCCACTGACCATCGGCAGAAAGCTGAGGGTTATGGTAGCCGCGGCCATTATCGAGCAATGTCAGGGCTGCAGTTTTCAGGTTCACAGCGAATGTGTTGCGCTGGATGGGGCTCAGCTGGTTGGCAACGATGATGGCCGAGCGCGTCTTCTCGTTGAATCCGACGAGGTCCATCACCACCCATTGGCCTTTCGTCAGCTGCTTGTATTCACCTTTGTTCAGGTCGAACAGGTAGAGGTGGTTGAATCCGTCGCGCTGGCTTTGGAACAGGAACTTTGTCGCGTCCCACGGAAGGAACGTAATAGGGTGTTGCGGCTCGACGTATTTGTCGCTCGTCTCTCGATAGAGCTCACGCAGGCGCACGCCAGTGCTCGCATCGTAGGCCACGAGCCGGCAATCGTTCTGGTCACGGTTCAGCTCGAACATATAGACCGTCTTTCCGTCGGGAGCCCAAGCTACGTTGGTGAAATAAACGGCCTTTCCGTCCATCTCGCCCGACTCGGGAAGTCGCTGCGTGTCGTTGCTCTTCGGTGTCTGCAGGTAGATGATTTTGCCTGTCTGCAGGTCGTAGATTCCCACCGTCACGTCATGGCTCTGTTCGCCTGCCATGGGATATTTGTCAGGTTGATAGGCTGCCGAGCGGGCCTCGATGTCAACTTGTGGATAGTCGCTCACCTTCGTCTGGTCCATGCGGTAGAACGCCAGACGCTGTCCGTCGGGGCTCCAGAATGTACCGCCATCGATGCCGAATTCGTTGCGATGTACGCTTTGCCCATAGACAATGTTGCGTGAACCATCGGTTGAAAGTTGACGCTCATTTCCTTGAGCATCAACGACATATAGGTTGTTCCCCTTCAGCAATGCCGATGCTTTCGAAGCTTGGCAGAAGTCAAGGACTCTGGCGCCTTGAACCTGCTTTTCAACCCACACCACTTGCTTCGTTTTCCAGTCGAGCAACACATTCCTACGGCCTGTGTTGACCTGAGCCAGCGTCTTCTTGGCCTCAGGAAAAGTCACGTTGTACATGTGGCGCACTTGGCCTATGTCCTGCCCGTAGCTGCGGATGATGTCGTTCACCATAGCCGTGTCCAACAACACGCTCTCCGTTCCTTTGTTTTTGTCGACAAGGAAACATTCGTCCAGGTCGTTGCGCACCAGCTGATCGCCCCACCACGTATAGTACTTATACCCCGGAATCATGTTGCGGTAGTTGTTACCGCCGAAGTTCAGATCCTCAAGTGTGAATTGCTTGTTTTGTGCCATGATTCCCAGTGAAGAGGGTGAATGGAAGGCCGAGAATGGAATCGCGTAGACCGACGATGCCAGCAGCAAGGTCAGCATGAACCTTTTAGTCTTCATCATGATTTCTGTCGTCTTTTTTGAAATCCTTTTTGAAACCCTTTTTGAATCCGCGGTCGCCGAAACCCTTGCCGCCGCGTCCTTCGAACTTTCCTTTGCCACGTCCGCCGAAGCCACGGTCGTCGCGGCCGCGGCCCTTACCGCCAAACGGGGCATCGCCGCCGCGACGGAAATCCTTGCGGCGTGGGCCCTCGTCGCCAGTCTTGTGCTGGAAGAACTCAGCCCTGTCCGAACGGCGTCGGCGGGCAGCCTCGCGGCGTTCCTGTTCCTCGTGCTCGCGCTCCAGCGAGTGGAACGTGAACGAACGGATGTCGGCATTGGCGTTGTCCTCCTGCTCTTCCAGCCGTTTCTTGAACTCACGATTGGCCTTGAAGCGGCGTTTCTCGGCCATAGCGGCCTTCTCGGCCTCGGTCTTCACGACACCGCCTTCCTGGCGGAACTCTTTCATCTTGCCTTCAAACATGGAGTATTTGCGGAACTCGCACTCCAGGCTGCCGTTGAAGAGCGGCGTCTTCAGCGACGGTTTGAGGCCTATCTGCTCGAAGCATTCCTCGCGATAGGACAAAATCCAGGCATCGTTGCCCGAGAATTCGTGCTTCAGGCGTTCGCCAATCATCTTATAAGTGTCCAGCAGATTGGGCGTCGAGATGCGCTCGCCATAAGGCGGATTGGTCACCATGATAGCCTTTTCGGCAGGCTTCTTGAAGTCCTTGAAGTCCTGTAGCTGCACGGTGATTGTTTTCAGCATACCTGCGGCACGTACGTTCAGGTTAGCTTTGGCAACGGCTTTCGGATCGATGTCGTAGCCGTAGATGTGATGCTCGAATTCGCGCTCCTGCGAGTCGTCGTTGTAGATCTCGTCGAACAGCTCCTGATCGAAGTCGGGCCATTTCTCGAAAGCAAACTCCTTGCGGAAAATGCCCGGGCTCATGTTGTGGGCAATCAGTGCTGCCTCAATGAGCAACGTACCGCTTCCGCACATCGGGTCGATGAAGTCGCACTCGCCGCGCCATCCCGTCATCAGGATCATGCCTGCTGCGAGCACCTCGTTCAGCGGAGCTTCGGTTGATTCCTGGCGATAGCCTCTGCGGTGCAGCGACTCGCCCGACGAATCGAGGCACATCGTGGCGTCGAAGTCGGCAATGTGGATGTGCAGACGAATATCGGGGTTCGACACCGACACGTTTGGACGCTCGCCAGTACGCTCACGGAACTGGTCGGCAATGGCATCCTTGACTTTATAGGTCACAAAACGTGAGTTGCGGAATTCGTCACTATAGACAACGGAATCTACGGCAAAGGTCTTGCCCTTCTCAATATACTGACTCCAGTCAATCTTCTTCACTTCGTCGTACATGTCCTCAGCCGAACGGGCCTTGAAGCGGGCAATCGGTTTCAGGATGCGGATGGCAGTGTGCAGCTGGAAGTTGGCACGATACATCATTTCTTTGTCGCCCGTGAACGACACCATACGGCGGCCAATCTGCACGTCGTTCGCTCCCAGATTGGTCAATTCTTCAGCCAAGACGGGCTCCAGACCCATGAATGTCTTGGCAATCATTTCAAATTGTTCTTGCATAGTCTTATTAAATAGCGGTGCAAAGGTACAAATAAAAGTTGAAAGTTGGAAACTTTGCACGTGAAAAACAAATAAAAACAACGCAGCCTTGCAACTTTTTCCTATCTGCATACGTCAAAGAAGCAAAAACCAAAATAAACGCACAAATGAATAAAGTCATGAAAACAAAAATTGTCTTCGCCGTCATCGCGATGGCCACTGCAGTACTCGCCACGAGTTGCCACGTGAAAGTCAACAAAACCGTTACCCAGTCTAAGGTGACAAAGACCTATTCGGGATCAGCCGTGAAGCCCTTCGACCGAATTATTATCGATGCCTTCTGCGACGTCCGCTACGTCCAGGGCGACTCCACCAGCGTAGCCATCAGCTATGCCGACCCGAAGGATTTCGCTGCCCTCGACATCAAGAACCAGGACGGACGCTTCATTATCGGCTACAAGACCTCGCACAAGGTGACGCGTCTGAAGGACGACGAAATGCTGAAGGTCGTCATCACCACACCCGACCTCATCGAAGTGGAGATGAATGGAGCCGGTGTCTTCTGGTCAGGCAACCCCATCGATACCGACACGCTGCTGTTGCAGATGAAGGGAGCAGGTAAGATTGAGATTGGAAGTATCGTGTGCGACCGTCTGCAGGCCGAGCTGAAGGGTGCCGGCAAGATTAAGCTCGGCCCCATCGCCGCACAGGATTGCGTGATTGAGCTGAAAGGCGTAGGAAAAGTCGATGCCGACTTCGAGCGCTGTGACAAAATCGATGCTAACATCATGGGTGTCGGCAAGGTGAAGCTCTCGGGTCATGCCAAGCACTACGATGCACACGTCATGGGCACCGGAAAGATTGACCACGATGACCTCGTAGTTGAATGAAAAAGTCCTTTCGAGCGTTTGTTTATTTCCATAAACAACACTTAAAGCGACTTAAAGAAAACAAAAACACGGGAAAAAGTTTCCCTTTCTCATAAATAATGTGTAACTTTGCATCCGTTTTTTAAGTACACATTCAAAATATGAGATATGCTATCATTGCCGCAGGCGAAGGCTCGCGGCTACAGCAAGAGGGCATTGAAAGCCCGAAACCGCTGGTAAATGTTCATGGCGAACACCTTATAGACCGTCTCCTCCGCATCTTCATGGCGAACGATGCAGAGGAGATTGTCGTGATATGCAACGACCTGACCACGCTGGTAAGTGCCCACTTGGTGGACATTCAGCAGAATGGACTTCAAGGCCGTCCCATCCCGCTGCGCTTTCTGGTGAAGAGTACGCCCAGCAGCATGCACAGCTTCTTCGAGCTGAGCCGCTATCTGGAAGACAGTGACGCCTTTGTGCTGACTACCGTCGACACCATTTTCCGCGAGGAAGAGTTTGGCAGCTATATCAGTGCATTCAAGCAGATGCTGGCCAAAGGCGAAGATGGAATGATGGGCGTAACCGACTACATCGACGACGAAAAGCCGCTCTATGTGGAAACTGTCGAGGAGACAGGCGATGCGCTCTATCCGCGAATCACGGGCTTCCTTGATGCGTGCGACCATCCGCGTTTCATCAGCGGCGGTATCTACGGTTTGACGCCACGTGCCATCAAGACGTTGCAAGGGTGCATGGAACGTGGCGAAAGCCGCATGCGCAACTTCCAGCGTGCCTTGATCCGTGACGGGCTGAAACTGCGTGCCTATCCCTTCACGAAGGTGCTCGACATCGATCATGCCAGTGACATCGCTAAGGCAGAAGCTTTTCTGAGTGAAAGCACCAAGAAATAATGCTCAAACCATAAGTTTAGGAATCGTAAATGAATCTCATAGCCGTACGTCGCGACGACCGCTTTTCGCCCAACTCGGTAGAAAAAGACCGCCTCATACTCGAAGCCGCTTGCATCAAGCTTTGCAGCAGCTATGAGCAACAGGGCGAACCAGCCGCCTATCGTTGGGTGGACGAGGCCGAACTGACGGCAGCAGATGAAGCTGACATCTATCTCTCGATGGCAAGACTGCCAGAGACGTTGAACATCCTTGAAGGATTCGAGCGTCAGGGGCGGCGTGTCGTCAACGGCGTTCAGGGCGTACGCAACTGTCAACGCAGTAAGCTGGAGCAGCTGATGCGCGCTAATCATGTAGCTATGCCTGCTGAAATCTTTGTCGATGCAAACGACCTGCAGCACGGAGTCTGGCTGAAGCGAGGCGATGTTGCAGCACAGTCGAAGGAAGATGTGGTGTTCTGCAAGGATGGCGAGACACTGCGAAAGGCCATCAGCGCCTTTGAGTCGCGTGGCATTTGCGACTACGTGGTCAGCCGTCATGTTGAAGGCGACGTGGTGAAGTTCTACGGCGTAAGCGCGCCTCCCGTTCAGGAAGGGCAGGGGAGTGGTTTCTTCCGCTTCTACTATCCGACCGACGATGGGCAGACGAAGTTTGGCGACGAGGCTGCTCATAATGGTCAGGCTCATCACTACGACTTCGATTCCAATCTCCTGCAAATTGAAGTGGAACGACTGGCCCAGTTAGTTGGCGTCGCGGTCTATGGCGGCGATGCCATCATAGATGCAGAAGGCCATTTCTACATCATCGA
>JAEEGL012653020.1_pt1 | contig 10478 bp, 15 predicted proteins | sample 9134231 | NCBI WGS metagenome assembly JAEEGL01 (sample SAMN16246548, study PRJNA631951) | gut metagenome | biome: gut microbiome; feature: rumen; material: fiber-attached | host: Bos | place: Iran: Karaj | collected 2018-10 | reverse complement strand
CAATTTTTTGGTGAAATATATAATATTAGAATATATAATAGAGTTTTAACAGTTGAAGAAATTCAATCTAATTATTTAGTTGATTCTGCAATTTTCTATGATTAATTTATACAAATAGTGGTACTGGTGAGTTTGTTGTAGGCCCAGATAAGGAGTGGGATGAATAATCAGTTGTGGTTTGCTAAAAATATAATAAAAAAATAAAACATATTGTTTATGATAACATTTAACTTAATTAAAGACAAAAGACCGAACGGCAAGGTCGCAAGGTTCTATAACAACTACGAGAACTTGAACTGGTTTGAAAAGATGATGTGGCACATTTTGTTTGTAAACTGGATTCCTATGGTCGTTTCAGTAGTGTTCTTGTTGGTATGTAGCATATTATGGAATTTTATTGAATGTGGAACATTGTTTTATGTTTCACTCGGCTTTGTAGGTGTCGTTTTTCTGCCGTGGATTATATGGGGGGTTCTTTCGATAATAAATGATTGTCGTGATGATGGGATATTCTATTAGTGAGTTATGTATCTGACAATTGTATTTATATTATTATTGTTTGTTGTATCCGACGCAATGCAGGACGCAATAACACACGACTTTGATGGGTCGGTGTTTAGAAATCTTAACCCAAAGTTCTTCAATCCAGATGTCTCTTGGGTAAATAAGTACAAAGATGACAATCCTTTGGAAGGGGAGAAGTTCTTTGGAAGCACTACATTTCTTGTGTGGTTGACTGATTTCTGGCATCTGCTGAAGTTCATTAAGATGAATTGTATATGGCTTGCATTGGCAGTTGCGAGTGCTACCTGGTGGTTGTATTTTGCTGGTCTACTGTTTCATGGCGGTGTGTTTGAGGTGGTATATAGGATTGTGAGGAAGAAAAAATAGAAATTTTCAATCATGCCGTTAAGTACATTTATATCACTTTTGTTCACTGGGATTATAACCATTATTGCTGTTGAGGAGTGGTTCAAGGAACAGAATTACAAACGGAAACGAAAAAAACGATAGTTGTGAAATATTTATATTTATAAAAAAAATAATTTATGCCGTTTTTAGCATTCATAAAGAAATATTGGAAACTTATAGTTCTAGGACTATTAATCCTTGCGATTGTAGGGCTTGGGATTACAATATCACTAATGGGTAAGTCTCTAAAGGAGTACAAGGCTAAGTATGAAGTTTCCATGGCCAACAACAAGGCATACCAGGATGAAATAATGGGATTGACGACTGACAAACATGTCTATGAACTCACTATCGCCGAATTAAACTCGTTGAACGATTCAATAACCAAGAAAATAATTGAGACCCAGAAACTCCTTAAGATAAAGGATAAGGAACTCGCTGCAGCATCGTATTCACACTCGACATTTACGAAGGTTGACACAATAACACTGCATGATACAATATTCCGTGACCCTGACTTTGCTTTTGATACAATAATAAGGGATTCGGTATGGTATAGATTAAACCTCTCATTATGTTATCCGTCCGAAATCGTTGTCAGCCCCGAAATAACATCGGAGAAACTGATATACTATACGATTGTGAAGGAGACCATCGCACCACCAAAGAAATGCTGGTTCCTAAGGCTGTTCCAGAAGAAACACAGGGTTATGAAGGCACAGGTAAAAGAATTGAATCCTTACATCAAGGAGGATAACAATAGGTTTATAGAAATTGTGAAATAATTCATGGGACTTAACGAGATAGTTGTAAGTAGGATTAACCGAGCAATCAACGAGGAACTTTCGGTTGCTAAGTGGGTGGAAGATACTAGTAGGAAAATTTTTAATAAAGTAATTTCACAAGAGTTCCCAAAAGGCGAAAGCCAAACAAATTTCAACTTGAATGGTGTTTCGATTCAGTGCAATTACTATTTTTTCGATACCCCAAAAGATTTTGGAATATATAAACCACAACAAATTGCTGGAAGTCTTTCATTGGGTAACACAAAAACGATTTACCTTAATCTATGCTATGTTTCAGGACAATTAGTGAAAAATGATTTATATGATAGCATATATCATGAGGTTGAACATCTCTATCAACAAACACAATCAAAAACTGATTTCCAAAACAGGAAAGACGACTCATTCTATCAAACTGTGAGACAAACTTTATATACATCACCAAAAATAGAAGAGCGGAAAATCGCTGCGGCACTATATCTAACCTTTGATTATGAACTGAACGCTTATATTAACGGTCTGTATGGTGAATTGACTGAAATGCAACCGATTTTTCCTAAAGATATAGATAGCATTGTGAAACAATCATCGCTATATAAGATGATACTATATTCGGAAGATGCATTGAAAATAATAGAAACCAATGGTTCTAAATATCTCAAACCATTCGAGGAATATCACTTCACAATGAATTGGTTTGTCAGGAGAATTAGGAAGACATTGAAAAAAGCATATACCAAAATTGGAAAAATAATCACAAGATATAAAAAAACAATTCTCGAAGCATTCCGAGGTGGTCAGTGTTTTGATATACGAAACTATTTGTTTGAGGGTTGTGAACAGAATGTCTATTATGTACCGAAATTGAAGTTATAGTTATATTTATAATAGAAAAAATAATTGATTATGAAACGAACAATTAGATTAAACGAGAGTCAACTTAGAAGTCTTATAAAAGAATCGGTTAGGCGAATACTGAATGAAGAAAATATATCATCGTTACAAATGCCTGTAGATATTGGTAATTTTCATGAAGGTATTGCAGTTTTTGCCGTAAAAGGTAAAGGATGTAATTTTATTGACGAAAATGGTACAATATTATTCCCTGATACTTGGTTTGGTAGTGCTCGCTCGTTCCGTGATGGCTTTGCTGCCGTAGGTATTAAAGGAAAATGGAATTATATCAATAAAAATGGTGAATATCTTTTAAAACATTGGGCGGATAAGGTTAAGGATTTTGAGGATGGTCATGGTGTTGTAATTTATGGCGATATAACAACATCACCAGATGAATTAAGAGTTATTTATTATGTTGATAGTAATGGCCAACTTTATAATGTGAAATAACGAAAATAATGGTTTTTAATAAACTAAACAAGAAGTCTCCTTCCTTCAGATGGGGTAGTTCAAAATATAAAACGGAATTTCAATAATGATGTTCCGTTTTTTTTATTTTCAAAACAATTCCCGTTTGATATTTATTAATTATAAAATTATAATATTCAAAAACATTTCATAAAGATGAGCGGAATTACATATTATAGAAGACAATCCCCTTATGAAGGTGACACTACCAAAAGGGCTGGACTTGAAGGATGTGATATTGACAACAACTTCTGGTTTCTTGAAAATAAAATAATCGAGAGCGTATTTGTAAGCGAAGACAAAAAAAGTCTCACAATAAAACTAAGAGGCGGTGAAGAGTTGACCGCAGAAAATGCATTTGGTATAATCGGTAGCCACTTTGATTTTGAGTTTGACCAAGCGAATGGAAAACTTATAGTGAAATATCTTGAAGAAGAAGTTGCCGAACTTTCTGGTTTTGTAAGTGAAGAAATTCTTGAACAATATCTCGAACATGAATTCCAGGTTTCTTCTGACAACACCCTGACAGGAAATGGTATGCCTAACAAACCGCTTGGAATACATCCGATGTATCGGACAGGTCTTTATCGTGCTTGTGACCGTTTTATCGACACTGATAATGGTGAAGAGTTTCCAAGTGGCGATGACCTTGGTGTTGGTGACAGATTCCTTACTAACGAGAAATTCTCCTCATATGGTATTCTTTATAACTATGCTGGTGTAAAGGAACTTATGAATAGACTTGAGGAAACGAATTCACCTTGGAGAGTTCCGACGAAGGCTGAATGGGATGACATGCTTAATGCTATCGAGCCAGACCCAGAATGCAAAAACCATAACGATTGTAGGGCTAGTGCTTATTTCGGTTGCATGGCTGGTGCAATTTTGAGACAAAACGGAATGTGGACACTTGATGCAAATTATCAAATACCACAATATACCGAACCGCAAACACTACTACCAAATGAGGATGACGAAATCGGTCGCGATAGTGATAATTATTGTATGCCAATTATTAATACACCTTATGGTGAAAGATGCATTCCATCCTATGATTTTGATGTACTTCCTTCAGGTTATACCAATGATTCAAGACATCTTGAATATTTCAAGGGTATGAGATATGGTTCTGACGACAAGGTTATTGAAAGGGCTGGTTTCTGGACTTCGACAAATCATAATGACCGCAATGCCTGGATAAAGAGGTTTGAAAATACAACCGATAAGGTTTATCAGGATATTGCAGACGGAACTGAATATTATTCAATCAGACTTGTAAAGGACTTTGAAGCAGACAATTTCAATGAAAGTGAAGAAATCCTTGGACAGACATACACGACTTGTCTTATGCCATCAATTGAAAAAGGTCAGAGGATTTGGACTTCCATGAACATTGGGATTGGCGTTGGTAAATGTAAATGTTACATGCCGTCACAATACAATGAACCAACAATGAGGTATTTCATTTGGGAATGGGATGGAACCAAGTGGATGCGCAATGAAGTTAGACGTGGTGAAGCAGTATACGTTGATAAGTTTGCAAATTATACTTATAAAAGAGTAACAGACCCAACTGAACTTGACAATTATGAAAAATGGGATGATACTTATACCGAGTTACCAACAGCAACAGCAAGTTCTCCAATGTATATTGCTATTGGCGCTAAATATGAATACCAAAGAATTGATGAAAGTGATGTTGAAGGTGATGCTGTTCAATTACAATCAGTACCTGAATCGCAAGAAATAACGCCTGATTATCCCCAATATATAAAAGTGGAAACTGCAATAGGTTCTTGCGTATATATTTATTATGAAAAGAAAATTGATACCGCTGAATTTTATAAGAAGGTTGTTTCTGATGAAGATGAACGAAATGGCAAGATATACCTATTAAAGAAAGTTATTACAGCAAGCGAGACTACACTTGAACTTGTTCCGATAACTGGCGGTGCAAATGGCGGTGGACAATTCATATTGCATGGAATAATAGTTGATACAACATCAAGTGATGGTTCATTTATCGTGAATGAAACTTACGGACAATTGGTTAATGCAATATCAAGCGGAATGGTTATCGTATTAAACATCACAATAGATGATGTAGAATATAATCTCCAACTTAACGATATTAAGAATAATACCTATGGCTTCAATTATTTCAGTTATCCGTTAACAATTACTTTCACCGTGATAAACGAAGATGGTGATGAATTATATGGCCAATATGAAATGAGAAGTTTCCCACAAGACTAGACTATAAACAAGGAATAAACGATGAGTGGAATTACCTATTATAAAACACAGTCGCCATATCGTGGTGACATAACCAAACGTACAAGTCTTAACGGTCAGGAGATTGATAATAATTTCCTGACCCTTGAGGGTAGGGATATAGAATCCATAAACGTAAACGGACACAATCTAATAACAAAACTCCGCAATGGTGATTCTTTTACCACAAGATTACCTAATACAAGTGGTGGCGGTGATGGATTTAATACTATTTATTTACCAAATGGAAGCAGTATTGATGTGACTGTGAGAATACCACATGTAATAGGATATTTTAATGCAACGATTAGTGGTGAAATCTATGCATCGTCAATGAAAGTTAGTAGTATAACTTGGGCTGAAGGGTCGTTTAATATAGAAAATTTATCACTGACCCCGACAGATGAGTTAGCTAACGTATTCAATTTATCGTTTACTTACGAAAACGTTGACTATGTTTTTGATGTTTATTATAACGGATTATATGGTAATTCTTCATATATAACATATCATAACGAAGGGTTAATTGCTGGTGATGTTTCGTTTAATGTTATAAACGGTTCTTACGACCATACATTGCTTAATTTGGATAGTGACAATAAGGTGGTCATTAACGAGCATTCGTTAACTGATTTGGATTGTGATTTAATCATGTATGAAATCATGAAAATTAACAATATTGATACTGGGATTCCTTATACAATAGTTTTTAGTAGTAGGGCTTTAGATATAATAGAATTTAAAGAAATTTATGTCCTTCTTTATACCAATACAGATATATTTACTATTTTTATAAATAATTCTAATGCAAACAACAATGATTTAATGTTAAGTGTTAGTTGGGCTGATTTAAGTAATAGAGTTAGAAATAGCCAATTAATACCTGGAATGAAATATCGTATCAATAACTATACTTGCACGACAATTCAAAGTGATACTCAAGCAGCAAACCATTATTTCGATATTATTGTTACTGCCGATAGCAATGCCAAATTAAATGAGAACGCCAAAGCCGTTTATCGTGGGGATAATAATTACTTTTTAAATAGCAATCTTGATGCCTGGGAGATAAAGTATTGTTTGGCAAATGATACTGAAAGGTTTGCATGGGCTGACCCAATTAATGGTAAGGGTGTTATATATTATATGAAGGATGAATGGGGTAATGAAGCCCCCTATGATTTCAAGAATATTAAATTTAACGTCGATGGGTATTATTTATATACATTTAACTGGTTTAGTGGTGGAGTAAACCCGACAATTGATGATTTATCGGTTAATCAGTTTAAATACCCAACATCAGATAATGTTACTGATATTGAGTATAAGCATACTTTTAACAATGTTATAAAACCATATATTAATAATAATTCCAAACAGGAACTAAATAGAATTGTTTTTGGGAACTATCAACAAAGTGATAATACATTCCAAGGATGTTATGGTAATATTTTTGGTGCTAATTGTCATGATATAAAATTTTACACCACGGCAATTTCTAATAAATTTGGTGATGATTGTTATTCTAATTCATTTGAAGGTGTTTGCATAAATAACCGATTTGGTAACACTAATAATAACATAAATGTCAAATTTGGAGTTACTAAATGTGAATTTGGTGAAAATAATTCATACATAAATAACACCTTAAGTAAATCATCTATTGAATGTATTAGATTTGGTAATGATTGTTGTTTGATTAGTTTGGGTGACGCAAAAGATGGTGATGGCAAAATCAGGTATTACACTTTCAAAGATGGTATACAAGTTGGTAATAACGCCATTTTAGAACTACCTTTTGATGGAAGCGATGGTGTTGCACGTAATGTGGCTACTTATGCAAGTGGTAATAGACTTTGGGCTTATTGGTTAGACGGAACGATAGGGTCTATAAGAGTAGAAGAAGTTATTCTCAATTAACACTCTACTTTGATTCTTAAATCCTTATTTAGGAGTTGGTCAAAAAGCGGATGTCGCCCATTTCCATTTGCTGATGTAATTTCGATTGTGATGACTTCAGTATCACCATCCATTAAATTATCTCCAAAATAAAACACACATGTGGATTTCAAAGTGCCGTCCGCATTAACGGACAGCATTTCATTTGTTTTGCCTGTTATCTCAATAGTATTTTCCATTTCAACTAATCATTCAAACTTCTAACCTCATAAATACTCATGAGAGGATTACCTTTTATGTTCTTGATAAATCTATCATAAAACTCAGCAATCCACTTTTTGTCCCCAACCCTATAGTCAAGTTCAAAATACTCACCTTCAATAATAATTCCATAAGTCCAAAAACTACATGAATGTGCGATATATTCTTCCTTACTATCGAAATTGGCGAAATACTGGGTTCGATTTATCATATTATCCCTTATAATATATTCCTTTTCAGTAACTGGTTCTCGACCCTCTACACAAATCTCCCACGCACTAGCATATACTTCAGTAGCATACATGTGGTTCTTTTCCCAATCTATATCTTTATATCTTGCAGAATATGCCTTGCCACCATTCTTTAGTTTGAATGGATTACTGAACTCTGCCTCGTCACCTGTAGTTTCAAGACGTTCCTGATAACATTTCTCAGCTCGATAAAACGCCATGGGATTCCTATTGCTGTATGCATTGTGATTTTCATCATATTCACAACCGTCGGTGAGATAATCGAAATATTCAGAATCACTCATCTCGGAAAGAGATTTATATATTTTACCATATTTCTCCCTTTGTACTTCAGTTAATTTCAAAACCTTTGAATCTAGAATGTCCGAGATTAAATCGACATGATAATCATGCAAAAGTTTGGCTTTTGAAAACGGATATATCATATACTTATCGACTTCAGTGTCAAGGCTATATTTTTTTATTAAATCATCTGGGTTGTCTCCGACGACAAGGACAGTTCTCATTACACTTCTCATTATTCTACTGTTGTGATATTCATTATTTCTTCTTCAGGAAAAACAAATTCACCCATTTTTTTATCATTGACAATCATCAATGTGACTGGTTGAAATGTCTTAGGGTCAAAAACATGTATGAATCTTTTAATTTCGAATTTTTTCGGTTCATCATAGAAATTTGTCTTTCCGTAAACATAATACCCTGGCTTTGCAATAACACTCTCACCTGTTTTCGTCTTGTATATCATTTGCTCATCTTCGTTGACGGACATAAATTCATCATTCATCTTTGTTTCTATTTTTAGTTTATTTTCTAAAAGGAATTTCTCTCAAATAGTTGGGTTTTTTCAATTCATTCTCCATAAGTATTCTAAAATGTTCATAATACCATGGCTCGATAGGTACACAATTGAAAAAAATCTGTTCGTTAATCATGCAAACCTCAGCACCCTTGGGAATGTCACCCATTTTACATGAATAAGGTTTTGCAAATATAAAATTATGTGCATTCATTATTATTTAATTTTAGTTTGTTATTATAGCCTTAATTGTTTATTCTTATTACCACTGACGGGTCGGCATATGTGAAATCATCTTCATTATATTCCTTATATACACCGAATGGTATATTGTTTATTCCGCTATTCTGTAAACATATTCCCTTATTGGGTTCGCAGAACATCACAACAGCAGTCTTGTCTGCAATGTCAATTCCTGCTAAATACGGATATTTGTTATTTTCGTCCATGTTGTTTTATTTGTTATTATTGTTATTTTGTCCAATGTGTGACAGACAACTTTTCATCATGCTTGCAGCTGTTGTATCAAACCAATATTTATTCGATAATAACTCGCCGTCGCCATCAATAAAATTATACGCTTCAAAGTCAAAGACCAATCCGAAGCCATGTTCAAATGGTCTAGCATTGTCAAAGAAACGCTCACTTAGAAATTCACCATTATGATTGATGTAGTTGTATTGAATTTTACCTTTAGTATTATCATATATACCAACAACCGCATAACCTTCTCTAAAAGGTCTCAAATCATCGTATATTCCAAACACACGTTCACCTTTATCGTTGATGAAATATTTCTTATCGTCAAAATCAATAACACTGCCAAACCCTTCACTAAACGGTTCAGCATACTTAAAATAGTTTTGACATAGGGGTTCGCCTTTTTCATTGAGGTATGCCCATTTATCACTCCCAAAATATAGTGGTGTTATTACTGTGTTGTCCATTTTTTATAATTTGTGAATTATCTTATCCAATTTCTCGTCGAGTTTATTTAATTTGTCAACCAACTCGTCAGTTACAAGGTCATAGATTTCCATTGTGATTTCAGTACCTAGTGCTGGGACTACTAAAACCTTTATATTCTCGTCTATAGGTTCAAGAAAGTCGAATAAATCCTGTATATATCTTTGCCTATCGTTATCACTAATGCCTTCAACCCCGATATAATATACTTGTAGTTGTTTCCAGGGCTTCTTCTTTTCAACAACTTTAATGTCCTCTTTTTCAATCATAGTTCTTATTTGTTTTTAACAATATAGTAATATCGAATAGGAAAAACAATATTAGAAAACTATTTATATATAATATAAAACTTTTGAAAATGGCAGAAATTAATGACTATGGCTTTGTGGATACTCCTGCTTTGCAGACCGCGCCTTCAGAACCAGAATATGAATTGACAAACGAGGAAACTTGTGTTGATTGTTATAGTTATGTGAAATGTGGATTATCCAACTATGGTTATATGGATATGACATTGACCAAGGTTGAGAAAATTGACTAAACCTCCTCCAATATGGAAGTTTTCCATTTTTTGTCTTTACGATTGTATTTTTTTAGGGATTTTCTCACCGAAGTCCATCTACGCGCATGACCATGCAATTCAATTTCCTCTTTCCTACGTGAGGCTGAATATGTGTCAATCATATCATGGTTGATGTTTCGGTGAGTATGTTTCATATTAACAAATTTCTTTCATAACACTCTTGGACAATAACCAAGCAACAACGGCGTATATAGTATTTACCGTTACTGCATTACCTGCTTGTTTGTAAAGTGACGTGTCTGATAGTTCCGTTTTCCATGGAAATCCTTGGAAAACATGCTTTTTCCTGCTTCAACGAACCACTGCTTCTTAGGTCACATCTGTGACGGTCGTCCACAGGAGGGTTCTCCCCAGGCTTGGATTCGGGCGAACTCAGCCCTATT
>JAEEGL011370289.1_pt1 | contig 10478 bp, 5 predicted proteins | sample 9134231 | NCBI WGS metagenome assembly JAEEGL01 (sample SAMN16246548, study PRJNA631951) | gut metagenome | biome: gut microbiome; feature: rumen; material: fiber-attached | host: Bos | place: Iran: Karaj | collected 2018-10 | reverse complement strand
GCGCCGCAGCGAAATGCTTCAAGGAGAAAGGTCTGTAAAGGTGAACTAGGAGATAACCGGTCTTTTTGCCCTGCTTGTTGAGATAGTCAACCGCTTCCTTGGCGGCGCCGGAGACGGAACCCATGGCTATGACAACGTCCGTGGCTTCCGGGTCGCCGAAGTAGTCGAAGAGGTGATACCGGCGGCCGGTGATTTCCGCGGTCTTGGCGAGGTAGTCGTCAACGATGTCCGGAAGGGCGTTGTAGAAGGGGTTGTTGGCCTCCCGAACCTGGAAATAGACGTCGCCGTTCTGGACCGTGGCCCGAAGTTCCGGGTGCTCGGGATTGAGAGCGTGGTCCCGGAAAGCGTCCAGAGCTTTCATGTCAACGAGAGCGGAGAGTTTCTTGACGTCGGGCATGTCGATTCGGCTCAGCTCGTGGGAAGTGCGGAAGCCGTCAAAGAAGTGCATGAAGGGAACGCCGCCCTTGATGGCGGAGAGGTGGGCAACCGCGGCCAAATCCGCCGCTTCCTGGACGCTGCCGGAGGAGAGCTGAGCCCAACCGGTCTGGCGGCAGGCCATAACGTCGGAGTGGTCGCCGAAAATACTGAGGGCGTGGGTGCCCACGGTGCGGGAGGCAATGTGGAGAACGCCGGGAAGCCGCTCACCGGCGATGCGGTAGAGCACCGGAATCATAAGCATAAGGCCCTGACTGGAGGTGTAGCTTGTGGCCGGCGAACCCGCCTGCAAAGCGCCGTGAACCGCGCCTAGGGCTCCCGCCTCGGACTGCATTTCGATAAGCCGCACCGGCTGACCGAACATGTTTTTTCTGCCTTTGGCGCTCCAAGCGTCGGTACTCCCCGCCATGGGAGACGAGGGAGTAATGGGATATATGGCGGCGATTTCGGTAAACTCGTAAGCAACGTGGGCGGCGGCGCCGTTGCCGTCGACGGTCATAAAGTTTTTGGACAATTGTATCTCCTTAATTTTAGAGAAGGGAATAGGGAAAAGGGAATAGGAAATAGTCCGGAACAGTTATCGGTTGTCAGTTGTCAGTTATCAGCCGAGCGGTGTTTGCCTACGGCAAACGATTAGATAACCGACATTGCGGTGTTGGGATTATAATTCGTTCACGAAGTGAACACCGGTCAGCTAATAACCGATAACTGATAACCGAGAACTTTAACTAACCCCTAACCCCTAATCCCTAAAACCTTCAATTCCGAACTTGACGTTTTCGGCGTTAAGTGGTACAATGTAGCCGTGACGGATACGTTACGCGTTTTTCGCGTGCGTGCGTCGCGAAATATCTATAAAGTGTTCAGTTATATTTTACGGGGGTAAAAACATTGACACAAACAAATGACGGAAAGTGCGGATGCTGCTGCGGCATCGACCTTACCCGCGTCAAGGAGATCATCTCCGAGTGCGGAACCAAGGAAAACTGCCTCATCCCCATTCTCCAGAAAGTCCAGGACGAATACCGCTACCTTCCCGAAGAAGCAATGGCTTTGATCGCGGAGAAGCTCGGTATCTCCCCGGCAACCGTTTTCGGCGTTGCCACCTTCTACGCGCAGTTCTCTCTCGACCCGAAGGGCAAGTACATCATCAAGGTATGTAACGGTACCGCTTGCCACGTTCGCGGCAACAAGACGATCATCGACGCCATTCGCAACAGAATCGGCCTTGAGGCTCAGTCCGGAACCACTTCCGACATGATGTACACTCTTGAGACCGTCAGCTGTTTGGGCGCTTGCAGCCTTGCTCCCGCGGTTATCATCAACGACAAGGTCTACGGAACCATGAACCCGACCAAGATGGTCGCTGCCATCGACGAGTTGGAATAGGGAGGAAACGCAATGTCCATAGGTAAGATTACGTCCGTTCAGGACCTCAACAACATCAAGGCCAAAGTCAACGCGGCTTTGAAGGCCGAAAGAGTAAGACTCCTTCTCTGCTGCGGCAACGGCTGCGCCGCCAGCGGTGCCGACGACGTTTACAAAGCGTTCGAGGAAAAGCTGGCCGCCAAGGGCGTTGACTTCAAGGTTGAAGTCTTCGACGAGAAGAGCGTCGCTCTCTCCTCCACCGGCTGCCAGGGTCTGTGCCAGTACGGCCCGCTGCTCCACGTCGTTTTCGGCGACAAGACCTACTTCTACGTGAAGGTCACTCCCGCCGACGTTGACGAAATCATCGACACCACCGTCAAGGACGAGAAGATTGTCGAAAGACTCCTCTTCAAGGATCCCAAAACCGGTAAGGCCTACGTCACCAAGAACGAGATTCCCTTCTACGCCAACCAGAAGCCGAACCTTATGACCGGCTGCGGCGTTATCGACTCCCGCTCCCTGGAAGAGTACATCGGCCAGGACGGCTATCAGGGTATAGCCAAGATCCTCGGCACCGACCGCAAGGACGTGTGCAAGGAAGTTCTGGACTCCGGTCTCCGGGGCAGAGGCGGCGGCGGATTCCCCACCGGCCGCAAGTGGATGTTCACCGAAATGGCCAAGGGCGAAAAGAAGTACGTCGTATGTAACGGCGACGAGGGCGACCCCGGCGCGTTCATGGACGGCGCCGTTATGGAAGGCTACGCCCACGCTCTTCTGGAAGGTATGATCATCGCCGGTTACGCCGTTGGCGCCGACGAAGGTTACATCTACGTCAGAGCCGAGTACCCGAGAGCCATCAAGTCCCTCCGCAGAGCTATCGCTCAGTGCGAGGAGTGCGGACTTCTGGGCAAGAACATAATGGGTTCCGACTTCAACTTCGAGATTCACATCAAAGAGGGCGCCGGCGCTTTCGTGTGCGGCGAGGAAACCGCTCTTATCCACTCCATCGAGGGTCAGAGAGGTATGCCTTCTCCCAAGCCTCCGTTCCCCGCTAACAGCGGTCTCTGGGGCAAACCCACCCTTATCAACAACGTTGAGACTTACGCCAACGTTCCCAATATCATCAGAAACGGTGCCGCTTGGTTCAGAAGCTACGGTACCGAGACCTCCCCGGGTACCAAGACCTTCTCCGTCACCGGCGAAGTCGTCAACACCGGTCTCATCGAGATTCCCATGGGCACCACCATCAAGAAAGTCGTCTACGACATCGGCGGCGGTACCCGCAACGCGGGCAAGGAGTTCAAGGCCGTCCAGATCGGCGGACCTTCCGGCGCCTGTCTCACCAAGGATCACCTTGATGTTCAGCTGGACTACGACGCGCTGAAGAAAGTCGGCGCCATGGTCGGTTCCGGCGGGCTCGTTGTTCTCGACGAGAGCACCTGTATGGTTAAGGTTGCCCGCTTCTTCATGGGCTTCACCCAGAGCGAATCCTGCGGCAAGTGCGTTCTCTGCCGCGAGGGAACGAAGAGAATGCTCGAGATCCTCGACAAGATTCTCGCCGGCGAAGGCGAGCTGAAGGATCTGGACGTTCTCGAGGATCTGGCCCTCACCGTGAGAGACGGTTCTCTCTGCGGCCTGGGTAAGACCGCTCCCAATCCGGTTCTCTCCACGCTCAAGTACTTCAGAGACGAGTATGTCGCCCACATCGTGGACAAGAAGTGCCCCGCCGGTCAGTGCGACACTTTCAAGACCTACTCCATCGATCCCGAAAAGTGCAAAGGCTGCGGCATGTGCGCCAAGAAGTGCCCGGTCAATGCTATTTCCGGTGAAGTCAAATCGCCGTACACCATCGACGCTTCCAAGTGTATCAAGTGCGGCGCCTGTGCCGATACCTGCAAGTTCGGCGCGGTGAAGTTCTAAGGAGGTTAATCACGTGAGTAACAATTTCATTACGGTAGACGGAATTCAGGTACCCCTTGAGGGCGAGAGAAACCTTCTTGAAGTAATCCGCAAGTCCGGTATCGAGCTCCCGACTTTCTGCTACCATTCCAATCTTTCCGTTTACGGCGCCTGCCGCATGTGTATCTGCGAGGTTGAGGGCAGAGGACTTCTTCCCACCTGTTCCACTCCTCCGGAACCGGGCATGTCCATCAAGGTAAACACCGAGAAGACCATCAAGATCAGAAAGACCGCTCTTGAGCTCCTTCTCTCCGTACATAACGGCAACTGCCAGACCTGTACCATGAGCACCAACTGCCGCCTGCAGGAGCTGGCGGAGAACTTGGGCGTTGACGGATTCAGATTCCCCAACACCAAGCCCGTGGTTCCCGTGGACGAGTCTTCCTTCTCCCTGGTCCGCGACCCCAACAAGTGCATCCTCTGCGGCGACTGCGTGAGAATGTGCAAGGAAATCCAGGGCATCGGCGTTCTGGACTTCGTGGGCAGAGGCTCCACCGTCCGGGTGTCCCCCGCCTTCAACAAGGACCTCATGGATGTCGAGTGCGTCTACTGCGGCCAGTGTTCCACTTGCTGCCCCACCGGCGCCCTCACCGTTAAGAGCGACGTTCAGAACGTCTTCGACGCTATCCACGACCCGTCCAAGACCGTTATCGTCCACGTGGCTCCCGCCGTCCGCGCTTCCGTCGGCGAAGCTTTCGGCGAAGAGAACTCCGAGATGGCCCTCAACAAGGCTATCGCGGCCATGAGAAGAATCGGTTTCGACAAGGTTTACGATACCTGCTTCACCGCTGACCTTACCACCGTTGAGGAAGCCACCGAGTTCCTCACCAGAGTGGAAAAGGGCGGTGTGCTCCCGCAGTTCACCTCTTGCTGCCCGGCTTGGGTCAAGTTCTGCGAGCAGTTCTATCCCGAGTTCCTCCCCAACCTCTCCACCTGCAAGTCCCCGATGGGTATGTTCGGCGCTCTCGCCCGCAACTATCTGCCCAAGGAACTTGGCGTTGAGAACAAGGACCTTGTGGTCGTAACCGTTATGCCTTGTACCGCCAAGAAGTTCGAGGTCAACAGACCCGAAATGACCACCGACGGCTTCAAGGACAACGACTACGTTCTCACCACTCAGGAACTGGTTAAGATGATCAAGATGACCGGTGTCAACTTCAAGGCTCTCGCTCCCGAGTCCTGCGATATGCCCTTCGGCTTCAAGTCCGGCGCGGGCGTTATCTACGGAACCACCGGCGGCGTTGCCGAGGCCGTTCTCAGAATGGCTACCCACGCCGGTTCTCCCGACGCGGCCACCAAGTCCGTCGAGTTCAAGGAAGTCAGAGGCTTCGAGGGCGTCAAGGAACTGGTTCTCCCCTACAAGGACACCTTCGTCAAGCTGGCGGTCGTTAACGGTCTGGCCAACACCAGAGCCCTCCTTGAGAAGATCAAATCCGGCGAAGCGGATTACAACATCGTTGAAGTTATGTCCTGCCCGGGCGGCTGCGTAGGCGGCGCCGGACAGCTCCTGCCCAACGATATGGACACCCGCTTCAAGAGAATGAAAGAGATCTACAACAACGACAGCTCTCAGGTGGTCCACAACGCGGAAGACAATCCTTACATCAAGGAACTCTACGCCAACTACCTCGGAGAAGTCAACGGCCACCTGGCCCACAAGCTCCTCCACACCACCTACAGCAAGAGAGGCAAGCTCACCGGTAAGGTCTGCGAATAATCTCTTAAACACGCATCAAAACGGCGTCCCGAAAGGGGCGCCGTTTTTCGCTAACCCCTAACCCCTAAAACCTCTCAAAAAAAATCCCACTTGCTTTTCAAACAAGTGGGGTATAACAATGATAATATTATTTCGCGTTCTTGTACTTCTCTATCTCCGCGGCGAAGGCCTCGAAGTAGCTCTCGAAGGTGCCCACGTCCTTGAGGATGTCGCTTTCTCTTAGGGGAGTGCACCACACTCTGCCGCCGTCGGCCATCATTAGGGTCCTGGAGTCGGCGATTTGGTACTCGCCGCCGGCGCCCCTCGGTGTCTTTTCGATGTAGTCGAAAATGGAGGGTGCGAAGATGTATCTGCCGGAGATGATGTAGGGGGAGGGGGCTTCCGCCGGGTCCGGCTTCTCAACCAGGCCGTCAACCTCGAAGGGGTCGCCGAGGCCCTCTTTGGGCTTCACCACGCCGAAGCGTCCCAGCTCTTCCCGGGGCTTTTCCTCAACCATGAGCATGCAGTCCGCGGGGTAGGCGGCGTATTCGTCGATCATGCGTTTGAATGCTCTGTCGCCGTCGCTTTCCACGAAGCAGTCCCCCAGAGCCACGGCGAAGGGCTGACCCTCGGCGAAATCCTTGGCGCAGTAGATGGCGTTGGCGAGGCCGCTCTGTTCCTTCTGGATGGTGTAGAAAATCTTGGCGCCGTTGTACTCGTCGCCGAAGTGTTTGCGGATGGCGTCCTTGCCCTCGGCGGTAATCAGGAGCACGTCGGTGAGGCCGGACTCGATGCACTCGTCCAGAATATGCTCCAGAACCGGCTTCTTACCCAGGGCGATGAGCTCCTTGGGAACGGCCTTGGTGAGGGGTCTCATGCGGGTGCCTTTGCCCGCCACGGGTATGGCTACTTTGGTGACTTTATCGGAAAACAAAGATAAACCTCCGGGAGATAAAAAAATGGAGCCGATGAAGGGACTCGAACCCATGACCTGAGCTTTACGAAAGCCCTGCTCTACCAACTGAGCTACATCGGCTTGCCTTTGTTCGTATATGTAAGTTACTAAACTTCCGCTACAAACAAATGGTGCCGAGGGCCAGAGTTGAACTGGCGACACGCGGATTTTCAGTCCGCTGCTCTACCAACTGAGCTACCTCGGCAAAAAAGTGGCGGGGATGACGAGACTTGAACTCGCGGCCTCCTACGTGACAGGCAGGCGCTCTAACCAGCTGAGCTACACCCCCGCGTGGGGAAAACCAAATCATGGATTTGGTGGGCGAAGAGGGGCTCGAACCCCCGACATCTTCCTTGTAAGGGAAGCGCTCTCCCAGCTGAGCTATTCGCCCGGGTTTGTTCACAAGAGATATTGTACCAAAACCGCGGCGCTTTGTCAACGGGTTTTCGGCGCTTCCGCGCAAAAAAACTTTGTTTTTTTACGGAAAAGATGCCTTCGCCGTCCGCAACGCGAACCAACATTAAAAGTATACCGGTATTTCGCCCATATGTCAAGTACTTATCTTGCCATTTGGCGGAATATACGCTAAAATAGTATGGTAATATCCAAGGAGGGTATAATGAAAATGATTTTTGTGTTTGCCGCGCTACTGCTCGCGGCCTGTTTCGCCGCCGAGGCACTTCCCAAAAACGAATATCCCAATCCCCAGTGCCGCCGCTCGGAGTGGCTCAACCTTAACGGCATCTGGGACTTCGCGGAAACCGACGACGACAACGCCACCTATCTTGACGGCGAGGAATATCCGGATAAAATTATCGTTCCTTTCTGCCGGGAGTCCTCTCTTTCCGGCCTTAATCGCAAAGGCTTCGTCCGCAACGTGTGGTACCGCCGAACTTTCACGGTTCCGAAGGATTGGAAATCCGAAAGAATAAGACTCCACATCGGTGCCTGCGACTACCGAACCACCGTTTGGGTGAACGGAATCAAGGTTGCCGCCCACACCGGCTCCTCCGCCCCCATAATTACCGACATTACCGACGTTTTGAGCGACACAAACACCCTAATCGTCCACGCCTACGACGACGTCCGCACCGGGGAGCAGCCCGCGGGCAAGCAGAGCGAGCGGCAGGAGAGCTTCGGCTGTTTCTACACCCGCGTCACCGGCATTTGGCAGACGGTTTGGCTCGAGGGCGTGGGGTCGAGCTACATCGAACGCTTCGTTGTGAACACCGACATCGACGACGGAACCGTGACAGTAAAGCCGGTTTTGAAAATAAACGACCCGAATCTCACCTTCAAGGCCGCCGCCTTCGCGGGAAGCAAGACGGTTGCGTCCGGCGAGGACAAGGCGGATTGGCGGAACACAACCCTTCGACTGAAGATAGACAAGCCCCGCCTTTGGTCCGTCGATGACCCCTACCTCTACGAGCTGAAGCTGGTCCTCAAAGATAAGGACGGCAACAATGTCGACACCGTATATTCCTACTTCGGTATGCGGGAGGTCACCATCGACGGCGCGGCGATACTGATAAATCACAAACCGGTTTTCCAGCGTCTCGTTCTCGATCAGGGCTACTATCCCGACGGTCAGTGGACTTCTCCCACCGACGAGGCTCTAATAAAGGACATCAAACTCTCCAAAGACGCGGGATTCAACGGCGCCCGGCTCCACCAGAAGGTTTTCGAGCCGAGGTTCCTCTATCACGCGGACAAGATGGGCTACCTTGTTTGGGGCGAGTATCCCAACTGGGGTTACAGCGCCTGGGACAAACAGGGAAGTATCAAACTTACCCCGGAGGGCCACCTTGCCTTCATCGACGATTGGCGGATGGTGGTGGAGCGTGATATCAATCATCCCTCAATCATCGGCTGGTGCGCCTTCAACGAGGCGGCGCCGGAGACCGTTCCTCTGCAGAACACCGTCATGAATATCACCCGGGATATGGATCCCACAAGACCCATCGTCGACTCCAGCGGACGTACCCACGATTTCGACCAGGTTGAGGTTTTCGACCTGCACAAATACGACCGGCTGCCGGAGCATCTGGAGATGTTCATCGATGTGGGCAGACCCTACATGCCGGGCCGCACCGGCAGTCCCAAGGCAATGCCCTTCTTCAACAGCGAATACGGCGGCATCGCCTGGAGCGAGGATGACGAGGGCTGGGGCTACGGCGACACCCCCAAGACAAAGGAAGTTTTCTACGGCGACCTGAAAGGCGCCACCGACATCATGCTCCGGGACCGCTACTCCTTCGGCTACTGCTACACCCAGCTCTACGACGTGGAACAGGAGCGGAACGGCATCTATTTCTACGACAGAACCCCCAAGTTCGACATGAAGCGGATACGGGAGATCTTCTCCGCTCCGGCGGTGTACGAAGCCGACCCGCCCACGCAGGGCAACGCCGGCACGGACAAAGACTGCGCGGTTTTGGTGGGCACAGCCATGAATCGGGACATGCGGACATTGCGCAGTTACACCTTCGACAAACCGGGTGAGGATTGGACGAAGCCCGACTTCGACGATTCCGCTTGGAAAAAGGGCTTCGGCATGTTCGCCTCCGTCAGCCACCGGGACTACATCATGGACACGGTTTGGAACGCCCCGGAGATTTATCTGCGGCAGAAGTTCGATTACGACGGAAGCCCCTTCAAATTGGGCGAGCTGATTCTCATTTGCCGCGAGAACCCGGAGATTTACGTGAACGGCGTAAAAATCTTCGAGATGAAGGGGGAAGTTACCCACTACACGGTTTTCGACGTGACGAAGGCTCTGAAATCCGCTCTGAAACCGGGAGAGAACACCGTCGCCCTTCGAGCGACGGAGCCGGAGATATATTCCGCCGCGGACTTCGGTTTGGTGATAACGAAATAATCGAAAAATGCCGTCTTCGGACGGCATTTTTTTAAGAAAGATACTTGTAATAAGAGCCCTTATCGGTTAAAATTTATAAAGATAAGTTTCATCGGAGGAAACATTATGAAAACGAAACTCTTGCTTTTTGTATTGTGCGGAATCATCCTTTCCGCGGCGGCCCACGCCGTTGTGAAGGGCGAATATCCGGAGCCCATGCAGCGGCGGAGCGAATGGCTGTGTCTTAACGGCAGCTGGGACTTCGCGGAAACCGACGACGACAACGCCACCTATCTGGGTGACGAGACGTACCCCGACAAGATTATCGTTCCCTTCTGCCGGGAAGCGTCCGTGTCCGGTCTGAACCGCAAGGGCTTCGTCCGCAACGTTTGGTACCGCCGGAACTTCACGGTTCCCGCAAGTTGGAAGTCCGAGAGAGTTCGGCTCCACATCAACGCCTGCGACTACCGCACCACCGTTTGGGTGAACGGCACGGAAGCGACGACCCACACCGGTTCCTCCGCTCCCATAATCGCCGATATCACCGAACTTATAGGTAAGGGCGAGAACACGGTTATCGTCCACGCCTACGACGACGTCCGCACCGGCGAGCAGCCCGCGGGCAAGCAGTGTCCCGTCCTCGAAAGCGCGGGCTGTTCCTACACCCGGGTCACCGGTATTTGGCAGACCGTTTGGCTTGAGGGCGTGGGCTCCAGCTACATCGAGAGATTCACCGTCAACACCGACATCGACACCGGCAACGTGTACATAAAGCCGGTTATAAGAGCAAACGACAGAGACCTGACCTTCAAGGCCGCCGCTTTCGCCGAGGGCAAACTCGTAGCCTCCGGCGAGGACAAGGCGGACTGGCGGAACAGCATCGTCACCTTGAACATAAAGAATCCCCGGCTCTGGTCCGTTGAGGATCCCTACCTCTACGAGTTGAAGCTGGTTCTCAAGGATAAGAACGGCAACAACGTTGACACCGTTTACTCCTACTTCGGTATGAGAGAGGTGACCATCGACGGTTCCGCCATTCTCATCAACAAGAAGCCTGTGTTCCAGCGCACTGTTCTGGACCAGGGCTACTATCCCGACGGCATTTGGACTTCTCCCACCGACGAGGCCCTCATAAAGGACATCAAGCTCTCCAAGGACGCGGGTTTCAACGGCGCTCGGCTACACCAGAAGGTATTCGAACCCCGGTT
>JAEEGL011305942.1_pt1 | contig 10478 bp, 10 predicted proteins | sample 9134231 | NCBI WGS metagenome assembly JAEEGL01 (sample SAMN16246548, study PRJNA631951) | gut metagenome | biome: gut microbiome; feature: rumen; material: fiber-attached | host: Bos | place: Iran: Karaj | collected 2018-10 | reverse complement strand
TCGACTCTTTCGAGCAGCTTGGGCTGCACGAACGGTCCTTTTTTAACGCTTCTGCCCATTATCTTCTCTCCTTTCTCGATTACTTGTCGTTACGACGTTTTACGATCAGCTTGTTGGAAGCCTTCTTGTGCTTTCTCGTCTTATAGCCGAGAGCGGGCTTACCCCAGGGGGTAACAGGGCCGGGTCTGCCGACGGGTGATTTGCCTTCGCCGCCGCCGTGGGGATGGTCGTTGGGGTTCATGACTGAACCGCGGACTGTAGGTCTCCAACCCATGTTGCGTTTACGGCCTGCTTTGCCGATCTTTACGTTTTCGTGGTCAAGGTTGCCGACTACACCGATTGTAGCCATGCAGCCTGCGGGAACGTTGCGGAGTTCGCCCGAGGGCAGACGAAGAAGAGCGTAGATGCCTTCTTTAGCCATAAGCTGTGCGCTGTTGCCTGCTGCTCTTGCAAGCTGACCGCCTCTGCCGGGGGTAAGTTCAACGTTGTGAACAACTGTGCCCACGGGGATGTTTGTAAGCGGAAGAGCGTTGCCGGGTTTGATATCCGCAGTTGTGCCTGCGATTACTGTATCGCCGACTTTGAGTCCGTCGGGATAAAGGATGTAGCTCTTTTCACCGTCGGTGTATTCGATAAGTGAGATGAATGCCGAGCGGTTGGGGTCATATTCGATGGTCTTTACTGTTGCGGGAACATCGAACTTTGAACGTTTGAAGTCGATTATACGATACTTCCTGCGGTTTCCGCCGCCGCGGTGACGAACCGTGATTCTTCCGTAGCTGTTGCGGCCGGAGTTCTTTTTGACAGGAGCCAGTAAGCTTCTCTCGGGCTCGACCTTTGAAAGCAGGGAATAATCTGTAACGGACATATTACGGGTGCCGTTACCGGTCGGATTATAAAATCTTATTGACATTTTTTCCTCCTGTTCGGCAGCTTTGCGGAGCATGTCGCTCTCCATACCTTGCCGCCGTTACTTCTGCCCTCAGGCAGCGGTTAAATTACATAAGACCGTCGAAGAACTCGATTGTCTTGGAATCTTCGGTAAGGGTAACAATCGCCTTTTTCCAGGACGCTGTGTAACCTTCATACATACCGTATCTGCGGAGTTTGCCTTTGCAGTTTACGGTGTTGACCTTTTTGACTTTAACGCCGAAAAGGGTTTCAACCGCTTTTGCGATTTCGATTTTGTTGGCATCTTTTGCAACTTCAAAGCTGTATTTTCTGTCTGCCATGCCGTCCATGCTCGCCTCTGAAATGATGGGGCGGAGAACAATATCCTGTGCTAATTTACTCATGCGTAAACCTCCTCAATCTTGCTGACAGCATCCTTGAGAACTATGACAGTGTCACAGTTGAGGATATCATAAACGTTAAGAGTGTTAACAAGGGTGGTCTTTACGCCTGCGATGTTGCGTGCGCTTCTGTAGATGACGTCGTTCTTTTCGGGAAGCACGATAAGCACTTTCTTGCCGACGTTAAGCGCCTTGACCATATCCGCGATAACCTTGGTTTTGATTTCGTCAAGCTTGAGCTCGCTGAGAACGATGAGTTCGTCGTCTGCGAGTTTTGCCGAAAGAGCGGATTTCATTGCAAGTCTTCTGACTTTCTTGTTAACCGATTTCTGATAATCGCGGGGCTTGGGGCCGTGTGCGATGCCGCCGTGATACCACTGGGGAGCTCTTGTTGAGCCCTGTCTTGCGCGACCGGTGCCCTTCTGTCTCCAGGGCTTTTTGCCGCCGCCGCTGACTTCCGAACGCGTAAGGGTAGATTGTGTGCCCTGGCGTCTGTTTGCGAGATAGCTGACTACGCAAAGGTGCATCGCGGGAATGCTGGGTGTGATTCCGAATATGCTGTCTGCGAGTTCGATGCTGTCAAGCTTTTTACCTGTCATGTCGAATACTGATACGTTAGGCATTTTCTACTCCTCCTTTACGCTTTTTTGACTGAATCGCGAATAAGAACAATTCCGCCCTTGGGGCCGGGAACGGCGCCCTTGATGGCAAGAAGGTTATTCTCTGCATCTACCTTGATAACGTCAAGGTTCTGGATGGTAACTCTCTCACTGCCGAGGTGACCTGCAAGTTTCTTTCCCTTGTAAACTCTTGAAGGGTCTGAGCAGGCGCCGAGTGAACCGGCGTGTCTTGCAACGGGACCTGTGCCGTGTGATTCTTTAAGTCTTGCGAAGCCCCATCTTTTGATCGAGCCGGCTGTTCCTTTACCTTTGCTCGTGCCTGTGACATCTACCTTTTCGCCTGCTGCGAAGATGTCTGCTTTGATGGTGTCGCCGAGATTCAGTGCCGACATATCGTCGAGTCTGAACTCTTTAAGTGTTTTCTTGGGAGCTGTGTCAGCTTTTTTGAAGTGACCTGCAAGGGGCTTTGTTACGCGCTGAACCTTGATGTCACCGAAGCCGAGCTGAACCGCTTCGTAGCCGTCGTTCTCAACTGTCTTCTTCATAACGACGTTGCAGGGACCTGCTTCGATAACTGTTACGGGGATTGCGTTACCCTTGTCATCGAAAATCTGGGTCATGCCGAGTTTTTTGCCGATGATTGCTTTCTGCATTTAATGCTTTCCTCCTTTAGGTTATTGGTTGGTCGTGCCAACTTGACCTGCCGACGCAGTAAATCAAAGTTTGATTTCGACTTCTACGCCTGCGGGAAGCTCAAGACCTGTCATTGCCTCAACTGTTTTTGCTGAGGGTCTGATAACGTCGATAAGCCTTTTGTGTGTGCGCTGTTCGAACTGCTCACGGGAGTCCTTATATTTGTGGACTGCGCGAAGAATGGTGACTATCTCTTTCTCTGTGGGAAGAGGAACGGGACCTGATACCTGAGCACCTGTTCTTTTTGCTGTTTCTACGATTGTTTCCGCTGCCTTGTCAACAAGGTTGTGGTCGTAGCCCTTGAGTCTGATTCTGATTTTCCCTTTGACTGCCATTTGAACGCCTCCTTAAATTTGGCGGGCTTTGAAAATCACTACACCGAGCCGGGTGTTTCCACCCTTCCGCTTTAAAAGCCGGAAATCTGAAATATTTCCGGGATGAGGTGATTTTGCAATTCGGTGCAGGCCGCACAGTTCTGCCCGGGAACGGCAGACTGCTCTGGCAGCACATTTCGCCCGGTTTTAAATCGGACATACTCCGCGGAAATTCCCCGTCTCTGAGGACGGCCACCTCCCGCATCATCGCATATCATTACGCGTTTTGCGGCCGGGTTAAAAGGGCATAGAACACCCTTGGTCGCACGCGTGCTTATGTATAGTAACACAAGGCATTTCAAAATGCAAGCATTTTTTAAAAAAATTTTTCACTTTTTTCCGGAGCGAAAAAACCTTGTTTTTCAAGGCATTCCGTTTTGAAACGCGCCCGCGTGTTTCCCGCCTTTCCGTGACATATATATAAATTGTATAAAATATATAATATATAGTGGTTGCATTTATCTGCCTCTACCACATATTGACCCGACATTTTTGTCAAAATAGAAATATAAATTGTTTGAATTTTAAAATGCGTTGTGATATAATATCAGCATCTTAATAAATTTTTAAGAATTATTTTAAAAATTTTTTCGGAAAAGAGAGACAAATTATGAAAAAAAGAGTCGTGAAAAGCATAATTGCCGCAGTTCTTGCATTCGTTCTTGCGGCTGTTCCGGTTCTCAGCGGCTTTGCTGCAGCCGATGCTGAAATCTGCCCCGTAATCGATATGCGCGGATTTATGAACGCAAAAATCTACGCTGTTGAAAACGATGACACAAGCGACCAGCTGTGGCCCCCCGCAACAAACAAAATACTCGACCTTGTAAAAGCTCTTATAGGTCCTCTGGCAAAGCTCAGCATTGACCGCGACTGGGACAAGTTCGCCGATGTTTTTGCCGAGCAGGCAAATGTGGTTTTTGACGGTCTTTTTCTTGATGAAAACGGTGAGGTAACAAACGGCAGCGGTCCCTGCATGGTATATCCCGAACCGGATGAGGTTAAGAAAGACGGCGAATATACCTTCGTTTTTGACTGGAGAATCGATCCGTTTGAAGCGGCGTCAAAACTCAATGATTTTATTAATTACATAATTGAAGAGTCGGGCTGCGATCAGGTTGTGCTCGACTGCCACAGCTATGCAGGTATTGTTACCACCTGCTATTTCGAGCAGTTCGGCTGTGATGCAATAAAGAGCGTTTGTTACAATTCAACCGCTGTTTACGGCGCCGGCTTCACATCGGATTTAATCAGAGGCAACCTTTTTGTCGGCGGCGACGTTGACCTGAGCGGTATGGGCGCAGAAGCGCTCGTTGCATACCTTCTCGGTGCTTTTTCAAACAATCAGTATAACGAGCTGATTGACGTTGTTATAGATATGCTCAAAAAAGCGGGGCTTGTTGATTTTATTTCAAACTTTATCAACAAGCTTATGCTGGAATCCTCCGACGAGCTTTATGAGCGTGCAATAGTCCCGCTGTTCGGTCTGTGGCCTGCAATCTGGTCAATGATTCCGGACGAAGATTTTGACGAGGGCTTCGATTACATTTTCAACGATGTTCTTGCAAAAACGGGCAAGGATTATTCGGGAATAATCGAAAAAATCGACCATTACAACGAGAGTGTCCGTTCAAGACGCGAGGAAGTTCTCAACGAGGTAAACGACAACTGCAACCTCTATGTAATTGCACGTTACGGCTATTCTTCAATTCCCCTTTCATCAAACTGGCAGGTTATGACGGACGGTGTGCTTGACACGGCATCTGCATCGTTCGGCGCCAAATGCTCCGATTATAACGTTTTTAATGTTTTCAACAAGAGTGAAAGTGAGCTTGTCTCGCCGAACGGTCAGATCGACGCATCGACCTGCCTGTTCCCGGAGCAGACCTGGTTCATACGCAGCGCCTCGCACACACAACAGTATGATGCAATATATGATTTTGTAAATACGCTTATGTTCTATGACGGTCAGGCAACCGTTGACACCTTCCCCGAATACCCGAGATTCCTTCATTTCAACGCTCCACTTCTCATTCTTGAAGCGGATGACGGAAACATAATCAACCTCTCTTTCCTTGACAGATTCAAGCTGTTTTTCACTCAGCTTTTCAATCTTATTTTCTCGGTTTTCAAAAAATAAAAACACATAATGAAAAGGAAGTTCCGTTCAAAGCGGAGCTTCCTTTTTTTGCATACAGCATTATAAACAAACGCGGGCATAATAATATAAAAAGATTTTACATTAAAACTTCTTTATTTTTTCCGCTTCGGATGATATAATATTTTTACAATTTCAATAAGGAGCGGGAATATGGCACACGACATTTATCAGAGCCCTCTTTGCTCTCGCTATTCAAGCGATGAGATGAAAAAGATTTTCTCGGATGACACCAAGTTTTCCACCTGGAGAAAGCTATGGATTGCACTTGCGGAGAGCGAGAAAGAACTCGGTCTTGACATAACAGACGAGCAAATCGACGAACTGAAAGCACATATTTACGACATAGATTATGAAGCGGCAAAGAAGTATGAGAGCGAACTGCGCCACGATGTCATGGCTCATATTCACGCATACGGCGACATCTGCCCCAAGGCAATGCCGATTATTCATCTGGGTGCAACCTCCTGCTATGTAGGAGACAACACCGACATAATTCAGATGAGAGCGGCTCTCGAGCTCGTCCGCAAAAAACTTGTAAACTGCATAAAAGCAGTTGCCGATTTTGCAGAGAAGCACAAAGGCACGCCCTGCCTTGCGTTCACACATTTTCAGGCAGCTCAGCCCACAACTGTAGGCAAGCGCGCAACGCTCTGGCTTCAGGACCTTATGCTCGACCTTGAGAGCGTTGAATTTCGCCTTTCAAATCTCAAACTGCTCGGCTGCAAAGGCACGACGGGCACGGGCGCAAGTTTTCTCGCCCTGTTTGACGGCGACTATGAAAAGGTCAAAAAGCTTGAAATGCTGATTGCCGGCAAAATGGGATTCGATGCCGTCTTCCCCGTTTCCGGTCAGACATACACACGCAAGAACGACTTTGACGTTGTTTCGGTTTTATGCGGAATTGCGCAGAGTGCGGCAAAATTCTCCAACGACACACGCCTTCTCTCGCATCTCAAGGAATTTGACGAGCCGTTTGAGTCTAAACAGGTCGGTTCTTCCGCCATGGCCTACAAGCGCAACCCCATGCGCAGCGAAAGAATCGCCTCACTTGCACGCTATGTAATGGCAGATTTAATCAACCCGGCAATTACAGCAAGCGCGCAGTGGTTTGAAAGAACGCTTGATGACTCCGCAAACAAGAGAATCGCCATCCCCGAAGCGTTCCTTGCGGTTGACGCAATACTCAGTCTTTACATCAATATAATCACGGGCGGCACAATCTACCCGAAGGTTGCCGAAAAACACCTCAACGAAGAACTCCCCTATATGGCTACCGAAAATATCCTTATGCACTGCGTGCAGAAGGGCGGAGACCGTCAGGAGCTTCACGAGGCAATCAGAGAGCACTCCGTTGCGGTTACAAAAGAAATCAAGCTTAACGGCTCAAACAACAACCTGCTTGAACGAATCCTCAACGACAGCCGTTTTGACCTCACAAAAGAAGAGCTTGACGAGATAGTTGACCCGCACAAATTCACAGGCTGCGCCACAATGCAGACCGAGGACTACCTCAGCAACTGCGTCAGACCCGTTCTCGAGGCACGTAAAGAACTGTTGGGCGTTGATGCCACGGTAACAGTTTAATGATATAATAAATCTTTAAGGAGAGTAAAAATATGGAACTTACCAAACAGGCACAGATGTATGAAGGCAAGGCAAAAAAGGTTTTTGCCACCGAGGATGAAAACTACGTTATCGTTTCCTACAAGGATGACGCCACGGCAAACGACGGCCTTAAAAAGGGCACAATCTCCGGTAAGGGCGTTATCAACAACCGGATGAGCAACTTCCTTATGCAGATTCTTGAAAAGGAAGGCGTCCCCACCCATTTCGTAAAAGAAATCAACGAGAGAGACACGGTAGTCAAGAAAGTCTCCATCGTTCCCCTTGAGGTAATTATCCGCAACATCTCCGCAGGTCATTTCGCACAGCGCTACGGCGTTGAAGAGGGCATTGTTTTTGATGAGCCCACAATCGAATTCTCCTACAAGAACGACGACCTTCACGACCCCCTTCTCAACGAATATCACGCTCTTGCGCTGAAGCTCGCAACCAAAGATGAAATCGCCCTCATCAAGCAGATGGCTTTCAAGGTCAACGAAGTTCTCAAGGCATATTTCCTCAACCTCGGCGTTAAGCTTGTTGACTTTAAACTTGAGTTCGGCAAAACAGCAGACGGCACAATAGTTCTCGCCGATGAAATTTCACCCGACACCTGCCGCTTCTGGGACGCAAAAACAAACGAGAAGCTTGACAAGGACCGTTTCCGCCGCGATATGGGCGGCGTTGAAGACGCTTACACCGAGATTTTCGGCAGAGTAATGAGCGATAAATAATCAGTTTGCATATAAAAACGGCTGCCCGCGGGCAGCCGTTTTCTTTTTTATCTTCAATCTTCCCATTTTTCGCATAGGTTGTTAATCTGGCTTGTGAGTTTTGCGATATCTTTATTTGACATACCCTTGACCGATTCGATGAGTTTCTGCAGACGGAATCCGGCCGCAATAAGCCGCTCATACACGGTTTTTGCCCTTTTGGTTGCAAGATTCTTCTTGCTGTCCACCCGTCTGATTGCCGCCTTTTCGATGCATACGCCTTCGGCAAGGTCATAAATATCACCGCTGTAAGGCGCAACCGCCGGCTTGCCGAGCTCGGTCTGAGCGGTGTTTGCAAAATAGTCGGCAACGGAATCCTCGCCGTGATTTATGAATATCATACCCGCATCGACTTCTCTGAGCCAGTTGAGAAGCATATTGCGGTCAGCGTGCGAGCTGAAGCCGTTCATGCGCAGGATTCTCGCTTTAACAAGGATTTCTTCACCGAACACTCTGACTATCTCCGCACCGTCAAGCAGTTTTCTGCCGAGGGTGCCCTCGCTCTGATATCCGGCAAAAAGAACAGTGCTTTCATCGCGCCAGAGGTTATGTTTAAGGTGGTGGCGTATTCTGCCCGCCTCGCACATTCCCGAAGCGGAAATAATCACCTTCGGCTCTGAGTCGGTGTTTATTGCGGCGGATTCCGTGCTTGTTACCGCTGTTTTCAGATTTGAGAATGCTATGGGGTTTATACCTCTTGAAAGCAGTTCTACCGTCTCATCATCGAAGAACTCCGCCACTTCCGATGAATAGATATGGGTTGCCTCTATGGCGAGAGGTGAATCGACATAGACGGGAAAATCGCCGACTTCCGACAATCCTTTTTCTTTAATGATTCTTATAAGATAAAGAATCTCCTGTGTGCGGCCGACGGCAAAAGCGGGAATAACCACATTGCCGCCCTTGCCGAGCGTTTCGTTAATTATTGACGCAAGGTCGCCTACATAGTCGGGCTCTTTTGTATGCAGTCTGTCACCGTAGGTGGACTCACAAACAACGTAATCTGCGTGCGGCGGAACCTGCGGATTCCTGATAAGCGGGCGGTTGAGATTACCTAAGTCGCCCGAAAACAAAACGGTTTTTGTAACTCCGTTTTCGGTAATAGTAAAAAGAATATTCGATGAACCGAGCAGGTGCCCTGCATCCGTAAAGCGGATTGATATTCCATCAAATATGCTTATTTCTTCATTATACCTGTATGACACAAAAAGCGGGAGCGTTTTTTCAACATCATTTACGGTGTAGAGCGGAACATACTCCTCCTCACCGGTGCGCTTTGCTCTTTTGTTGCGCCACTGCGCCTCAGACTCCTGAATATGGGCAGAATCGCGAAGCATTATGCTTGCGAGTTTTGCCGTGGCACCCGTCATATAAATCGGGCCGCCGAAGCCGTTTGAAACAAGGTTAGGCAGCTTGCCGCTGTGGTCAATGTGCGCATGAGTCAGGCAGACGGCATCAATCTCACCGGGCGCAACCGGTAACGAACAGTTTTCAAAAATATCGGCGCCCTGCTCCATACCGCAGTCAACCATTATTCTTTTCCCGCACGCCTCAATAAGTGTGCAGGAGCCCGTAACCTCGTGATTAGCCCCGATAAACATAATCTTCATTTCCGTCAATCCTCCTTAACAGAAATCCGCCTCCGGCAACTGCTGCGCCGCGGCGGATAAAATCGGCACAATAGCACCTTTATTCAGTTAAATTATAACACTGTTGAAATTATTAATCAATAACAAACCGGCAGAGATTTTACCTGCCGATTATACTTTTTAACAATATTTCAAGACCTATGAGAATCAGTATCACACCGCCTGCCGTTCCCGCTTTGCCGGCAAGTTTTGTGCCAGCCCTTTTGCCTGCTTCAACACCTGCAAAGCAGATTACAAAGGTAACCGCACCGATAATCAGGCACGATGCAAGTGCCTGTGCAAAAACATACTGTTCAATCGCAAAGCCGACGGAGAGAGCGTCAATTGAAGTCGCAACCCCCTGCAGCAGAAGAGCGCCGACACTCACAGCCGGTTTCGTTTCATCGATATTTTTATTTTTTATGCCTTCATAAAGCATTTTTGCGCCGATAAACAAAAGCAGCGAAAATGCAATCCAAGGCACATATTTTTCAAACGAAGCAAAAATGTGCGCTGCAGCAGAGACACAGAACCAGCCGATAAGCGGCATTATGAACTGAAAACCCGCAAACACAAGCGCAATACAAAGCATTCTGCGTTTTTTCATCTGCGGCTCGTTGAGACCATTTGCAAGCGAAACCGAAAAGGCATCCATGGCGAGTCCTGCGCCAAGCAAAACGCTTGTTATAATAAAAGAAAAACCGGGGTTCATTTTTGCCTCCGAATAACAGAATAATCTGAAAAAGGATAATTACAAAAAAGAATCCTGCCCTATGACAGGATTCTCTGGAGCAGGGTACGGGAGTCGAACCCGCCGCTGAGGCTTGGGAAGCGTCCGTATTACCGATATACTAACCCTGCAAATCTGTTGAATTCCCTTTGTCTTCAAGGGATTCGAGGTTTTTCTGTTTTTCCTGATTTCCGCGATTTTCCGCGGTGTTTTGATACTTTCCGAAAAAAACGGTGGACAAACGTTGGACAAAATATTGACGTTTGACGCTGGAAAAGATACTATAAAATCACATAAGAAAGTGAGGCGAAACAATGTCAAAAAACAACGATGCGCACGGCAACCGTCTAAAAAGCAAAGGGAGAATCGCTTACAAAAATGACGGACGTAAAAAGCCGTTTATTGCATCTCCTCCAGGTGGAGGCAAAGGAGTAAGTTTTGAAACAAAAGAACAGGCGGAAAAATACCTCGATAACCTTTTAAAAAACGGAGACAAAATTGAGAAACTGAAAGCGTCAAAAGTCACATTTTCTGCCTACTGCCCGATATATCTGGAAAAGCATCTCGCAAAATGCAAAAAAGAAACAGGAAAAAAAGACCTGAAACGC
>JAEEGL011002834.1_pt1 | contig 10478 bp, 7 predicted proteins | sample 9134231 | NCBI WGS metagenome assembly JAEEGL01 (sample SAMN16246548, study PRJNA631951) | gut metagenome | biome: gut microbiome; feature: rumen; material: fiber-attached | host: Bos | place: Iran: Karaj | collected 2018-10 | reverse complement strand
GGTTTTCTACATAAGCATCGGTTATGTTTAGTTCTTTTATTTTCAGCAATTGTCTTCTGACGCGTTCCATTCCGGAAGGCCAGACCACAGGAGGTATCTCCGCCATTATCGTTTTGGCTCCGAGCTCCCTCGCCCTGTCCGCGCAGCCCGGGTCCTCCGCCAGCCTGTGCAGCGGAAGTATCACTGTCTCCGGGCAGCCGGAAAACAGCTGATCGGGGCTCTCGAATCTTGCCCTGAGGGCTGTTTCCCCTTTTACGCGTTTCGGCGCTTCTGAGGGCATCTCAGGCGCTTTCAGAGGCATATGCAGGCGCTTCTCGAACTCCTTTATCCTTGCCTCGGCAAGGCTCTCCAGGGCCGACCTTCTGAGCTCGTTGAGTTGTGAGGACGGAAGCATCAGCCCTTCTCCCGAGATGAGCTTCAGGCTTCTCAGGTAATAAGGGGTGCCGCCGGTCTTCGACAGGCTCCGCTGCGCGTATTCTTCTGTTATGGGCAGGGTCCTTGCGGCCTGAGGAACGGCGCCTTCTGCCCTTACGGAGATCTCTCCGCAGCTTACGGAAAGCGCTGACGGCTTTCCCTCCTCCACGGTAAGCTCCATGTCCACGGGGACGTTCTGAGGCTCCTTTTCGTAAAGAGCGGCAAGGTCTTTGAGCACGTCCGATGCGGCTGTGACGTCTTCCTTAGTCCTGTATCCGAACATGGAAAGATCCCTCTTTCCGGTAAGATATCCGTCGGTAAAGCCGCTCCTGGAGAACACCGCGCGCAGGGCATCCATGTCCGGCTCCCTGCCTTCAAGCACCGCCCTGCAGGCGGAGACAGATGCCGCCACATACTCGGGGCGCTTCATCCTGCCCTCTATCTTGAGGCTGCATACTCCAGCGTCCGCAAGCTCCTCTATGCGCTTTATGTAGGAGAGATCCTTAAGCGAAAGAGCGTGATCCCTGCCGCAGACGCTGCAGTCCAGTCTGCAGGGCTGGGCGCAGAGCCCTCTGTTGCCGCTCCTTCCGCCTATTATCGAGGAGATATAGCATAGCCCGGAGACGCTCATGCAGTGAGCACCGTGCACGAAGGACTCCAGCTCCATGCCTGTCTTTTCGTATATATCCCTTATCTCCGGAAGAGACAGCTCCCTTGCCAGCACTGCCCTGGAAAAGCCCATGTCCTTAAGTATCATGGTGCCCTCCGCGTTGTGGACAGCCATCTGCGTGGAGGCTATCAGCGGGACGTCCGGCCATCTGTCTTTGGCGTATCCCGCAACGGAAAGGTCCTGGACTATGAGCCCGTCCGCGCGGTTTTCGCAGGCGGTGTCGACAGCCCTTTTTACCGCGGAGAGCTCGCCCTCCTTTATGAGGGTGTTGACGGTGATATAGACCTTTACTCCCCTCTCGTGGCAGTAATCCATGGTCTCGGGGAGCGCCTCGCCGGAGAAGTTGTCCGCGCTGCGCCTGGCGTTGAAATCCTGCAGGCCGAAATAGACGGCGTCCGCGCCGCAGCGCACCGCCGCCTTCAGCTGCTGCTCTCCCCCTACGGGAGCCAGGATCTCGGGCCTTCTCTTCATGCTTTCTTTCTCAGTATGTCCTGTGCAAGTATGCCCTCGGGGGCGTTAATCGTAAGTATCCTCATGGGTACGGCGGAGCGCTCCATGGCATCTCCTGCCTCCCCTTCTATGCTCTTTATCGTAAACTTTGCCGCGCGCTTTCCGGGGCTCAGCACTTCTATCTCGTCCCCTACGGCGAACGGATTCCTTGTCTGTATCTTCAGCCTTCCGTCCCTGCTGTCCTCAAGGGCCGTGCCCACGAAGAGCCAGTCCCTTATGTATCCCCTGGTGTCCGGTGCAATGGACTCCGGATCTCCCAGGTAGAAGCCCGTGCAGAAGGGCCTGTGGCTGGTGGTCTCAAGCTCTGCCATGGCCTCCCGAACGCTGATCTTTCCGTCTGTCAGCATGCGGTAGGTGTTCACCACCGTGGCTATGTAGAACGGCGTGCGCATGCGCCCCTCTATCTTGAAGCTGCATATGCCCGCGTCCGCCATCCTCTGCAGTATGCCCGCGCAGCACAGCTCCTTGGATGAGAGTATGGCCATGCCGTTATCGCTCTCCTCTACTTTAAAGAACTCGCCGGGGCGCTTCTCCTCCATGAGGTAGTAGTTCCACCTGCAGGTCTGGGCGCACTGCCCGCGGTTGCCGCTCCTTCCGGCCAGAAAGGCGCTCAGCATGCACCTGCCGGAGTACGACATGCACATTGCACCGTGTATGAAGCCTTCAAGCTCCAGATCCGCCGGGGTCTTTGCCCTGAGCTCTGCTATCTGCTCCAGGGAGAGCTCCCTTGCAAGGACTATTCTGGAGGCGCCGAGATCTCTGTAGACGCCCGCCGCACGGTAATTCATGCAGTTTGCCTGAGTGCTGACGTGCACGTCCAGGTCCGGGACTGCGGCCTTTATCTCAGCCACCGCGCCTATGTCGGACACTATGACAGCGTCCGCGCCCAGGTCCTTAAGGAACCTCGCGTATTCCGCCAGTCTCGGTATCTCATCGTTGTTTGCAAAGCAGTTGACTGTTACATACAGCCTCTTTCCCGCCGCGTGTATCAGCTCCGAGGCCTCCGCAAGCTTCTTCTCGTCGAAGCCCGCCGAGGAAGAGCGCAGCTGCATGAACGGCCCGCCGAGGTATACCGCGTCCGCGCCGTATCTCAAAGCGGTCCTAACCGCCTCCATGTCGCCCGCCGGGGCAAGAAGCTCGGGCTTTTTCCCGCCCGGCATCAGTATGCTCTCGTTCATGAATGTACGCTCCTAATATCTGAAATTGGTCTGTTCGTAGTACTGCATGTAGCGCAGGTCGTAGAGCCTGCTCTGGAGCTCAAGAGGCGCTCCGTCAACATAGACCGCGCCCTTCGCGTCCGCAGATATCCCGCCGGAAAGCGTGACGGGAAGCGCGGCTGCAGCCTCGGAAGAAGCCTGCATCAGGGCCGGGCCCTTCCAGCCGCAGAGCTCAAAGAGCCTTGCCATGAGGTATTCCGCGGAGACGTATCCCTTATCGCCCTTCATGTCGCTGCCGAGGGTCTTCTTCGCGGCGCTGTTTGCCCATATCATGTACCCTGTGCTCTTCATCTCCAGGACGGACTGCGCGTCCTTTCCGGAGGTATCCGTGCCGAAGACCCCGTAGGCGTCCGTAAGCTCCGGCCTGTGGTCCGAATACATCAGGACCACCACGGGTTCTGCGTCTGCCTCCATGCGCTCCAGCATGCTCCTTATGTAGAAGAAGCTGTCCTTTGCGCATCCCAGGTAGTTGCTTATCTCTGCCACAGCCGGGCCGGCTATGCCTTCCGTAAAGGAGCCGTAGCGGAGCGTCTGGGTATCGTAAGGCGCATGGTTCTGAGTGGACGCGGCGAATATGAACTGCCTTCCGTTTCCGCTCTCAAGTCCTTTGCGCCAGATGTCGTAGACCTCGTTATACAGGTACCAGTCCGAATCCGGGTGGTCGCTCTCTTCCACTCTCTGCTCCATTTCTATGCCGTTTCCGAGATATCTGAAGTCGTCAAGCCCCAGGCAGGAGTTTATCCTTCCCCTTCCGTCCAGCCACCTGCTGCAGGTCTGTATGCCGCGGGCGTCGTAGCCCTGGGACCTCAGGTACCATACGTAAGAGTTCGTCTTCTCCCTTATGGCTCCGGACGAGGAGCATCCCGTAAGCACCTGCCACTGAGTCAGCATGTCGTCGGAGAGATCAGCGTCCGCGGCCAGCCTTCCGAATGCGGACCGCGCCTTTATGTAGTTATAGTCCGCGTAGGCCGAGGCAAAGTCCACGCCCTGCGCGTTCGTGTATGAAAAGTCCTCAAAGGCCTCAAGTTGCAGAACTATAATGCTTACGGTCCTGTCTTCCGGGATGTCATCTTTTTCATAGCGGGACAGCATCTCCTTTGCCTTATCAGCGGAATAGCCCCCCGGAGGTTCTATGTCGTTCCTGTTCTGCGCGGAGAGCATCAGCGGGAACCAGAAGCCCTTTGCCGCGTACTCCACGTGCCCCGGAGCGGGCTCCTGTTCCTTATACACGGAGAGCTCCGCGAGATCTGCATTGTCCCTTACGTACCTGAAGCCGAAGAATCCGCCGGCCACAAGCACTGCAAACAGTAATATCCTTCCCCAGAACCACGGGGAACGCCTCCTCAGGAACATCACCAGAAGCAGAGTGGTGACTGCCACCAAGTATACCAGGCAGCCTATGCACAGCAGATCCAGATGTATCTTCGAGGCTTCGTTTATGTACTGAAGGAACTCTCCGGAAAACACGTCGGAAAGCCACAGGACGTCGGACACCGCGTCAAGCTTGGCGCCCTCGGCGTAGGCCAGGGTAAAGACCGCCGCGCTCGAAAGGAAGAACGACAGCCACGGCCGGCCTAATATCATGTAGACCATGAGGTGCAGCAACACAACGGGGGCTATGTTAAGGAGCAGGAGCAGCGGTTCCTCAAAATACAGCAAAAAGAACGGCCTGAGCTCTGTTCCGGTGGCTATCCCCAAAGACAGAGCGCCGCTCACCGCGCCGAATACTACTATCAAAAGGAACCCTACAAGAGACAGGCGCCTTCTTGCGGGCTTTTTCTCCTTTTCCTTCTTTTTCTTTTCGTCAGTCTGCATCAAAATACCCCCTGACTGTATCAGGGGGTATTTTATCATTCTTAAGCTTCGGATGCAACACCGGCGGCCTTTGGCCTACCTGAACATCTCGCGGTTGACGCCGTTGGTGTTGTGCCTTCTTATGTGGCTCTTTTTAAGATCGTCCGCGTCGCAGGCGACATCGTGAGTGGCGCCCAGGTCGTAGACGCTCCCGCGCCTCTTGATGGCGGCCTCCTCCCTCAGCTGCTTGGCAAGCCAGTCGTTCCTGCGGTCCTCCAGCAGCACGGCATTCTCACCGAGAGTGCCCGTCACCCTGGAGCCGAAGGACTTCTCTATCTTGCTCGCGGAGATCTTGCCCGGGTTCGTCGTCTTGGCAAACGCTCCCGTGCCGTAGACCTGCCCTGCGGACCTGGACTTGCTGTCCAGCCTCCTTACCTGGTCCATGCGCTCCTGCTGAGCGTCATAGGACTGGGGCGCCTGAGGGCGCGGGGCATACTGCTGCGGGCGCTGCTGAGTCTGACCGGGGCGGCTCGCCTGCTTTGCCTTCTTGGAGACGCCGCTGATCACGGAGATGATCAGTACGATCCAGATTATTCCGAAGAAAACGCTGAAAGCTTCTCCCATGGCTACCTGGCGCTTTCCTTAAGCGCCGCTATGGTACCGGCGAGGTTTGCTATGTCGGAAGGCACTATGAGCTTGGTAGCCTGGCCGTTAGCCATGACCTCTGCGGTCTCGAAGGACTTGAGCTTGATGTATCCGTCGCCCGGGTTCGCCTCGTTGATGAGCCTGATGGCCTCAGCCTTGGCCTGCTGAACTGCGAGCAGCGCCTGGGCTTCACCTTCGGCCTCGCGGATGCGCTGCTCCTTGACGGCCTCGGCCTTGAGGATGGCGGCCTGCTTTTCACCTTCTGCAAGGGTGATAGCGGACTGCTTCTTACCTTCGGCGGTAAGGATGGCTTCTCTCTTTTCACGCTCCGCCTTCATCTGCTTTTCCATTGCGTCCTGGATGCTCTTGGGCGGCTCTATGTTCTTTACCTCTACGCGGCTCACCTTGATGCCCCACTTGTCTGTGGCTTCATCCAGGATGGCGGTTATGCGTCCGTTTATATCGTCACGGCTGGTGAGGGTCTCGTCGAGAGTCATCGAACCGATGATGTTACGGAGCGTGGTGGCGGAGAGGTTCTCGATGGCTGCTACAGGTCTTTCAACGCCGTATGCGAAAGCCTTCGGATCGAAGATGTAGAAGAATACTACGGAGTCGACTCTCATCGTAACGTTATCCTTTGTGATAACGGGCTGAGGTTCGAAGTCGGCCACCTGTTCCTTTAAGGATACCTTCTTTGTAACTCTGTAAAGAATTGGCACTTTAAGGTGAAGGCCTGCGTGCCATGTGTCTCTGTACTTACCGAGAGACTCTATGACCCACGCGCTGGCCTGCGGTACTATGCAGATGCAGCTGAGCAGGATTATGATAATGATGATGATCACTACCGCAAGGATTATCGTTCCCAGACCCGGCATTTTTTTCTCCTCCCTATAGATCTATGAGTTTGGTGATAATTATTACTTTTTGGATTATATCACAATGGCATCCGCTGCGCTACTGATTTCATTTTTTCTTCATCGAATCCACTCCTTTTAGTCACTTTAACATTGACTTTATACTCTATATTGTATAAACTTTTATAGACAACACAAGTCAAGGGGGCATTTAATGGCTGATGAAAAACAGTACAAAGGCGCTGTGAGCACCGCCAGACAGCTCTGCGATGCGATGGGCTACCCGGAAAGCGAAGTTGAAAGGTACGACCGCATCATAGAGCATTTTCCCATGCTCATAACGCCCTACTACCTGTCTCTTATAGATAAAAACGATCCCGATGATCCCATAGCGAGGATGTGCATACCCTCCGACGCGGAGCTCTCCACCACCGGATCCTTCGATACCAGCGGGGAAAAGCTCAACACCAAGCAGGAAGGCGTACAGCACAAGTATACCCAGACCGCTCTGATCCTCTCCACAAACGTCTGCGCCACCTACTGCAGGTACTGCTTCAGGAAGCGCCTGGTGGGCATATCCGAGGACGAGCTGGCAAAGCAGGCGGATGATACCGTAAAATACGTAAAGGCTCACCCGGAGATCACCAACGTGCTCGTCTCCGGCGGAGACCCGCTCATGAATCCCAACAGGATCATCAGGAGCTACCTGGAAGGCCTCAGCGCCATAGATACGCTGGACTTCATTCGCTTCGGCTCCAGAGTCCCGGTCACCTGTCCTCAGCGCATCTATGATGACAAAGAGCTGCTGGACATGTTCGCCGAGTACGCAAAGAAGAAGACCCTCTACCTCATAACCCAGTTCAACCACCCCAGGGAGATAACGGAGGAATCCGTAAAGGCCGTAAGGTGCATGCAGGAACGCGGCATACAGGTAAGGAACCAGACTGTTCTTCTGCGCGGAGTAAACGACGACCCGAAGGTCCTCGGGGAGCTCCTCAAGAAGTTCACGCAGATAAGCGTCGTGCCCTACTACATCTTCCAGTGCAGACCTGTCACAGGCGTAAAGGAGAGGTTCCAGGTGCCGCTGCTTGAAGGCGTAAGGATAGTAGACGCAGCCAAGAACATGCAGAACGGACCGGGCAAGGCTGTCCGTTACGCCATGAGTCACCCGCTCGGAAAGATAGAGATACTCGGAGAACTCTCCGAGGGCGAGATGCTGTTCAAGTTCCACCAGAGCAAGTATCCCAAGGACGCTTCGAGGATATTCACCGTGAAGCTCTCCCCGGACACCGCGTGGCTGGACGACGATCTTTCGCCTCTGAATAAATAACATAGGGGACGGTCCTCCATGTCATCCCGAATAACAAAGCCGGCCGTCCTTTTTTATTACAAAAAAAGATACTGCCGAAAAAGCCGTCAGGAGTGGAATTGGCTTTTTTCGGCAGCATCCCGCACAGAAAGTATTGCTTCAAATAGTTAGATGGTTTTCTTGTATTTAAGCGGGGTTATCCCCTCTGTCTGCCTGAACACCTTGGTGAAGTAGCTCTGATCAGAGAACCCGCAGCGCCTTGCTGTCTCGGCTATCGGAACGCCCTCCGCAAGGAGCCCCTTGCTCTTCTCTATCCTTACCTGGGTAAGGTAGGCGTTCACCGTGGTGCCGCACTCTCTCTTGTAGAGACGGCACAGGTAGGATGTCGTCATCCCCGCGTGTTTTGCTATGTCAAGAAGAGATATGTCTCTTCCGTAATTCGTTACGATGTAATCGTTTACCAGGCTTACGGTCTGGGCGGGGTCTATCCTGTTGGCCCTCTCCCAGGCTTCGGTATCCTCCAGCTCGGCCAGGTAGGCCTCACCGCCCCTGTCTACTCCGCTGAGGAAGGCGGCGGAATAGACCAGGAGCTGAGAAAATGCATTGACTTTTCTGGGATCTGCAACGGGCACCGGATCTATGCGGGACATCACGCCCTTTATATCCGAGGCAGACAGGTCTTTGAGCTTCGGAAGGTCGAATTCCTCAAAATCCTGTTTATCCTCCATCAGGAAGGGCCCTGCTGTAAGCCGCAGGAGCTTTCCCTGTCCGCCCGATACCGCAGCGGTTATGTACGAGAGGCCCAGCGGGCATTCGTACAGGTATTTGCCGTCTCCGCTTCTGGAGACCTTTGCGGTAAAGGCGTGGAGCTTCTTGCAGTCCTCTTTGGAGATACCTGTTCCGGCGCATACATCGCACGCGCTGCAGCTGTAACCGCTGGCAGCTATGCTCTCGCCGTTCTGATGGCAGAGCTCGCAGCCGATCTCGCTCGCTTCCCGGAAAGCCTGGACGCAGCTCTCCGCGGATTCCAGATTGACTGCAGTAATATCCGCCAAATGAACCTCCTTGAAAAAGCACTGATAATCTGATAACATTTATCTGCAGATAATATATCACAAAATATGACGATTGTGAACTACTTTGTTCAAAAAAATTATATTTTTTTCGAAGAATTATTACAAAGATAGTGGTTTTTTATTGTCAAACTGCAAAATGAAAGCATCCGGGATATAGTATATAATATTTGACATGGACGACAAGAAAATTAGAATCATCCACCAGGACGGAACAACAGACATAGCATTCAGCGGATCCCCCAGGTTAAGAGACCTGCTTGAGGCCAACGGTCTTATGCCTGCCACGCCCTGCGGAGGCAACGGCACCTGCGGAAAATGCAGCGCCTACCTCAACGGAAAAAGGGTGCTCACCTGCCAGGCCATGGCCGAAGAAGGCGAGCTCTACCTTCCCGAAAAAAAGATCCTGAGCAAGATCAAGACGGACGGCGAGATGCCGCAGTTCGACATTACGCCTCAGGAAGGCTACGGTCTTGCCGTGGACATCGGCACCACCACCGTAGTAGCAAGGCTCATCGATCTTAAGACCGGAGAACTCCTGCACGCAGTATCCAGGGAGAACCCTCAGCGCCTGCTCTCTGCGGACGTCATAGGAAGGATACAGGCCTGCATAGAAAAGGAGAAGCTCCCCGTCCTTAAGGGCCTCATAAGGGAGACCATAACGGACCTTAAGGAGCACGCCCTTAAGATCAACAAGCTCAAAGAGGAAGACATAGTAAAGACGGTGATCACCGGAAACACCACCATGCTCTACCTCTACTCGGGCAGGATGCCCACCACCCTCGCCTACACACCGTTCATAGCCGACTGCCTGTTCGGCTTCGAGGAGGAAGGCGCTTATCTGCCGCCCTGCTTCGGAGCCTTCGTGGGCGCGGACATATATACCGCCATCACAGCCAGCGGGCTCATCTCAAAGGACGAGACCGCTCTGCTGGTAGACCTGGGCACCAACGGGGAGATATCCCTGTACCACGACGGAAAGCTGGTATGCTGCGCAACTGCCTGCGGACCTGCTTTCGAGGGCACGGGCATCAGCTGCGGCGGACCTGCGGCGGACGGAGCCATAGACCATATCTGGCTTGAGGACGGAGCAGTTAAGTTCTCCACCATAGGAAGCTCCGAGCCCTCCCACATCTGCGGAAGCGGCATAATGGACGCGATAGCGGTCCTTCTGGACCTGGAGATAATAGATGAGACCGGCCAGATGGACGAGCCCTACGAGTTCGCTCCCGGAGTGGTCCTCCAGCCCAAGGACGTAAGGCAGGTGCAGCTTGCCAAGGGAGCCATCTGCGGGGGCATGAAGACTCTCATAAAGCGCAGCGGTCTTAAGGAAGAGGATGTAAAGACCCTTTACATAGCAGGAGGCTTCGGCTCCTACATAGATCTTGACAGCGCGGCCAAGGTAGGGATTTTCCCCGCCTCCCTGCGCCGCAGCGCCAAGGTCATAGGAAACGCGGCGCTGGCAGGAGCCATAATGATACTGCTGGGCGCGGACAAACGCTACGAGCCATCGTCTGTGGAGACCGAATGCATAAACCTTGCACAGGAACCGGAATTTTCGGATCTGTATATGGAATCGATGTTCTTTGAGTAAATATAATAAGAGGAGAAGATTATGACACCTAAAGAAAATCTGCACGCATTCTTTGAGGGCGGCAACTGGGAGTGGAAGCCGGTAGGAACAGACAAGAAGTCTTTCCAGCCTCAGGAGATCAACGAGTACGTAGCCAGAGCTTTCGTAAAGCAGCAGGAGCCCTTCGACAACGCTGCTAACGGCGGCGGACCGGGCTGGTTCGGCATCGAGTGGGAATATGAGCCCGGTGCAGGCGGATCCATAAGCCTTAAGCCCATACTCGACGAAGTGTCCGAGTGGAAGGAAAAGATGGTATTCCCGAACCTCGACGAGATCGACTGGGAAGGCATAGCAAAGAAAAACGCTGACTACCTCAATACCGACCTCGGCATCGAGTTCACGGTATTCACCGGATATTT
>JAEEGL010659500.1_pt1 | contig 10478 bp, 10 predicted proteins | sample 9134231 | NCBI WGS metagenome assembly JAEEGL01 (sample SAMN16246548, study PRJNA631951) | gut metagenome | biome: gut microbiome; feature: rumen; material: fiber-attached | host: Bos | place: Iran: Karaj | collected 2018-10 | reverse complement strand
CAGTGCTCCAATACATATGTAGGAGGAAACATCTATGGCAAAATCATTATTAGATTATGCTTATGACTATGTCAGTGGACAAAGTCAACAAAGTAAGTTCGAAGACATTTGGGCATATTGTGTCCAAGAAGCGGGCTTAAGTAAAGAAGAAGCGGACGCGAAAGTCTCTCGTTTCTATACCAACTTAATGTTAGACGGTCGTTTCGTCACATTAGGTGAAAACGAATGGGATTTAAGAATCCGTCACAAATTCGAAAAAGTTCATATCGATATGAGTGAAGTTTATAGCGATGTTGAAACTTATGACGAAGACAGCGAAGAAGAAGAGGAAGAAGCTGAATACAATTCCGCCTTCGAAGACGAAGACAAGAATAAAGATGAAGATTCAGGTTCCGAATCCGACGAAGAAGCTGAAGAAGAAAAAGAGGATAACGAATTCTAATGTTTGAGAAAATCATCTCCAAGATTGAGGAATATGATTCAATAGTGATATTCGGTCATCGCAATCCTGATGGTGATTGTTATGGTAGTCAAATTGCCTTAAGAAACATCTTAAGGAATAGATATCCAACTAAAAGCATTTATTGCGTTGGTAGCGGAGTCAAAAAATTCTTTGAAATCATCGGTCCAACAGATGATGTTTCCGATGAAGTAATCGCTAAATCACTAGCCATCTTGTTGGACGCTAATGATTTGGAAAGAGCGGAAGATCAAAGAATCACTACAGCCAAAGATTTCGCGAAGATTGACCATCACATTGATACTTTTACATTTACTGAAGGACCAGAGGTCATTGATGATAAAGCATCATCTACTTGTGAACTCATTTATGAGTTAGCCAAGGAGAACAATTTAGAAATTGACTTAATGTCAGCTAGTGCGCTTTATCTTGGTATCATGACCGATAGTGGTCGCTTCCAATTTGCCAATAACTTCGTAAAGATGTTCGAGATTGTCAGAGACCTATGCGATTTAGGCGTTGATCCTATTTTGCTTAATAAAACAAACAACCTCATTCCAGAAGAATCTTTAGATATCAAAGCTTTCATCTATACTCACGTCACGAAGACAGATTATGGTGTGATTTATGCTTACGCCACAAAAGAGGATAGAGAAGCATTAGGCGTTACTTCCCATCAAATTTGTGCCAACACATCTTTGATTGGTTATATCGCTAACCATCCAATTTGGTTTGTCTCATCTGAAACAGATGCAGGTGGTATTCAAACCGAAATTCGTAGCAGCATCTTTAACGTTCAAGAGATCGCCGTTCACTTTGGTGGTGGTGGCCATACTTATGCCGCTGGATTTACCACTAAAGGATATAAAGCCGGTGTGATTGAAGAATTGCTATCGCTTTGTAAAGAAACGATAGAGAAAGGTAGCAAATAATATGTGGGAAGAACAATTAAACGCCGCCATTGAAGCAGGCGTTAAAGCCATTGAAGGTATATTAAAGATATACAATAGTGATTTCTCTGTGGAAATCAAAGAGGACGATTCACCAGTTACTCTCGCTGATAAAAACGCTGATAAAGTAATTAGAGAATGCTTACATGAAAAGTTCCCAGAATATGCCTTCTTAACCGAAGAAAGCACTGATGACTTAAGCCGTTTAAATAACGACTATGTCTGGATTGTCGATCCAGTCGATGGCACTAAAGATTTCGTGGCAAGAGATGGTGGATTTACCACAAACATCGCCTTAGCTTATAAACACGAAGCGGTCGTTGGTGTGGTCGTCGTTCCACTTACTGGTGAAATCTATTACGCCGCGAAAGGCATGGGTGCCTTCTATCGTAAGGATGGCGTGACAAAACGTATACACGTCAACGATAAATTAGATAACTTAATCGTCTATAAGAGTGTTTTCCATAGCAAACCAAACGAAGAAGAAATGTATGAAAAGCACAAAGACAAAATCGCAAAGATTGAGAAGTGGGGCAGCGCTTTAAAACCATGTCGTATTGCTCAAGGCTTAGGCGAACTCTCCTATCGCTTAAGTGATGGCACTAAGGAATGGGATACAGCGGCTAGCCAAGTCATCGTTGAACAAGCCGGCGGCATCTTCTTAGACACCAAGGGTCAAAGAATAATGTATAACCGTGAAGATGTTTATAACCGTATCGGTTACGTTATCTGTAACAGGATAGAGAACTTCTTACTATAAAAAAACAATCCCACACCGTGGGATTTTTTATTGGCTGGGGTGACTGGGATCGAACCAGTGAATGGTGAATTCAGAGTCCACTGCCTTACCGCTTGGCTACACCCCAATTTCACTAACTACTTCTGGTTTTCCTGATATAAACGGACTTCGGTGACGCCTGGAACTTCTTCTTGTAAGATGACTTCCACTAAATCCTTAATATCGTTGTCTGCGTAGGCGCAGTCAGCGCAAGCACCATGTAATTTCACAAAAACAACCCCATCAACAAATGAGACGAATTCCACGTCTCCGCCATCTCTTTGTAAGAAATGTCTGATTTTATCAAGGGTTTCAATAATGAGTTTTTCTGAATCGTCTTTCATAGTCCACGTAAGATATTATCACAACAAAAAAGAAAAGTTCACTTAAATGATAAAAATATTATAATAGTGCTATGAATGTGAATGCCGAAGATCTTGAAAAAGCGTGTGCGTTATTGCCTGGGCTTTTTAAGTTTTATGAAGATGGACAGTTTTTCCAAGCTGTTTTAGCGGTCAACGCAGAAAACCTCTATATCTACAATGATCACGCTCCTGATTTTAAAAATGGCGATAATTTAGAATACAAAGTCAAAGTCCGTTTTCCTCATGAAGCAATTGACACAATATTCAACGAAATGATTTATAAGCAACCTGACCTCGCTGGTTTAAATCGTTTGTCAATTATGACAAAAGAAGAAGATGCTTATTATTTCTATTATTTTCAAAAGGATAAACAGGCTATCAAATACTTTGTTAAACAATTAAAGAAACTTAAGTATTCTGTTGAAACAAATAAAACCAACCTTAATTATTAATTAATCATCATGTCTAAAAAAGAAAAACTCACAATTGCTCAAGAATTAGATAAAAGAAAATATAAATCACCATCCAATCTTGTTTGGTTTTTTTACGCTATGCTAGCGAGATCCCCATTCTTTGGTCCAAAATATCACGTCCATTACAAAGTAATCGACGATATTAACAAATACAAAGGTCCTGCTTTTATTATTTGGAATCACCAATCGAGAAGAGACTATCTTTTCTTAAAGAATTTAATCGCCCCACATAAGTTCAATATGCTCGCTGGCTATCAAGAATTCTTTAGAAAGAAATTCGTTTCTCTTTTCAAGGTTGCCCAAGTTATTCCAAAGAAGAACTTCACTAACGACCCAAAATCTATTAAGTCGATTGCCTCTATTATCAAACAAGATGGCACAATCGCCTTCTCTCCAGAAGGAACATCATCGATTTTTGGTCATAATCAACCAATCGTTGCGGGTACAGGTAGATTTCTCCAATTCTTTAGAGTGCCTGTCTATTTCATGAAATTAGAAGGTGCTTACCTTACCTCTCATAAAGTGGATATCAACGATAGAATTGGTCAGGTAAACGCTACCTTGTCGCTTCTTTTTACTCCTGAACAGTTAAAAGAGATGACACCAGAAGAGATCGATAACAAGATTAACGAAGCCTTCCGTCATGATGATTACAAGTGGAATAAAACCGCGAGAATTAAATACAAAACTAAAGGTCGTGTTATGACCAATATGCAAGATATGCTCTATAAATGCCCAAGATGTGGTGCGGAACTACAAATGGACGCCCATGGCAATATGATTAAGTGCGAAAACTGTGGTAATGGAGCAACGATGGATGACTATTATGATTTCCATCCATTTGATGAAACTTGTAAGATTTTCGATACCCCAACTGATTGGGTGGACTGGGAAAGAGTCCAAGTCATCCATGAGATTAGAGATAATCCAGATTTCTTCCTTGAAGAAGAAGTGGAAATTGGTAAACTTCCAGAATACGAACCAATCAAAGATAATAATGCGACATCAATACCATGTGGACATGGCAAAATCAGATTTGATCATGAAGGTATCCACTTCGATGGTATCAAAGATAATGAACCATGGCATTTCGACCTCTCCTATAGTGTGGTCTTTGCCCCAATCATTGAAAATGATTTAACCCAGTTCGAATTATATGTCGGTGATTTGGTCTATGACTTCAAACCAAAAAGACATATCGTTGGTAAGATTATCTTGTTAGTCGAAGAAATGCACAGATTACATTTCAATACATGGAAAAACTTCCCATGGAATGATTACATGTATGAAGGCACAGAATTAGAAAAGAAATAATTAGATATCTTGAATTAATTTCCAAGAAGAAGTGAGCTCTTTCACAAGTGATTGAGCTTTTTCTTTATCGATATTTTTACTTAAGTAATTATGAATAATAACGGCGACTTGCTCCGCTTGTGCTTTGGCACAGCCTCTAGTGGTGACCGCAGCAAAACCAATACGTAAACCACTAGCTTTGGCTGGTGGAAGCGTATCGTTAGGAAGCATGTTTTTATTAGTGGTGATACCAATTTCTTCTAAAGCGATTTGAGCGTCTTTACCAGTCATACCATAGGTATCTAAGACATTTAAGTTAAATAAGTGATTATCAGTGCCTGATACTTTCGCACCTAATTCATCTAATTTATCCGCACAAGCTTTAGTATTGATCACTACATTTTTAGCGTATTCTTTAAAACCATCAGAAAGTGCTTCTTTGAAGCAGACCGCTTTCGCGGCGATGATATGTTCTAATGGTCCACCTTGATAATATGGGAAGATGGCTTTATTAACTCTAGAAGCAATTTCTTCATCATTGCAAAGAATCAAACCACCTCTTGGACCTCTAAGCGTTTTATGAGTGGTGCTAGTTACGATATCAGCGTAAGGAACTGGGGACATATGTTGACCCGCGGCGACAAGACCAGCGATATGGGCCATATCCACCATAAAGTAAGCACCAACCTTATCAGCGATTTCTCTAAACTTCTTAAAATCAATCGCATATGGGTAAGCGCTATATCCTGCCATGATTAAATCTGGCTTTTCTTCTAAAGCAATTCTTTCAATGGCGTCATAATCTAAACGTCCATTATTAAGTGGATAGTGGACAAATGTGTATAAATGAGAAGAGAAAGAAACAGGCGAGCCATGTGTTAAATGTCCGCCATCATTGAGGACTAAAGAAAGGATTTTACCGCCTTCTGGAAGCAGCGCTCTATAAGCAGCAGCGTTAGCTTGTGATCCGCTATGCGGTTGGACATTAGCGAACTTACTACCAAATAATTTACACGCTCTTTCAATCGCAATATTTTCGATAGCATCGACGAATTCGCAGCCACCATAATATCTCTTGCCTGGATAGCCTTCCGCGTATTTATTTGTGAGTATTGAACCAGATAGTTCCCTCACTTCTTTGCTCGCATAGTTTTCACTAGCGATAAGCTCAATACCATTGTTCTGTCTTTCTTGTTCTAATAATAGATATTTGTTAATTTCTTGATCCATAAAAGTACCTGTCATTATCATAAACAAAAAACAAGAAAAAAACTATAAGAATATTTATATTATATATTTACATTAGACTAATATTACATACTAGCTAATATAAATATACTTATAATATGAGGCCTCAAAAATAATCTTTTGATTATATGGTTTTTTGCCTTTAAGATAATATCGCCGTCAAAGAAAAGACATTAAAACTCGGAACGGAATACCTCCAGGACAATAGGGCCTCCTATTCGTTCGAAAGGAGGTAGAAACTACATGAAAGATGAAACTAGAGAAGTGATAAAGCTTCTCAAAATCACCCTTTTGTGTCTCTTATTTGTTTTGGTAATTTGGTTACTAAAATAAAAACAGAGCCATGGACTTAGTTTAGCAGCTGAGTTTGTCTTGGGGGCTCCGTTCTTCTGCTAACATTATAACAGAGATTATAAAAAAACAATATATCTTTCATGGTTATTAGCATCAAGCATTTGCTTGTATGCTCATAAAAGGCTATAATCATTAAGAAAGGTGGAAACTTATATGAAACCACAATATGAATTTAAAAAATTTCCTATCTTAGCGACAGTTTTAGCAGCAGCGTGTTTACTATTTGCTGTCATTGGAGTGACATCCTCTTTGTTTAACTATGATTATTTCTATGGCGGACCAGTATTTACAGGCTTATTGCTTGTGATTGTTTCAGTTTTAGCTATCGCCGGTTTAACAACTGGAAGACCACTTTTACTTAAGGTTATCTCTATAATTATCTCCATATCAGTCATAACCACTAATTTCATTGTTACAATTGTTGAATATAACAATCATAAAGCAGTTTTGTTTGGCGTTATCTTATTAGCGCTTATCGCTAGTGTTCTTGCCTTTGTTTACTTTTTAACAGTTAAAACAGAGCGCATTAGAAAAATGTATTTGGTTACAGGATCTGTTCTTTCTGTCTTAGTGCTTGCATACGCTATTACATTCACAATCAAAGACCTAACAAGAGTTTTAGGCCAATATGATGCCTATGAATATCCATACTATTTCATCCTCGTTGGCTATGCGATTGTGACATCCTTACCAATGGTGGTCTACTTCTCTCTTTCTAAGAAAGAAGAACCAAAAGAAGAGCAACCAAAAGAAGAACCACAACAAGAGGAAGTTCCTGCTGAAGAATCAAAACAAATCGAAGAACAACCAGCTGAAGAAAATAAATAATTAAACGCAAAAAGAAAACAGCCATCAAGTAATGGGTACCCATCAAAGCGGTGGCTGTTTTTTTGTTGTCTTATTTCGAGAAAGCTTTAATCATTAATTCGTTTAGTTTTCTAGCGAACTCTTTCTTGTTAGAGATTTCCCTTCCTTCAAGAAGCATAGCTTCATCGTATAACACTGAAGCATATTCTTTAACCAAGTCATCTTGATCTTGAATCGCGACGAACGCTTTGAAGAGGTCGTGGTCTGGATTGATTTCTAAGACTTTCTTAGCTTTGACCTTTTCTTCGTTACCGGGTTGCTCGTTAAGTGTCTTTTCCATTTCTAATGAGAGACCATCTTTTGTGCTTAAGCAAAGTGGTGAATCAACTAATTTAGAAGAGATGACGACATCGTCGATTTCTTCCTTAAGACCTTCTTTGAGATTATCGAGTAATCTCTTATTGTCCGCGGTAGTGGATTCAATCTTTTCTTGTTCTTCCTTACTGATTTCATTAGTCGCATCATCAGTTATGGATTTGAATTCGGTCTTATCATAGTCATGCATCATCATGATGGAGAACTCGTCAATCTTTTGATCGAGCAACAAGACGTCATAACCGAGTTTCTTATATCTTTCGATTTGAGGTAATAGCTTAATCGCATCTAAGTTTTCACCAGAGACAAAGTAGATAGCCTTTTGCTCTTTAGGCATCTTTTCCTTATATTCCTTAAGAGTGATGAAATCATCATTGTTATTTAAGGAATGGAACACTAAGACATCTTGAAGTAGTTCTTTTTTGCCACCATAGGTGCTATAGATACCGTATTTAATATGCTCACCGAAGTTTTTCCAGAATTTTACGTATTTTTCTTTATCTTCTTTTAAGACTTCTTTTAATTTATCGACGACTTTCTTTTCAACGTTCTCCGCAATCTTATCCATGATTGGGGAATGTTGGAGAATTTCTCTCGAGATATTTAAGTTAAGATCTGGAGAATCAACGAGACCTTTCACAAACTTTAAGTAGTCTGGAATAAGTTCTGGGGCTTTATCTTTAATGAAGACACCTTTGCTATAAAGTTGAAGACCCTTTTCATAGTTTTCACTATATAAGTTATAAGGTACGTGCGATGGAATAAATAATAAGGAATTATATGTAATCTTCCCGTCCACGCTTACGAATAAGGAGAACGCTGGATCTTCATAATCCATGAATTTATCCTTATAGAACTTATTCAACTCTTCATCGGTAACATCTTTCTTGTTCTTCTTCCAAAGCGGGACCATGGAGTTAAGAGTTTGTTCTTCTTTAACTTCTTCGGTTTCACCCTTTATTTCATTACCGTCTTTATCAAGTTTTGGTTTATGTGTGGCACACAACATCTTGATTGGGTAACGGATGTAATCGCTGTAGCGTTTTACTAAATCTTTGATTTGGTATTCTTCCAAATACTTATCGTAATCAACTTCTTTAGAAGATTTCTTTAAATATAAGGTAATAGAAGTACCAGTTTCTTCTTTATTAGCCTCTTCAATAGAGTAGCTATCTTCACCTTCAGATGAGAACAAATAGGCTTGGCCGTCATAGGTCTTAGTTAAGACGTCGATTTTCGAAGCCACCATAAAGGCGCTATAGAAGCCAACACCGAATTGACCGATGATGTCTAAATCTTTCTTTTCTTTGGCTTCTTTGACTTTGTTCATAAAGTCTTTAGAACCACTTCTAGCAATCGTGCCTAAGTTATTGACTAAATCTTCTTTAGACATACCAATACCGTTATCAGAAATAGTGATAGTTCTATTTTTCTTATCTAAAGAAATATGGATATCATGATCAAGAAGTGGTACCTTGCCTTTGCTGGTCAAAGATAAATATTTATATTTATCAATCGCATCAGAGGCATTGGAAATGAGTTCTCTTAAAAAGATTTCATTATTCGAGTAAATAGAGTTAATCATTAAGTTTAGTAACTCTTTACTTTCCGTTTCAAATTTCTTAATTTCTTTCATAACAATTCTCCTTTTGCTAGTTCAAGCGTAGGACTAGTTCCAATATAATTGTAATCGTATTTAGCACTTAGTCAAGTAGAGTGCTAAAAATTATTGACTAATATTATAAATATTAATTACTTTTATTTTTAAGGGTTTTTCTTATTTTCGATAATAAAAATATATATCACTAGCAAAATTATTTTTTGCTTGTAAAATGAAAGTAGAGATATCAATTTTTAGGAGATAGATGATATGAAATTTTTAAGGTGCAAAGTATGCGGTAAGATCATCGCAATGGTCAACGATTGTTCAAGCTGCCCAACCAAGTGCTGTGGTGAAGCTATGGAAGAAATCCCAGTCAACACACAAGATGGCGCTCATGAAAAACATTTACCAGTCTATAACATTGAAGGAAATATCCTTAAAGTTAAAGTTGGTGAAATTGATCACCCAATGTTAGAAGCCCATTATATCCAATGGATCGCTGTTCAAACAGATAAAGGCAATCAAAGAAAAGTCCTTCAACCAGGACAAGCCCCATATGCGGAATTCGCCTTATTACCAGGTGAAAAGGTTCTCGCTGTTTACGAATACTGCAATCTACACGGATTATATAAAGCCTAGTATAAATAGGAATTAATTAAGAATGGCTTTGCCATTCTTTTTTATTTGTGCGTCCGCGACGCATAAAAAGGTGCTACAATTATTAACAAGTAAAAATAAGGAGTATTTTTATGAAGAGAAAACTATTATTTTTAGCGTCCTTACTTTCCGCTAGCATGGTTTTGACCGCCTGCGGTGGAACAGGTGAAGGCGGAGAAGGCGGCGAAGGCGGAGGTGGTAGTGGTATCAAGTTACCAAACACCGCAGAAGAAGCCGTCAATAAGTTCTACCAATTTGCGAATAGCACTGGTTTTGAAATCACCTATAAAACATATGATGATGAAAGCGCTCAACCAGATGTAAACACAGTTGGTTTCAAAAACAATACTTTCTGGGTTAAAGAAGAAGTTGCTTATAAGAAAGACGGCAACAAACTAGAAATGTATGAATATGATGCTGATAAAGGCACATATGAATTCCAAACGGCTGTAACCGAAACAGAACAAGCATCTTTGGATGCGATGCTCAAAAGCTTTACCGCTGTATTCTATGCTGGTTATGACTATGCTTCTCAACCAGTTGGTTCATTTACTTCTAAAACAGATGTGACCTTCTTGGGTAGAGCCGCATCAGAATACACATTCACATATTTGGCGGGAACCGCTTCAGCGACACTTAAGATTGTCTTTGATAATGCGACAGGCATTACCTTAAAGATTTATGGCAGTGCTTCCGATAGCACCGGTTCTTCATCCGCTGAATTTGAAGTCACGTCCTTCACATTTGGTGAGGCTGTTAGAGTTCCAACACTTAATAAGTCATCTGGTCAAGGTGGCGAAGGTGGCGGCGGCCAAGGTGGCCAAGGCGGAGAAGGTGGCGAAGGTGGCGGCGGCCAACAAGATGTCGACTACTTCTCAAATAAGTTACTTGTTTATGCCAGCCATCAAAGCGCCAACATGTACGTCAATTCAACATTGGCCCTCTTCGATGATGGCAAATTTGAACTGTCGTTCTATGATGGCGGTTATTTAGTCGTCAAATTAGGTGAATATAGCGTTGGTGCGAACAAAACACTTGCGACATTAAACGTTAAGAAAGTTTACAAAGATCGCGGAATATTTTTGCTCGCGATCTTTGTAAACTTTCTTAACGTT
>JAEEGL010388939.1_pt1 | contig 10478 bp, 16 predicted proteins | sample 9134231 | NCBI WGS metagenome assembly JAEEGL01 (sample SAMN16246548, study PRJNA631951) | gut metagenome | biome: gut microbiome; feature: rumen; material: fiber-attached | host: Bos | place: Iran: Karaj | collected 2018-10 | reverse complement strand
CATGGGCTGTAAAGTGCTCTATGCCATTTCGCTTGCAGATCCTTCCTATTTCTCTGTCTGCTGGTGTAGCCATCAGTAAACCTCTCTCCGGTGCTTTAAATATCGTGTCATGAATCCCTATAACCTTGTCTCCGTCCAGCATCTTGTTTATTTCCTTCTGATGCTCTATGACTTCAATGATCTGTTTATTCAGTGGGATGTTCCTCTGTCCGTGCCATGTCTTTGTATCTGTTCCGATTCTATAGCCGCCTGTCTCTGTTTTGGTGATAGTACGTCTGATATGAATTACTCCGTCATAGATATCAGAATTATAAAGCGCTCCAATCTCTCCGACTCTCATTCCGGTGAGTACAGCCATTCTGAAGACATCATAATAATAACTGTTCACAGCACTTTCAAAGAAGGTCTTCTGCTCTTCCAGTGTGAGTGCTCTGTGAATGGTATCTCTTGCCCTCTTCTCTGTGCGCTTCAGAGGTTTTACCGGAGAGCATGGGTTATAGTCCAGATATCTTTCTCTGACAGCATCATGAAAGATGTGATTCAGGACAGCAATCTTGTCATTGATTGTTTGAGTGCTGTTCTGCTTTCCAAACTTGCTGATGTTCTTTCCTTCCAGAAGTGCTTTCTGTACCGCTCTTATGTCATCCGTTTTTATTTCTGACAGCCTAAAATCTCCTAAACGCTTTCCGTTTATCTTTACATCAGCACAGCTTTGATACTGGAAGTGCTGACATCTGAGTGTAGATTCTTTGGTGCTGTCCCTTCGGTTTTCTGTCCACCTCTCATGAAAGCTGTCTAGTGTTGGATTGTCATGATCTTGTTTTCCTTGCTCCAGCTCCTGAAGCTTCTCAAATGCTTTTCTGTCCAGCTCCTTCTTATCTTTTGCATATACAAAGTATCGCTTACCCTCATGAGTAAATGTCTTTGTCAGATATCCGTCTGTTCTTTTCTTCTGCTTTGCCATATTCTCACCTCAGCTTTCATCAGAATGATTTTTTGAATGTAAATAATCATCTGTTAGGCTTCTCAGATTCTCAAATGTCGCATCTATCACTCTTCTTATATCTCTATAATCCTGTATACTACGACATAAATCCAATGCAGCAAAAACGTTATTTTTTGCCCCTGAAATAGCTTCTAACATATCCCAATCATCCTTTATTGGTCTGTCATCAATATGAAAATCACATCCTCTAATCTTAATTTTGTTAGTCTTTTTCATCTTTTAAACTCTCTTTCTTTCCTTGGTTGTATCCTCTCCGATATCCTAAACTATAAGCATAAGCTATAGCATTACAGAGTCCTTCAGAATCTTTAAGCCCTTCATCTATCAGAAAACTGTATTCCTGTGCCAGCATCCCTAAACTCTTATCATGCTTCTTTCTGAAGTCAACAGCTGTTTCCATCATGTGTTGTACTCTCTTACTCATTTTTCAGCGCCTCTCATTCTCTCCCTGATCTGCTCTATGCTGCCCTCTGTAAACTCCAAACAGATAAGCATCCCATATCGCATCAATTATCTTGTCATGGTTTACAGCAGTAAGTATCTGATCGTAGAAGTACCGAAGCTCAGTAAAACAAATATCAATACTGTCATCCTCATGAATTGTTTCATGCATTTGCCTTATGATCTCAGGCATATCCTCTATAGGTACATCATTAGTTTTGTTCATCAGAAGTGATTCAAGAACAGCATTTAACTCTGTTTTTATGTCCTCTACATTAACGTGAAGTCCTGACATTGTATTCATTACATCTTCAGGATTCATACTAGAAAAAGCATTTGAATGTTCAAAAGCAGCCCCAACTAATCGCAGCGTTCCTTCAACATAATCAAGTTTCAATAAAGTGTCTTCCAGTCGGCTTGTAACATCAATTCTTTTTTCCATGTCTTTTTATTCCTTTCTTTTGTTCGTGAATGTTTGTCTATGTACGTAGATATACTATCATTGTCCACGTACGTAGTCAACAAATGTTTGTGTACATAGTTTTCGTATGATATCATTCTGTTGTACTGATGGGAGAAGACACTATGACATTTGATAAGAAAGCATATGATCTTAAATATGCCAAAGATAAATTAAAACGCATCCCACTGGATGTACCAAAAGAGAAATATGATGAGATAAAAGCTGCTGCCGATCATGCTGGTGAATCCGTCAATGGTTACATCAAAAAGGCTGTTGATTTGCGCATGGATTCTGAAAAAGAATCATAAAGTGTACAAAATATTGGACTTAATGATATAATATAGATGGAATACTTTTTTTATGCCTGTGTTACGTCTTGTGTAAAGACGCAAAGATTGACTTGAAGGCCTTCTCCTCTAGCTTCAGGTCTTTCTTTTTTATTACTCTGTATGTTCTGCCATTAAAACAGCTCTTTCCTGTGCGCTTGTCCAGGTCTGGTTGAAAGATGATAGGCCAACACCGCTTAAACCTAGTGAATAATACTCATAATCACTGTAAAAGAAGGGCATTAATTTCTTTGTGTTATGATGCTTCCTTAGTTCCCTGAATGCCCTGGCTTCAATAGTCCTTACTTCTCCAAGTGTTTTATCCATCTTATTAGCCAGTGTTTTTGTATCAGTGTTATTCCAATACTTCTCACGTATGACAGCCCTTTGATCATGCTCTAACCCATCAACAATTCCCCCTAATGTATGTCCTAGCTGCTCATTATAAATGTTGTTTTCAATAATCTCACTTTGGTCAACCGGATCACGAACAGAATCACCCAGTGAGAGAGAATCATCCTCAACGCTTATCGGTTCATCCAGGCTCTTTGTCTTAAGCATTTCAACATCTTTTTTGAGTTGGTCAAGCTGTCGCTTACTTATCCCTAAATGAAGCATTAAATATCTGTCAGAAGGTTTCTTACAAGTATTCATCATGTAAGCATTAACCAGCTTTTCATATTTATATATCACTTCAAACCGGTTCTCTGGTATTCCTAAAATGTTCTGACCCTTGGCATACCTACTTATATTTGACAGAATGTAATAAGAAGCATGTGTGAGGAAGTTGGCTCCCCTGCACTCATCCCAATTCTCACAGGCTGAACATAAACCAATAAAGCCTTCCTGCATCAAATCATCAATCTCAGCATATCCGCAATACCTTTTTGCAATCTGTGCTATAAAGCCCTTATTTTGAGAATAAAGCTGTTCAAGAAAATGCTTTTTATCAGCTCCGTTTTGGATCAGTTTAACCAGTTCTTCATTTGTCATGATTGGAAAATCCCCCTCTCTGAAAATATGATATAATTTACTTATCATATGCCGTGGAAGAGAGAGTGAGTTTTGAGGCATGAGTCTTGAAGCTCACTTTTTCTTGTAATAAAGGCTGCATCCCCCATCAAATAATTTAGACTCCATGCTGTATTCACATCCTTTGCACTTATCCTCAGGATAAACGCAGCAGTCTACCTTATTGTATCTTCTGCATTTTTCAATTCTTATTTGTTCCTCAATTGGTAGCGATTTTTCTCTTAGTAGATTAGTATTTCCCCTTTTCATTTTGCCTGTCCTTTAGAGTCGTATTTTTTCATACTTTCAATAAACTTAGCGCAGCTCCTGCACAGTTTATAATCTTTGTTTTCTACTGGTTTGCCACAAATAGAGCAGTAAACATCCCTATTTATGTGTTTATATGCAATCATATTTTTGTCATACAATGCAGCTTTTATGGCATTCCCCCATGTTTGCTTCATAATTAATACCTTTTTATGTCTGATATAGTGGCGATTTTGCGAGAGATATTTTTACACTAGACGGCGGGAAGGTGAAAAAGGCAGGGGAAGGGGGTACCTCCCCCCATACCTTAGTATGTTCGCCAATTAACACTCTGTGGTAAACCTCTCTGAGCTTGTGATAAATTCGGATCATACAATGGATTGTATTGCTCCCCTTTAGGTGTATCTCCTTGGTGAATAGACGGCATTGGAAGTCGTGCACCTTGCTCCAGTCGCAGCTTATAGATTTCTTCAGGCAGAAGATAAAGTTTTTCACCTTTAGCACGATTACATTTTCTATGCGCCGGCTGTAGATTGTCTTCAGTAGTTCCACCACCTCTGCTGATAGGAACTATATGATCTACTGTAAAACTCCATTGATGGGTAGAGGGTAGATCATAATTAATGGGCAGGCCACAAATAGCGCAGGGTGGGTGCATTGCTTTCATTCGTGCCTTGTAGTAATTGAATAAGGTGCGGTCTTTTCCATCCTTATCAGGGCGGTTTCTTTTCCTTTTATCCATGACCGGGTACTCCCTTACTGATCATCAGATGATAGTCCACATTTCTTGATCTCGCCCGTGTCAGTATCCCATTTATAGACGTTATCTGAAAACTGTTTCTCCATATCTTTTGCCATTTCTCTTAACTGCTTTGTGTACTTATCCTCAGAGGAATTTCTCACGAGTTCATCCACTTTTTCATTTAGTTCCTTTAAATAATTCTTAACGTCTTCCATCATCTTGCAGTCCCCCATTCAACAAACTCTTTTGGTATCTCGCCAAGATACTTATTGATAAACGGATGATTCCTAACATGTTCAACATAAGAGAATACCTTCTTATTATTGAACCTTTTCAACCTTGCAGAATCCGTAACATCTGTATCCACACCAGCAGAAGTGATAATGTGGCAATTATCCTTACGGACATTCTTCTGAACATCAAGAACATACTGTTCCCACTTGTTAATGCTGGCTGATGTTCTTTCGCTAATAGCCATTATCTGTTTAACAAGCTCTGCAATCTCAGCACCAGCAGCTTCAACTTCTTCGTTAAGGTCTTCATAAATCGTATTGGCTGCCTGCTGGAATTCTGCCTCTGAAATGTATGGTGCCTTTTCCAAATTGGCTATCTTATTCCTGAACATATCCGCTGCATCATTACTGGCTCTAAATTCATCCTGTGCCTTGTGATAGCCCTTAATATCAGTAGCTTCATAGCACTTAGCAGCTTCACCATGTGCAACATCAGCAGCCATTGTAACTGCATCCAGCTTGGCTCTATAATCAGCCAGTTCCTTTTCCTTGGCACTAACTACAAGGTCAATGCCTTTTTTGATTTCCTCTCTTTTCTGATCATTAACACTCATTTTTTATATCTCCTTTTCTTTTGTATTATCCAAAGAGTCCAGCACCTTCAATAAAGCTGCTGCCTCTTCTTTTTCTAACCTATACTGTTGAAGCACTCCCCAATCAAAATTTCTCAGATTACACTTCAAGGCCATGATCCGATCTCTATCTGTTAGCATGATTTATCACTCCCTTCCTTATAACTTTTTCCGATCATATCAGCAGCCGATAATACTGTTTTGTGTAGCAATCTTAAAAACTCAAATTCATAAGGTGTCGCTGCCTTGCTTAACCTCTTATAGAGGTGATCCTGCCTGATCATGTACTCAGTCCAGGCTTCATCACTATTACTATCTCTAATAGGCTGCAAACAGCTCCATGCATCATTGAATGGTTCTTTTATGCGCTTATCAAAATACTCTTTATCCATGCTGTTCACCTTCCTGATCCGGAATAAGAATCGTTATTTTAATCTGTCGATTATTAGCTCTTTCATAATCAATAAGCCTGTGATTCTTCAGCAGTCTAAGCAGATTTCGTGCTGATGGTTTACTCATTTTCCAGCGCAGTGATAATGATCTTATACTGGTTATCAAAACAGCTTCATCATTAGCCCTAAACACTAGATCGATATAGGCTGAAAATCTGTCTGCCTTTGCCATATCCCAAAACCAATAATTCATTAGTTCTGACGCTTTCAGGATCAATTCCGGTTCTCCTGAATCACTTACAATTGCTATATCCATGTTATTCACCTTCCCTTAAAAACAATTTGTAAACAAGAAACATCATTTTTCCTATTAATGCTGTAAGTGTGTGTTTAGGGGGCTATATAAGCCATTCTTATATATTTACCCTTTATTAGTATTTTTTATGTTTACATTGTTTACAAATAGGCTTAATCCCTTGAAATATCTGCATTTTTTTGTAAACAAAGTTGTAAACAAATGTGTAAGCATTCCATGATTTGATAGATTAATTGTTTACAAACCGCTTCAACACCAATGTTGTTTTTTGCCTCATGTTTACAAATCACTAACTTTGTTTACAAGATTGTTTACAAAAATGCTTGCACCTTCATTTCTAATCAAAAGGAACATCTTCCGGAATCTCACCAACATACTTGAATCCTCTACCATGCAAAGGTGCGTTTTCAAATCCATCAGTTATTCGTACACTTGGAGAACGTTCCCAATCTGGTAAAGAATCAAGAATCTGATTTATACGGGCTGTTTCTTTAGAAGAATAGCTTCCCTTATCTCGTGATAAGCAATTAACCCATATATCAAGGCCACTGGTGTATCTCTTGGTTTTTTCTTTCACTTGTTTTTCAAGCCAGGAGTCAATTATGCCTGTCCATTCATCATAGGCATTTGCATTGTTTTGACGTTCCTCTGCTTCAGCCAAGACTGATTTAGGTAAAACAAGTGGCATAGGCTTACCATTCTTTGTAAACTCTTTGAAAATATGCAGTGCTTCAGCTAATGCGCCTTCAAAGTCCTGATCCCTGGTATCACAAGTAAATAAGTCCTTTGTCCTACGTTCCTTATTTATGGGAAGTATTATGAAACGTCTGTTTCCAGTTGAATCCTTTAAAAATGTCTGATTATTGGTTGTACCAACGAAAATAGTAGTACGTGGATAATCTGATCTGAATCTTCCATAGGCTTCACGATATGAATCACACTGAGAAGTTACGGCTGCTTTTATGCTTTCTATTTCAGACTTCTTAAAAGCTGACATTTCACTGAGTTCAACAAGCCATTTTCCTTGTAGCAGTTCGCCAAGGTCTTTCCTACTTTTGAAAGATTCAACACAGTCTGAAAACCAATCATCATCCCTGCTTAAAGTTTTCCAAAATGTAGACTTATATGATCCTTGTGGGCCTTGAAAGATTAGTACATAGTCATACTTACAGCCTGGATAATAAACTCTTTGCACCATAGCCAGTAATAGCAGCTTCATGCACTCGTAAGTGTATTCGCTATCTTCACATCCCATATACTCAACAGCTAATCTACGGATATATCCCTCTCCGAGATACTCCAAGGATTCAAGATAGTCTTTGATAGGATGGTATTTGTTTTCTTCTGCAATAATGCTTATAGCATCAATCAAATAGTTCTTGTTTTTAAGTCCATACCCATTAGCCAGCATTAACGCATTACTTGTATCTGTATCTTTCCAAGGCCTGACTTCATCAACATCCTTATTCCAGGGAACAACACCAAAAATATCAACTCGATTAGTAAGGTTGTTGTACCGGATGCAACCTTTAAGAATGAAGTCCAAGAAAACCTTTGCGTTTCTCACATCACTTATGATCTGTCCCTTCTTGGAGAGGAAGAATTCAGGCTGAACAATTTCAGGCTTTCCCTCAGGATCATCACTCAATTTGTCAGGTTGTTTATCTGATCTAGCAGCACTCAATTCTTTTTTCTTTCTCTTTTCTCCGGCAGCCCTGATCTCATTCCAGTCAATCGGCTCTTGTGGCTTTTCGTTTGGATGATCCATATACCATGCACGCATACAGTATTTCCAGTCGGTTGTCTGTCCTTCCTCTCGCTCTTTCTCAATTGAAGCGCGATAATCAGAAACAACCTTTTCCATATCTCTTTCCAGTCCATCCCATCCACTATCAAGTGGCTCGGATAAGTCCAAGTCTGTATGTGCTATTTTCATCAATGCAGCAACTATCACTGAATCGCTTGCAGTATCTACCAGTTTATTAACTAGTTCACCAGCCTTTGAAAGCATATATGCCCTTCGTGATCCCTTAGGGATTTTCTCACCAGATGCCAGTTCATGCTTTATGCTGTTCTTCTTCCCTTTTTTCTTGCTGCCTTTCTGGGTAAACAAGTATTCAACAGTCCTATCAAAATCAGCTATAGGGATATCTGAAGGTGATTTACCATCAGCCCATCTATATCTTTCTCCGTTCGGATGTATTGAAGGTGGTAGTATCACATACCTTCCGTCACCTCTTGTATCAACGTGAGAGGAAGGCTCAATCATTCCAGCATCACCAGCTAAATCAATATGATTATTCCTGGCTATCTCCTCAAGTTCATGTGGAAGATAATAGAAAAGCTGTTCTCCACCTGATCCGGTAATAGATGTCCATGTGTCTATGTTTAGCTTATCTGGAAGTATTCCCTCTCTCTCCCATTTATGGATAGAATCAAAACCGTTCCCATTAGGACGTTCATCAATATCAAGTCCATAAAATCCCTCTCCAGTACAACAGCCTATATTAGCATCAGGATGTTTTTTCCATATTCTCTTAACTTCCTCAATACTATTTGTAGCTTGCGCATGCCAGGAATACGGATTACCTTTGGGATATTTTTTACTTGGTTTTCCTCTATGCTCATAATCTGGATAATATTTGTTCTTTGTCCGAGGCATAACAGGGAATATCTTTAATCCGATTTTTGCATAGAATACTGCCCATTCTATAGCCGGCGCTGTATCAATAGGCATTTCAGCTAGTGCTGTTTTTTTAGCATCTGGCGCTCTTGTTACGACTTCCCCTTTTTCTACTTTTTCCATGTCTGTGCCTTCCTTCACTTATTCTGTTCTTCTCTTAATGCATTAACTGCAGCATCCAATGTGGCTTTATCGTAACGAACAGCATAACCAATATGAATTACAGCACCTACACTCTCAGCAAACTTTCGGAATTTTGTTCTTCCCATGCTGTACTGTAGCTGACCTTCTTTTTCCCTGAGTAGTACCTTTTCCATAATGCTCCTTTCACGTTTCTTGGTGTGCGCACTTGTTTTTATCTATATTTCCATGGTACAGTAATCTATGTAATTTATAAGACACATTTTGAGGCACATATAGGCATATAACAAGGAGATGAATGTAAGCTATGAGTGATATAGATTATGTGGAAATGGGAAAAAGAATAAAGGATAGGAGAAAAGAAAAAGGATTATCTCAGAAAAGCCTTGCTGAATCGATAGGCCTTGAATACAGAACATTGATAAAGTGGGAAAAGGGTGACTTGGATCACAAAATCGATTTTCCAGTGTTTCTAAAACTTTGTGACGAACTAAAAATAGATGTTCCTTTTCTTCTAGGAAATGATTATTCAACAAAAGAATTAGAAACAGTCTGTTCCTACACTGGCCTATCAGAAAAGGCTGCTAAACTATTAAATTTATACTCTGGTACGTATGAGACTCAGAATGTAGCAAATTTCCTATCTGATCTGATAGGTAACCACATTGAGTTTCTCATGTTTCTAGAACACTTGGAACAGTATATGTGCAATGAGTTTATTAAGAAAACATGTAGCAAAGTAGTGAAAGACACTAATCTTAATTCTTACAGTAAAGTTCTTTATAAAACGGCAAGTGAAGATTCTGACATCAGTCTATTTCAATGTCAGCGTGTTTTAGGAAGTTTAGATGTTGAAAATGATGAATATATTAAAGAAATTGCTTTAGAAAGCGTAATGTTTAAGACTTTATATCAATCTATCAACGCAGATCTACCACCTACCTCACCGATATAAAATAAATCAACTTTCATTACAGAATTAATATAAATAAAGAGTAGCCATCTAACAAGGTAGCTGCTCTTTTACTTCGTCTGGTGCATTCTCCGCTATATTTTGTCGGTGATTTTGTCTAAGACAGATTGACGGGTAACGATTTCACCTCGTTCTCTTGCATCTGCCTTGGCCTGTTCAACCATCTCTGGATTTTTTGCAAGGGTTTCAAAGCGTTCTGCGTGAGTTATGCCTAAATTTGCAAGTTGTTGCTTTTTCGTAAAACTCTCCCCACTGTTGGGGTGAGTTTCGGAAGGTCTGCCACCTACTGACTTCTCCATCTGACTCGTCAATTCCCCGATCTTAGCCTCTGCATCAAGGACTGCCTCAGCAATTTCTTGAGCCTCTTGGAGTTTTTGCTCATGAACTGGCTTATCGGATTATATATTTTTTCTCAGTACCTCTCCGGTCTGTCTGAGGTTGCTGTCAGATCAGACTGTGGGGGAGAGGTATATCTGTCACAGAATAACAGCCTTATACTGTCATATTCCGCCCTATTCGATAAAGAATCCATATCAAATAATATCAGCTATAAATAGTGGCAAATATGAAAGAATAATGGTATCTCATACTGTTCTGACATCCATTTTGACATCCAGAATGATATATACAAAATGTCAGAAGTCCAGTATTCATGCGCATTCCCATACTACTTTTTATACTACATTTTATACTACATTTAATACCAAAAAGGGGATATTTTGACATACATCAGCAGACAATGATAAACAAGGTGAATGAAGTGAAAACCGCATGAATACTAAAGAAAAAAGCTGTCTGTGTATTACCACAAACAGCCCTAAACATTCATGCGGAAGAAGGGACTTGAACCCT
>JAEEGL017281061.1_pt1 | contig 10479 bp, 10 predicted proteins | sample 9134231 | NCBI WGS metagenome assembly JAEEGL01 (sample SAMN16246548, study PRJNA631951) | gut metagenome | biome: gut microbiome; feature: rumen; material: fiber-attached | host: Bos | place: Iran: Karaj | collected 2018-10 | reverse complement strand
TGCCCCATACTGATAACATACGGCAGTAGCAAGACCGCATACTGTAGCAGAGTGGGAACTGGGCATTCCGCCGGTTCCGACTAAACGCTCTGCATCAAAGTTTTTGGTCATTACAGTGTGAAGGATCGTCTTTGAAATCTGAGCCACGAACCAGCCGCCTGCTGCTGAAAGTATTATGGGATTATGTATAAGTTCTGTAAAAAACTGCATCAGTAGTGCCTCCAAACGAACACTTGCGAAAAACTAACTTTAATATTATAAGAGTATACGGATAAAAAAACAACAAACAAATATATCATAATTTACGGAAGGACATGGAAAATGGAAAAAACAGACAAAATCTATGTGGCAGGTCACAGAGGACTGGTTGGTTCAGCAATAGTCCGTTCATTAAAAAGGAGTGGCTATGAGAATATTATAGGCAGGACACACAGTGAGCTTGATCTTAAGGAACAGGCCGACGTGCGTGCTTTTTTTGAGGCTGAAAAGCCGGATATAGTTGTACTGGCTGCAGCAAAGGTTGGCGGAATAAATGCAAACAATACTGCCCCTGCGGATTTTGCATACGAAAATATGCAGATCCAGTGCAATGTGATCAAGTGCTGTCATGATTTTAAGGTAAAAAAACTTCTCTTTCTGGGAAGCACCTGTATCTATCCTAAGATGGCACCCCAGCCCATTCCTGAGGATGCCCTTCTTACAGGTCCCCTTGAGCCTACGAACGAGGCATATGCAATTGCAAAGATATCAGGTCTTGAGATGTGCAGGTTTTTCAAGAAACAGTACGGGGACAATTTCATAAGCTGTATGCCTACCAATCTCTACGGTCCTTACGATAATTACGAGCTGCAGGGATCTCATGTGCTTCCGGCAATGATAAGGAAATTCCATGAGGCAAAGAAGAGTGGTGCTGCATCAGTTGAGCTCTGGGGAACAGGTTCACCTCTCCGTGAATTCCTTTACGTGGATGATATGGCAGATGCCTGCGTATTCCTGCTTGAGAATTATGACGGGGAGCAGCATGTAAATATCGGAACGGGCAAGGAACTTACCATAAAGGAGCTTGCGGAGCTTGTAAAGAAGACCGTAGGTTTTGAGGGTGATATTGTATGGAACAGCGATATGCCGGATGGAACACCCAGAAAGCTTACCGATGTTACTAAGCTTCACAGCCTTGGTTTCCACCACAAGGTGGATCTTGAAGAAGGCGTTAAGCTCGCTTATGACTGGTTTAAGGAAAACGTGGAACAGGCGAGAGGAATGTAATATATGGTTTATATCCTTCCGGTATTCGTGATCATAGTCGCTTATTTTTCGGGCAGACTGCCGGAAGTTCTGTTTAAGGTAAATAAGAGAAACCATAAGCCGGAGAACAAAGGGGAAACATGCCTTAACGGGATGTTTCTCCTTTTTATTATTTGGGATCTTCTGGCGCTTGGCGCATCGTACCTTGGAATAGGATTCACAGTGATCGTCAGGATTTATGTGGGGGTTCTGGGTGTGATACTTATTGCATCAAATGTCATCCTGTATCTGAAGCGGAAGCCTAAAAAATGGTATTCGGATATAACCATACCGAACATATTTATTTTTGCGGTGGCGGTTTTTCTTCTGCAGATTGCGCTGATCTATTTCATTGCGCCTGACGTTTCTGAAGATAATATTAAGGTGTCTGTACTGACGATAATTTCTGACGGTCGACTCCATGTTACGGATCCCGGAACGGGAATATCCGAGGGGTACAGTGTGAACCTGCTGGGGCGTATTCCCGAGCTGGATTCATTCTATGCCATGCTTGCGTATCTGTCGGAATTCAAAACAGAGGATCTTATGTACCGGTCAGTACCGGTTATAGTACTTATGTTTTCTTATATGGCCTATGGTATGTGGGTTGATCTTCTCTGTGACAAGACTGAAGAAGGAAAAAGAAAAAAGAGCATTCTTTATGTTGTGATCGGAACCCTTAATATATGCGGATCTATTTCCACCAGCGGTATATATTATTATCAGATGCATTGCGGTTTCAGGCCGGAAGTTATCATCTTCAGCGTATTTGTGCCGTATGTAACATACCTTTGTATCAGGATATTTAGGGACAGGGACCACGTCTGTATCGGCTGCATTGTGCTGGCATATATTGCCTCCCTTGGGATAACGAGTCTGGCAAGGGGCTTTGTTCCGCTGGCTGCTGTTACGGTGATCAGTGCGGTGATCATAATATGGGGGGATCTGGCGGTTAAGCATGGCTGGATCAGAAATACAAAAACGGGGGCAGGAAGATGACTGTTGAAAGCATATTTAATATCTTCCGTACCATGAGGGACACGCTGGAGAGTGCAGGAACCAGCGCGGGTTTAAGCGGACTTTTTCTTGCCGGTCTTCTTGCATTATGGTATTCCAAGGACAGGGTTTCGAGAAGGATAAGATTTTTGTTTGTATATGCTACGGTTATGCTGATACTGGTGATAATGCCTTTTTACAGCGTTTTCTGTGACAATTTTCTTCCGGGGCTGACCGTGCTGGGGGCACATCTGTGGTTTCTGCCTGTCACTCTTGTGTTTATGGGAACCATATACCTTATAGCTGATTCCATAAAGGATAGCAGGAATATAGTGAAACTGGGAGCAGCATTCCTTGTAATAATGTTTCTGGCGGGAGCAACGGCCTATACAGAGAGAAGCTTCATACCTGTCGGGGCAGAGGGTGTCTACACTGAAGGTAAGGCCTATATTGCTATGGAAATGGTGGAAAGATATATTGAGGATAAGGGGGAAGGGCAGCTTCTTCTCCTTTCATCGGATGATGTCATGGAAACTGTGAGAAGGCACGACACAAGTGTATGCGTTCTTTACGGACGTGATATATCAGAAAGCAATAAAAGCATGGCTTACGGCATTAAATACAGTGAGGATCAGAAGACGGCATACAGTGCAATGCATGGGGACACATATGATATTGAAGATATTACGGCAGCTGCGGATTCCTGTGGCGTTACGCTGATAGTGCTCGAAAAAGTTCAGGATGAGGAATCTGAACCGAACGAGGAAGCGATTGCTGACGAAGATGATGCGGAGGAGCCGGATCTGAGCGGGTATGCCGTGTACTCCGAGAATGAATCGTATATATGTTATGCGAGAGAGGAAGAATGTAATGGATGACAGTCTGATAAGCATAGTTATGCCGGTGCATAATGCGAAAAAGTACGTTGAACAGAGTGTGGCATCCGTTAGGCGTCAGTCGTATAAAAACTGGGAACTTATACTGGTTGAGGATGCGTCAACTGACGGAACTCCGGAGGTGCTGGAAAAGCTTGCGGGGGAAGATGGACGTATCCGGCTGATAAAAAACGAGGGCAGTCATGGCGCATCCTATGCACGGAATATGGGAATTGCTGCCGCCGGCGGGCGTTACCTTGCATACCTTGATGCGGACGATTTATGGAGCAGACACAAGCTTGAAGAACAGTTAGCCTTTATGAAGGAAAAAAATGCGGCATTCAGCTTTACGGCATATGAATTCGGGGATGCTGACTGCAAGGGAACAGGAAAGATTGTGCGTGTGCCTGAGAAGCTGGATTACAAAAAGGCACTGTCCAGGACTGTCATATTCACGTCTACCGTTATGTTCGATCTTGCGCAGGTCAGCAAGGACCTCATATATATGCCGCACATAAAGAGCGAGGATACGGCATCATGGTGGAAAGTGCTCAAGAGCGGAGTTGCCGCATACGGTATAAACAAGGTGTATGTTATATACCGCATAACAGGAAACAGCCTCTCTTCCGATAAGATCGAGGCACTGAGGCGGATATGGAATCTTTACAGAAAAAGCGAGCATCTGTCACTGCCCTACAGCTGTGTGCTGTTTGTTGGCTGGGCTTTCCGTGCAGTTGTAAGGCGTCTGTAAATTTGTTATAATACGAGTTAACATAATATAGGAAGATTGTCCGGAAAAAGCAACTTTGATGAAAAAGCTAGAGACATCCAGAAGGATAATAAGACTGTTTTTGTCGCTGGTAGGGCTTGCTGTGCAGACAGCCGGCTTTGTTTTTGTCTGGTTCAACTATTATAAGCCTATGATGGAAGCCCGCCAGATAAGATTCTGGATCAAGGGTGACCTGCTCCTCATTGCAATATATGCCATCATCCTTCTTCTGATATCTGAGATGTACGGCGGTATGAGGATAGGATATCTCAAAACCTGGGATGTGTTCTTTTCACAGGTTTTTTCCACTCTGGGTACGGATGTGATAATGTATGCCGTGCTCTCCCTTATGTACACAAAGCTTATTACTTATGTGGTGCCGATGTTTGCGCTTATAGGGGCACAGGTTCTGTGGGTTGCCATATGGACCGCCATATCAAATATGATATGTTCCGGTCTCTTCCCCCCTAGGAACCTTTTGCTTGTATCAGGGGACAGGCCTACTGATGACATAGAGAGGAAGTTCGGAAGCCGCCCGGATAAATACAGGATCTGTAAGAAGATGACGATATCCGAGGGACTGGAAGCCATTACCGAGGAAATAGAAAAGCGCTATGACGGCATGATCATATGGGACATACCCACAGGAAAACGCAATCAGCTTCTTAAGTACTGCTACGGAAGATCTATCCGTGTCTATGTTATGCCAAAGATCTCTGACGTGCTGGTGAAGGGGACTGACGAGCTTCATATCTTTGATACGCCCATATATTTCATAAGGGAATATGCTCTTACTGTGGAACAGCGACTGGCAAAGCGGTGTATTGATGTAGTATGCTCGTTCATACTGATAATTCTTACGTCACCGTTTATGCTTCTTACGGCAATCATAATAAAGTGTTATGACGGCGGCCCGGTTCTTTACCATCAGACCAGATGTACCATCGGTGCAAGGCGGTTTGAAATATACAAATTCCGGAGCATGCGTGTGGATGCTGAAAAGGACGGTGTGGCACGTCTTGCGTCGAAGGGTGATGACCGTATCACTCCGGTGGGGAAGGTTATCCGTACGATCCGTTTTGACGAGCTTCCCCAGCTTTTCAATATCCTTAAGGGGGACATGTCTTTCATCGGTCCCCGTCCCGAACGTCCGGAGATAATAGAGCAGTATACCAGGGAAATGCCGGAATTTGTTTTCAGGATGAAAGTTAAGGCAGGCCTTGCGGGCTACGCCCAGGTCTATGGCAAATATAACACCACTCCTTATGACAAGCTGAAGCTGGATCTTGCCTATATAGAAAATTATTCCGTATGGCTGGATCTTAAACTGATGCTGCTGACACTGAAAGTACTTCTTTCACCGGACAGCACGGAGGGGGTGGAAAGCGGACAGATAACGGCTGAGCATAACAGCGGGACGAAAGATTCGGAATAAATGAGGACATCAGCTTACGGAAATTTTGATATGAAAAGATTCCTGCTTCTGTGCTGGCGCAGGTTCTTTGTTACGCTGGTCATTTCTGCAGTGGCAGGAGCAATACTGTTTTTGGTTGCGGATATTGTGAGAGTAAAGGCCCTTCATGGTGATAAGCTATACCGGAGTGAGGCGTTCTATTACATTACATTTGATGCTGATAATGACGGAACTATAGTTCATTACTATAACGATTACACCTGGAATGATGTGTTGGATACCGATCGTATCGCCGGTGTGGCAGCGAAGGAACTTGGGCTGTCCAAGGAAGAGGTCGCAGCCGCAACAAGCATTCCAACAATGTCGGATATAAAGATGATAAAGGTGTATGTGGATATGAGTGATGCCGGACAGGCTGAAAAGTGCCAGGATGCCATAGGCAGGGCACTGGCTGATTTCGGCAGCAGTACGGAAGGCTTCATATCGATAGAAGCATGGAACAGGGAAGCTGTAACGGAGCTTAAGGTTAGAGGATATTACGGCCGGTTTGCGGCAGCAGGAGCTGTGACAGGGATCATATTCGGCGTGCTTATCATGATGCTTTTGTATTCTCTGGATGATTCCGTAAGGGTGGCTTCCGATATTACGTCATTTAGTGATGTGCCGGCAGCGGGAGTGCTTTTTAAGGGAGAAGTAAAGTCGAAGGCCTGTGTGAAAGCCGGGGAAGAGCTTACTGCGAATCTAAAAGCCATAGTTTCAAAGTCCGGTGCAATAAAGCTTTCCTTTGCGGGAATATATACTGAAGATAAAACAATTCAGGAAGGCATTAGAAATAAGCTTTCTGCTGAGGATATAACTATCCGGGAGGATGGAACCGCTGATGTGCTGGTGGTTCCCTGGGGATGCAGCCGTACGGATTTAGGCAGTGCATTAAATGGCATGAAGATAAAAGATGAAGTGTGCAGGGGTGTTGTTATAGCAGATGCAGAACAAGGCTTCTATACGCTTTATACGAAGACATACTTGTGATATGAAAAAGTTTGAAGTACTGGTATCTGCCCTGAAAAATGATCCGGAGCAGCTTATCGGCAGGATGAATCTTGAGTCTGATGCGGTGATCATAAACCAGACAGATCATGATGATAAGCGTGTGGTTGATATTGGTAATAACCATAAGGTAAGGGTTTTTGAAAATACCGACAGGGGTGTAGGGGCATCAAGGAATAAGGCCCTGTCAAAGGCGGAAGCTGAGATAGTTCTGTTTTCTGACGAAGATATAGTCTACGACAGAGGATATGAGAAAAAGGTGTTAAAAGCCTTTGCGGAGAATGCAGATGCCGATATCATTCTCTTCAATATCGAAGTGGATGAACGGAGACGGACATACTGGATAGATAAGAAAACAAAAGTCGGACGGTTCAACAGCGGAAGGTATCCTGCCTACAGCGCGGCTGCAAGGCTTTCCGGCTTAAAAAAAGCAGGTGTCAAGTTTTCGCTTCTTTTCGGGGGCGGTGCACCCTACAGCAACGGTGAGGATTCACTCTTTTTTATGGATTGCATAAGAAGCGGTCTTAAGATAGTGGCGGTTCCGATAAAGCTTGGCAGAGAAGAATTCAGGGATTCCACCTGGTTTAAGGGCTATAATGAAAAATTCTTTTTTGACAGGGGAGTGCTTTACCATTTTCTCTACAGACAGGCAGCTGTCATATGGGGACTCAGGTTTGTGGTCACCAAGAGAAAGGTGATGTGCAGGGAAGTAAATGCATTTAAAGCATTTTCATTATTATGTGCAGGTATCCGGAAAGGAAAATTGCTGGATAAAAAAGACGGAGGGAAATGAGGCATGGCGGGCTATGCTTTATACATGATCATAGCATTTGTTTCATGCCTGGTTGCATTCAGTATACGTGACAGAGAAGGTCATGAAGCTGCCAACAGGATAAGGTTAACCATTATCTTTTGGATACTGTTTATACCGTCAGCACTAAGGATATATACAGGAAATGATTACCGGACATACATTTATCATTTCCATGATTCATACAGGGACATATTTGTAGTTACAGAGGCCGGCTTTAATGCGGTGGCAAAGTATGTGTACATGTTCTTTGATGAAGAGTATTTCCTTGTGCTTTTCGCGCTATTTGCATTTGTGACCATACTTTTCTTCCTTAAGGCTCTGTATGAACAGAGTACAGATTTCGGAATGTCCTTCATGCTTTTTATGGCATACGGGCTTTATTTCCAGACCTATAATACAGTCAGGTATTATATGGCTCTGGCGATAGTGTTCTATGCTATGAGATTTGTCAGGGACAGGCAGTATGCTAAATTCCTGCTGGCAGTGCTCTTTGCGGCGCTTTTCCACAAGACTGCTATAGCGGTGCTGCTTATCTATCCGGTATGCAGGATGAGGTGGCAGATATACCATTATGTGCTGATCTTTATAGCAGGTATAAGCGGACTTGTGTTTAAGTCTCAGTATATGGAGCTTTTTGTAAGGCTTTACCCGTCCTATAAGAATGAGCCGGAGTATCTGGCCAGCGGCGGAATGAGCATGATCAATATCATAAGGGTGGCCGCAGTGCTTGCATTTTCAATAGCGGTCATGGTGCTTTGCAGGAAGGAATGGGAAAAGAATGAGACTGCAGGATTTTATTTCCGGTTGAATGCTGCGGCGCTGGTGCTTTATTTATGCTTCAGTTTTGTACCCTTCCTGTCGAGGCTCGGCTACTACCTGATAATATCCCAGGTGCTGCTGATTCCTGAACTGATAAAGATGTCAGAGGGATTAAAGTTTAAGTTTAACGCAAAAAAGGTGCTGACAGCGGGAGTGATGTTCTGTGCGGCTGTGTATTTTGCGATGTTCATGTACAAGGCAACTGCGGAAAATGTAAAGATACTTCCCTATTCCACGTGGCTGACCTATGACAGTGCTGATATGATAGGTTATCCGGAAATGGAACAGTATATTCTGATACGGGAATAAGAGAGTAAGGGGTTATGAAGTTTTCTATAATAATAGTCTGCCTGAATGCAGGAGAAGAACTGAAAAAAACAGTGGACAGCGTGCTGGCACAGACTTATGGGGATTACGAGATAATAGTCAAGGACGGCGGATCTGTGGACGGCTCAACGGCGGCTGTAAAAGATGAAGCGAAAGTCAGGCTGATAGTAAAGAAGGATCGTTCCATATATGATGCCATGAACCAGGCCTGCAGGTATGCTGCAGGTGACTATTACTATTTCTTAAACTGCGGTGACTACCTTGCTGATGAAAAGGTGTTGGAACGGGTATCCCGTTTCATGAACGGAACAAATGCCGACATTTTCTACGGCGACCTTTACAGAAGGAAGCTGGGCAGTACGGATGTGGCACCGGATTATATAAGCAGTTTCGTGTGCTACAGGAATGTTCCTAATCATCAGGTGTGCTTTTACGCAAAAAAGCTTTTTGAGAAAAAAGGTTATGATATAAGATTTACCGTCCGGGCAGACTACGAGCATTTTTTGAGATGCATGTATAAGTATAATGCCGTTGCTGTCCACATGCCTTTTACGGTAGCAGATTACATGGGTGACGGTTTTTCGGAAAGTGATGCAAACAGCAAGGTTTCCGATAGGGAGCATAAAATAATAACGAGAAAATATCTCGGTAAAAAATGTCTGTTGTACGAGTTGATAATGATAATAACTCTGCAGCCCTTAAGGAAAAAGCTGGCAAACAGCAGGAAGTTTTCTGTAGTCTACCATAAGCTAAAGGGTGGACTGTACGGTCAAGGGGGTAAGGCAAAGTAATGAAGGTCCTCTGGCTCTGCAATATGGTGCCCGCTTTTATAGCCGGTACCATGAAGCAGAAAAAACACTATAAGGAAGGCTGGATACTAGGTGCTTACGAGGAGATAAAAAGACAGGAATCTCCCGAGGTGGCCTTTGCTTTTCCTGTGCCCCAGGAGGATCTGGTAAAGGGCGACATACTCAGAGGAGAGGCTGAGGGTGCACGCTATTACGGTTTCTATGAGGATACGGAGCATCCGGAAAAGTACGACAAGGCTCTTGAAGCATCCTTAGGACTCATATGCGAGGAGTATCATCCGGATGTCATACACTGCTATGGCACGGAATTTCCGCATACAAGGGCAATGCTTAGGGTGACCGAATGGCGCGACCGTGTGATGATACATATCCAGGGAGTGATGTCGGACTGTGCGAAGCAGTATTACGGCATGCTTCCGGAACGCGTGATAAAGACCGTGACATTCAGGGATCGCATAAAAAAGGACAGCATAGCAAGCCAGAAGGAAAAATATCTGCTGCGTGCTGCCAATGAGGAAGAGGCTCTGAAAAATGTACGCTATGTCTGCGGAAGGACAGAGTTTGACAGGAATGCGGCAGCTGAGATCAATCCTTCATGTAAGTATTTCAGCCTCAATGAGACTATGAGGAACTGCTTTTATGAAGGACGCTGGTCAGAAAAAAAGTGTATTCCACACAGCATATTTATGACACAGGGAAATATCCCTCTGAAAGGCCTGCATGTGGTGCTGGAGGCCATGCCGGCCATACTGGAGCATTATCCGGATACTGTGCTTGAAGTGGCCGGGGATGATGTGGTCAGGGGAAAGAGTCTTAAGGACAGGATAAAGCTTCCTGCTTACGGGAAGTATTTAAAGGAGCTCATAGAAAAGAACGGGCTTAAGGACCGTGTGAAATTCCTTGGCCCTTTAAGTGCGGCTCAGATAAAGAAAAAATACCTGTCATGCAATGTATTTGTGCTGCCGTCATTTATAGAGAATTCACCCAATTCTCTGGGGGAGGCCATGTTGCTTGGCGTGCCGGTGGTGGCATCCAGAACCGGCGGCATCCCTTCGCTTGTGGAGGACGGTAAGGAAGTACTGCTTACGGAGCCAGGAGACAGCGGTATGCTTGCGGACAGAATACTGGATATTTTTGATGATGGCATGTTTGCGGAGCTTCTTGGGGAAAATGCTGCGGCAAGGGCTGCACTTACCCATGACCGCATGGCAAACTATAAGATGCTTGCCTGGATATATGAAGAGATAGCAAAGGAAAACAGCTGAGGGTATGAGGATCACTTTTATCACAAATTATATGACTCCTCACCAGCGGCCCTTCTGTGA
>JAEEGL017051982.1_pt1 | contig 10479 bp, 12 predicted proteins | sample 9134231 | NCBI WGS metagenome assembly JAEEGL01 (sample SAMN16246548, study PRJNA631951) | gut metagenome | biome: gut microbiome; feature: rumen; material: fiber-attached | host: Bos | place: Iran: Karaj | collected 2018-10 | reverse complement strand
GATCGACCTGTTTCATCATTTCCAGAACCTCTGCAGGTCTGTATTTGATCAGATATACGAAAGTGTTCGTATCAAGCATATATCTCATAGGCTTTCCCGTTCCTGAGAACCCTGATCTTCCCTGTCAACTTCGAAAACATCGTCCGAAAACATATCCAAGGCCTTCATAAACAGATCCCACTTATCGCCCTTGGGAGACAGTACTACGATGTCACCGACCTTGCCGATCATAACCTCATCACCTTCAAACCGAAATTCCTTGGGTAATCTGACAGCCTGGCTTCGTCCATTTTCAAATAATTTTGCAGTCATCATAGTAATTGCCCGCCTTTCTGGCCAAAGTATATACCATAATATATATCTCGTCAACGGCGTATTTACAATGCTTTGCGGGAAGATATCATGTGAAGGTCAGTTTTTTTGTGGCGAGTTTTATCTCATCGCCCTTGGACAGTTTCTTCTGTTCATAGGGCCTCAGTCTGACGCCATTCTTGAAAGTTCCGTTTGTCGAGTTGAGGTCTTCGATATAATAATCCTCGTCCTTCAGAAAGACACGGGCGTGCATCCTGCTGATCTCCTTTTCGTCTATGACGAGGTCCGCATCCTCGCCCTTCTTTCCTATCACGACACTTTCACCGTTCAGGACGCGGAGACATTCCCCGTTCTCTGAATTAAGCCGCCTTGTCCCGTCATCTGCGGACAGATCGACGAAGACCGTTCCCTCGGAATCCCCGTCTTCGGGAGATTCCGCATCGCTGTACCTGATCTCCTCGGCAACATCCGGTTCGGCCTCGCTCTCAAACTCATATTCCTTCCTAAGTTTTCGGTCCTTATTCCGTATCCTGGAAAAGAACGAAATTACCCCTCCGCTCTTCGGTTCAACCTCAGTGGCAGCATTCTCGCGTTTCTTTTCTTCGGGACGGAGCTTTACGGGTCTTTCCCAGAAATCGGTGAACTCATCTCCTATCGCCTCCGAACAGGAATAGATCTTTTTCATATCCCCGCTCCTGTCAGGCTCGGGTGCGTTTTTATCCGCTGTTTCCTTTTCCTCGTCCCGTTCATCATTCTTCAGACCGGATACGGTATTTTTAAGTTCCTCTATATCCGAGTAGATCTTTTCATCTATGTAAGCATCTCCGCCCGATTTGTACTGCTCGGCAACCAGATATACACATCTGACCAGTTCTTCGTCTTCGTAATCCACATGTCCGACTATGAAATCCACCATCTCGGAAAGTCCATTATCTTCATCAAGATAAGGAACATACAGATATCCGAAATTTCCGGTCTTAAGATCCTGGTACACATTTCCCGGATTCCATATCAGGTTCGAGGGATCCAGCAGAAACCTTACGGCCTCACTGCGGATCCTTTTCATTGACGAAAAAAAAGAGATGACCCAGTTCCGGTCCAGCGGTTTCTTGGAATACAGGGTGCTTACATTCTGCCTGGAGGTTATGTCGTAATACATATACGCATCGGAGTCGATATACCTGATCTCAAAGGGAAGAAGCCCCGTGATCCCGCCTCTTTTCATAATGCAGTACTGGTACTTGCGTTCATCCGGCAAGGACAGTTCCCTGATACGGACATAATTGTTCTTGAGTCCTCTCACATATTCGCTGACGATCATCATTACTCCTCTCTGTTAAACTCAATCTTCACCAAGTGAAGACGAAATGTATTCTCCGGTCCCCAGTGCCTTTCTGTATGTTCTGATGACAAATACCTCCGGCAGTATCGTCCTTTCCCTCTCCGACGATGCGGACATCGAATCCGGTTCGTCCCACAGTCCCGATATTCCGGCTAGGGGTCCGCTGCTTCCCGTAACGGTGCAGGAAACGCTGTCGCCCCTGCACAAAACGGAAATATCCCCGAAATTCCATGCTATGTAATGCTCCTTATACCGTCCCTGCATCTGTTCGACGATGTAGGAGGCTTTTTCATCCGCATTCATATCCTGCTGTTCCATGCTTCTTACGACCACGGCGCAGGTATCCATATCCTGAAGGACCCTGTCATATCTGAAGAACCATATTCTCATGACCAAAATGATCACTCCCAGCACCACGGGCATTATCATTGCGGCCTCTATGGTCAGGTACCCACCTCTGTATCTCCTGTCGTTCATATTCCAAACCTCCCGCCTGCGAGTTTCAGCACAAGGTAAGCCCCGGTCAAAAAAGGAACAAAGGGCATCCGGGAATTCCTTCCTACCTTGTGAAGGGCCAGAAGGATTCCCGAGAAAACTGCCAATGTAAGACAGGCTATGCATGACGCGAGTGTCACAAAAGAGCAGCTTTCAAACATTCCCATTATGATAAGCACAACCCCGTCGCCTCTTCCGACTTTATCCGAGATAAATGACAGTGCTGTCACTGCAATCCCGGGCAGGGCCCCCAGCAGAGCAACCGTTAAAAGCCTCTGCTGTTCCGCTGAAGGCCCCGATAAGAGAAAGAACAACGCCGGCCTGACTAACGCCAGGGCTATGCCGGCTCTTAAGATCACTACCGGAAGCTTCCGGATCCGTATATCATAAACCGACAGCACCGTCATAAAGATGAGCAGTACCGCACCGAATAAATCCATCATCCCCCTCCGCATCTTGAACACGGTCTTCTTGAATCCGCCACTTCCGATATTGGAACGGCAGAGTACGTTCTGGTCAGGGTATAACATTCACCGCTGTAGTGATATCGGTCACCCGACGAGCATATATACACGGTTTCCGGATTCTCACCCTTTGCGCATATCTCGCAGGGATAGTAGTTTCCACCGCTTCCGTTTCTTTCGTCTCCCACCGTTGAATAGTCAACGGGTCTTACAGACAGTCTGAGATGGGTGCATGAAGTCGTAAGGTGGTAAACCTCACTGTTTTCCGTGATATAGACGATCTGCTCCTGAGAATCCGAGCCCGTACTTCCGGTTACGGCATACCCGTTCCACAGATGTCCGTAAAACCGCCCGGCCATCATAAATGACCGAATGCCGGCTATATTATAGGGAGTACCTACCCTGCAGGAGAGTCTGATATCCAGAATGTCCCCATCTATGGAGCTTCCGTAGAAATTAAGCCCGGCCTTCCCGCTCGTAAGAGGCGATGAATCAAGATAGTTCTCTCCCAGCTCATCGATCATCCTGTACCTGACATAGGTATATGAAAGAGCTGTCCCCTCCGCCATCGACAGGATGCTTTCGATATCCTCTGAGGATATATTCCCGGAAGCCGACCGATCGGCTGTCCCGGACGATGTCCCTGAGCCGGATGAACTCTCCGAAGATGCTGTTCCGGTATCGGATGCTCCCACATGTCCGGTTGGACCGAGCTCCTTCATCGGCTCGGTCAGCAGGCTTCCGTACAGACAGACCTCGTTTCCGGCTCCGTGGAGGGCATACTCGAGGTTACCGTACAGTCTTATCATCTCCAGCGAAGCCGAAAAGTTAATAAAGAAGAACAGGAATACCGGCAGAACAATGGCAGCCTCCACGGTCATGCTGCCGGCAAGCAGGGATGTCTTCTCTATGCGGGAAAAAAATGACAGTAGTAGTTGTTGTCCCGGAGAAGACATTCCTTTTCGTATGTAGTTATTACAATTGCGCAAAGGAGTATTCCCGCATAAAAAAGACATCTCTGCCCTGTTCCTCTTTATCTGTTCAATACTTGAGCCTGCGTTTTATATTCACGGTGTTTCCGAATGAGCTTTTTATCACGGCACTGAATTCGATCATTTCCATGCAGGCATCCATCCTGAAGTTTTCATTTCCCCCGCTCAGCCTTATATCAGCCTCGACGATATCCATTGCCCTCACGGTAAGTTTTCCGGTATCGGTCAGGAACATGAAGATCCTAAGGTAATCCGTGTACGAAAGCCCTGTATCCGTCCCCGTAAAAGGTCCCGGATCCATCCCGGACAGAGCAGTGAACATATCGCTGTGCCAGGTATTTTGATCCTTCATGAACGGTATCTTTCCTCCGGAAAGGAGAACCTTCGTGTCATACCTTCCCTCCGCCAGTGCCCAGGCCAGCAGGATGGCGTGGGTAAGCACGGGAGCCATTTCTTCGATAAAACAGACGGCACATATCCCTTCGGAAAGAAGCTCCGCATCGGACCGTTTGGAAGCATCGGTTTCAAGATATATAAGATCCATTCCGGCTCTTATCCCCAGAAGCCTCAAAGCCACACCGTTCAGGTTTTCCGTATCATTTTCCTTACCGGCTATCAGATATTCGATCTGATAAAGCAGTGCATCGGATTCATCCGTATCGCCGTATCTGCCCATATATCTCATCAGATATTCACCGAAAAGGGCTTTATCCAGTACTTCATCGATGATCCCGTCATCGGGGGAGGCATATTCCAGAGTGCCAATGCTGACATCGCCGGCCTTCATTCTTCCCGAGATGATGCCGCCCGGATCGAGCCGTCTTCTTGAGAGATTTTCCCCATCATCGATAATGAATCCCAGTATCCCGCTGCTTACGCTTCCTGCAATCCCACTCACCGGGGAGCTGTATTGTTCCGGCAGAGAAGTGAGTTCCGGAGCCTGAGGCACTTCCTCGCCTGCCTCCTCGGCGGCTTTGCAGGCTTCTTCATATTCACTTTCCTGGGATGCCCTTTCGGACTCCCTTCTGCTTTTCTCATCCTCCGCGGCCACGGATACCAAAAAGCTCTGCGAATCAAGTTCTCCCTGTACATCCATCCCGTCAGCCGCAGTGATCTCAGCGCTGGTTGCCCACCCGATAACCTCCTGTGCCATAGTCAGTCCGAGATCGTCCTTTATGGCATCTATGGCACAAGCCCTGAAAACGGCTCCGTTATCATCAGTCAGGTAGCTCACCGCATCAACGGAGGCACTTTCAGGATACGCACCGAGATAATCCCTGTAATCAAGCCATGGCATGGAGACATCAGGATCGTAGTTTTTCTCCATATAGTCTTTAAAGTGAAGGGAAGTCTGCCCCATCCCGGATTCCGCCGTCCCATATGAAGAATCGACCGCGAATATGTTGTACTGCCTCATCAGTTCCCTGTTGTATTCGGCAAGCACACTTCTCATGGCGGTATCCGTTATGACCTCCGCCTGCATTCTCATAGCGCTTCTTCTCGCACCCTCGATCATGATCAGGCACAGGCTGAGCAGAACAGCGAGGGTGAGGGTCATATATACGGTCAGATATCCTCCGTAAGATCTTCGGTGCATCATACGGAATCAGTCTGTGTGGTGATCTTGTCGAATAGATTCTCCACTATCTCCGTGATCCTGCTCTTGAAAATGATCACGAGTCCGACAAGCACAACGATAATGAGTATCACCTCCACGGTTCCCATCCCGTCGTCTTCCTTCAGAAAATCCCCGAATCCCTTTAATCTCATCATCTTCCTATCCTCCTTATATCTTTATTCCGGTCATTGCCGGCATCATTATCATCACCATAACCACCGCGAGCATCATCATCATTGGCGCAAGCAGCTTGGTCTGGGCCTTTTCACCCGCCTTCCTGGATTCAAGAACCCTTTCATGCATCGACCTGTATGCTTCGTCCTTAAGTCTTCCGGTAAATCCCGGATTCCCCCTCTTCAGATTCTGTGAAAGGAGACCGGAAAGCTTGATATATTCCGAAAGTCCTGTCCTTTTCCCAAATCTTTCATAAACCTCTGTCTCACTTATGCCCTGCTTCATCTCGAGGCAGGCTATCTTCATTTCTTCGAATACGAATTCGCCTCCTCCTTCGGGAGCATCCTCGGCAATCCTTGTAAATGCGGCCTTAACCGTCATCCCGGCCCCGATGTATAACGCCAGCTGCCGCAGGATCTTCGGATAGCTCTTCCGCATGTTCTCCTTTTTCTGTTCGGTCTTGGAAGTAAGGTCCTTTTCGGATGCCATATATATGACCACACCCACTGCGGCAAATACCGCCATGATCAAAAACCCGTCATCCTCCACCCTGTTCTCCCATCTGATCTCCCTTCCGGAATACTCGGACGGTAAGGTCCAGATCTTATCCTCCCTGTTCTCCTTCTGATCCTCAGCCAGATATTCGGAAAGACCTGCCGCAAGCACCTGCCCCTCCGTCATCCCGGGACGGACCGTGCGGACCGGGATATCGAGACTCCCTTTATAATCCCCGTAAGAATATGCGACGGTTAGCAGAACTTCGGCCTCCGAAGATGGATCGACCCTGCCTCCGTACGCACTTATCCTCTTGGGATCAGAGGATCTCCATACACACTTAAACGGATATCCGTCGTATTTCTCATTTATTGCCAGATCCCCGCTCACATGCTGAAGATCCGCATTTTCACCGAGGATCAGTTCACCGATCTCTTCTTCAAACCTTTGCGAATAGGAAGCCAGTTCCTCCCCACTGAGCATCCTCGGTTCAAGGATGACGTCGACCGGAAGCTTTTCTTCTCCTGATATCGCATAAAGCTCCAGGTGCTCCTTTTTTCCGTTCCATTCATTTCTTTCGAATCCCGTTCCGGATATTCCGCGGTCCGTCAAAGAGGAAAGCTTCATAAAGCACCCGAGGATAAGTCCGGCCAGTACCGTGACCAGTGTCACCTTTATGCGTTTTACGAAAAATTCCTCATAAAGCTTTTGGGTGTCTTCCGAAGGGTGCAGGAAAACCAGCTTTTTAACAACCGACTTATCCGGCTTTTTTCCTTTCCGGCAAAACAGGATCCGGTATATATATCCGCAGATCTTATCAAGCATTCTTCACGCCTCCTCAAGCCCGGCCAGAACCTTATCCCCCAGAACAAAGCCCGCCAGATATATGCATAAAAGCCCCGTCATCAGAAGCACTCCCGTCAGATTTCCGTACAGCGGATCGAAATACCCGGGGCTTGTGACCCCGACATATGCAAGTATCCCGAAGGGCATGACCCTCATGATGTTCAGTTCCATCCTTCTTCCCGAAAGGGATGCTTCCGTTTCCTCCGCCGTCTCTATCTGAAGGGAAATGGTGTCCGCCGCGGAGGATATTATCTCGGGCATATTTCCGCCGTATCTTTTGGCGATGGCAAAGACCTTCGCAAAATCGGTTATGGCCTCACTTCCGCTCCGCACGCCCAGATCCGCGAGCATTTCCTCAAGGGTAATATTCAGGATCATCCCCCTACGTATCGCTTCGAGCTCCTCGCAGATATAAGCATCCCGTCCGAACTGTCTTTCCATGTCCTTTCCGCTCTGCACAAAGGCATTCTCAACCGAGTATCCCGCCTTGAGCGCAGCCTCCACCCCGCGTATGGCTTCCCCGAACTGGGATTCCAAAATTTTTCTGTCTTTTACCGCAAGGCTCCTTGCCTTTTTTCGGAAATACAGTATCCCCAGAAAGGAAAGAGGAACGGCGGCAAGAAAGCTCCTGTAAAAGAAGAACGATAGCAGCAGCACGCACCCTGCCGATTCGGCTGCGGTACGAAATATCTTTGCGGCATCCCACCTAACCGAGTGATAATCCCGCGCGGGCGAGCTTTTCCCTGTTTTCGAGATCTCCCGTTTTCCTGAGAAGACCTTTGACCCTGCCGTTTTCATATCCCTCTTCAGCGAATCCGTATATTCTTTTAAGGGATATTTCACCGTTTTCATATCCGCAAACCTCCGATATTTCCAGGACCTTTCTGCTCCTGTCCCTGAGCCTTCCGAGATGGACTATAAGGTCCAGCCCGGATGCTATCTGTGCCCTTACAGCCGAGAGCGGAAGCTCGGTTGCCATAAGCACCATATTTTCCAGTCTCGACAGCATATCCACGGACGAATTGGCATGCCCCGTCGACATTGAGCCGTCATGTCCCGTGTTGAGGCATTGAAGCATATCCAGCGCCTCCCCGCCTCTTACCTCGCCGACGATAATTCTGTCGGGACGCATCCTCAGAGATGCCCTGATAAGATCCCTGATGCTGATCTCCTCCGCTCCCTGCCCTCCGTTCCTGGTCTCGAGCCTTACAAGATTCTCGATCCCCTGGAGCTGGAGCTCGGCGCTGTCCTCGATGGTGATCACTCTTTCATCAGACGGTATGAAGCCCGACAGGACATTCAAAAATGTCGTCTTACCGCTTCCGGTTCCGCCGCTTATGAATATGTTGTACTTGGCCTTAACGAGGGTCTTCAGAAAATCCGAAACCTCCTCCGTCAGCGATCCGTAGTTAAGGAGCCCTTCCATGGTCACGGGCTTTTCGGGAAAACGCCTGATCGTTACGGTGGGACCCGAAAGAGCCACCGGAGGAAGAACGATATTGACCCTCGATCCGTCGGAAAGCCTCGCATCGACTATGGGCGAAGCCTCGTTTACGGTCCTGTTGCTCCCCGCAACGATCTGCTGTATCACATCCGTAAGCTTTTCTTCGGAATCAAAGCCGCGTTCCAGCTTTGTGAGAGCCCCGGCTTTTTCCACGAACACGTTCCTGTATCCGTTTATCATCACCTCGGTGACCGACTTGTCCTCGATAAAGCTCTGGAGGATATCCAGTCTCCTGAGAGAATCGAATACTTCCTTTCCGATCCTTCTTTTGTCACCGACAGGCAACAGCCTTAGTCCCGGAGAATCCATAATGCAGTCGTCGATGACAGAACTGACCTCTTCGTCCGTATATTCCTGTCCGTAGCCCAGCCGTTCGCGGACGGTCTTTTTCAGTTCATCCTTGGCCTTTACGACATCCATCAGATTTCTCCCAGCTGCTTTACGATATAGTCGACAAATTCCCCGCTCATATCCCCCGAAAAGGAAGGAACCCTGTTTACAGAGGGCGGGTCGCACTTGATGCTCTTTTCCCTGACATCCTCATAGTTGTACATACTCAGGACATTCTCGTAGCTTTCCACCTTGCGCTTGGCCACACGGTCATTTCTTGTCAGCGTATATATCCGGTCGCACATCCTCAGTATCGAAAAAATCCCCCTTATGCTCTCCGAAAGATCAAGGATCACATATGAGTACTCCCCGTAATCACATATCCTGGAAAGGAATAACTTCCACTCAGCTTCGGGAATGTCGGAAATATCCGTCCCCGAAAGTGCGCAGGGTATATAATCAAGTCCCGCAACGGTCCTTACCATCGATCTGAACCTGAGCAAAAACACATTCACGGGACTTTTTATGAAATACATAAGGTCAGAAAGTCCCCTGCTGTCCTCCGGCGGGATGAGTTCCTCGCAACCTTCGCAGAATTCAAAGCTCAGATACAGAACCCTTCCCCTGTCCAAAAGCAGTCTTCCCATCAGGACCGAAAAGGTTGTCTGATAGCACCTCCTTACCGGTGAAAAGACGCCGATGAGCTTCGCCCTGTCCTTCGCGGGATTCATAAAATACGCTTCCCCGCTGTCCTCGTCGTCGGCACAGATATCGAGTATCGCCCTTAATGTGTTCTCCGCGGGCTGGTACTTTTCCGTAACTCCCCTGACTCCAACTGTTCCGTCGCCCAGAACGATCAGATGCTTTGCCCCGATCTTTTCCAGGCATTTGTCATAGCAGGAAGCGGATGTCACCAACACCTCGGGGGATCTTCCGTTCACTATTCCGAGAAGGTCGGCCGCACTCGTACAGGCGGCTATCTTCCAGGGAAGGCCTTTGCATCCGAGCAGATACTCCCCCATCAGGTGCGCATATTCTTCATCCCTGTCGTATAAAAGCAATATCCTTTCCGGCTTCATCTCAATAAAATCCTCCGATCCCGATAAGTGCGCTTATGAACATCGGACCGGCAAGAGCAACTCCGTTTTCCAGCGCGGCAGCCCTGTTTGCGTGGTACATTTCGGGCCTGCCCGTCCTTATGGTTTTTTTGATATATAACGCGAGCCGGTGTATCCTCTTTGAAATCTCTCCGTGAATACCCATCTTCACCACGCCTGCCACAGAAGCCGTAAAAAGCGAAATAAAAAGAAACCAGAGCACCTTTTCTCCGGACACAAATCCGCAGCTGACGGCAATGAGCTTCACATCCCCGGCTCCGAGTGCCCCGATGGCAAATACCGGATAAAAGAGTGCACCGGCGATAAGTATTCTCGGGATCACGCCGGAAAGCGAAGCCGGCCCCGACACATAAAGGTTTAGGACCAGACAGCCCCCGAGCATGAGCAGGATGAGTCTGTTGGGTATCTTACGGAAAAAGAAATCAAATAATCCGGCAACCGCGAGAAATGCGGCTAGCAGAATCATCTCTTTTCTCCATAAACGATATGTATCAACTGTTGGGTAAACGGGACGAACGTCCCTGAGACGATGAGGCGTTAACTCACCATCTGCGCCCGGAAAAAGATTTTTTCCGAAAGGCGTTTTTGTAAGTGCGATTATATATTCGCGGATTTCGGATTTCAATACCTTTTTTTGCGAATCCGAAAATTTGTGAAATCTGACGGCAAAAACATGACAGTAGCGTCATAAAAAAAGAACTCCCCGAAATGGGGAGTTCCGTATCATTCTTTAAAACCCTTGAATTATATGAGCATTCCGCGGTTTACGTTGTTGACGAGATTCTCGTT
>JAEEGL016739590.1_pt1 | contig 10479 bp, 6 predicted proteins | sample 9134231 | NCBI WGS metagenome assembly JAEEGL01 (sample SAMN16246548, study PRJNA631951) | gut metagenome | biome: gut microbiome; feature: rumen; material: fiber-attached | host: Bos | place: Iran: Karaj | collected 2018-10 | reverse complement strand
CAATCATACAGGAATTCAGGATTGCGAAACTCCCGCGATTTGAACAAACACTGTCTATGCGTTTAAGAATTCTCGCAAACGTATCTCTTTCGAGCGAAAACTTCATTCAATGTCCCCTTACGTAAACAGTAATAAATGACTCCGAGAGCCAAAATGAACAGCGGTGTATTTTTCGTCGATTACACTGAATACGTCAAGTCATAATTTGTTCAATCAGTCATTTGAATATCCGGCAGCGATCATGGTCGGGATTCGCTATTATGATTCTGATACATAGAGATGAGAGAAGAGAGGAATTTTTTATCATTATCATTATCATGTCTGTGTATTTCTGGATAAGTTGAATAAACCCTTGTACCATCAATGGATGCTGGCATTCCAAATTGTGCAGGAGTTGTGCAGCAGCTGTGTAAAACTGTGGATAATTTTGATTACATTTTGGGAACGTCGAAGTTATTCACAGATCCATTCACAATAATCCACAGATTATTCACATATTTCTCCCATCTGCTCTGCACAAAATAATTAAAATTTATGTTATTTTAAAATAATTAAAATTAAAATCAGATATTACTGAAATATTGGAATTTTCATCAATACTACATGTATTCACAGCTACGCACTGGTTATCCACAAACCTTGTGTATAACCGTAATTTAAATAAATACCAGAATTGAATAACTAAATTTTATGTTATGTTTAATATTTTGTTTATTATACATTAATTAAAATATTTTTTGAGTAAAATTTTAATTACATGGTTTTAAACACTACTGCACAAGTTATCCACAGGGGATGTGAATAACTTGATTATTAACTAATCGCAGTAAATTTAAATTTATTATCGTTAATTTTTAAAATTATCGAAGTATATTTAATAATAAAGTTTGTTTGTTATATTTTCTTCAAATTTGAGCAAAATTAATTGATTTTGTTGGATTATTTCCCTGAATTTAAATTTTATTTACTGGTTAATGTTAATTATTGTATATCATTATGTAAATAAACTTTTTATATGCATAAAATTCAAGTTTGAATTTTATGCATGAATAAAAAAAATTGACGAATAAAATTAATTTAGTGGATAAAACACGCAGGATTTGTTGAGAAATCGTGGCTGTAAAAGTCTGGATACAAAGTTACAGAGTTTAAAAGTTGACCCATCTCACAAACTGCATTTAAAACAACCGGTCTGTCGAGGATACCGACAGCAACGAAACTTGGCGACAAGCAGACAGGATGTTTGCTTGCTGCATGGTGTTTGGTGATTTAATTGAATAACATGAATGCTAAGATTTGGGCACAATTTCTGGAGCGTCTCAAAGAGCAGGTCAATGATCGCTGCCTTGCGTACATTGAAAATCTTTCCTGTCGCAGCATGACAGATCAAACCTGGAATCTTTGTTTACCGAATCGTTCCATGCTCAATTTTGTTGAAAGCAACCTGGATGATACGCTTCGGGAAGTACTTCATTCAGTCATGTGTGATGCTGGTATGACAGATGTCAGCATTGTATATTCGATTGAGAATGAACTGGAACCTGTTTCAAAGCGAGAATCGGGTTATCTGCCGTTTGATCCCGTAACGGTTACGGATATTTCCGTACCTGACGTTAAAAAAGCGTCTTTTCAGGTTAGTCGTGCAATGAATTCAGAAGATGCTGCGGGCAATTCTGATTTGATGAACGTACTGCCTTTTGTTGCGGATATTAAAGTTCGTGAAGCGAGTCATTTAAATGCCAATTTTACGTTTGACAGCTTTATTAAAGGTGGCTCAAACGAAATGGCCTATTGTGCAGCCAAAGCAGTGGCTGCCAATCCGGCGGGTGCCTATAATCCGTTATTCATTTATGGCGGCGTGGGCATTGGAAAGACTCATCTGATGCATGCAATCGGCAATGAAATCATTGAAACGAGCAATATTCGCGTTCGCTATATGACGAGCGAGGAATTCACGAATGACTATCTGGATGCCGTTCGCAATAACCGCATGCAGGAATTCAGGGAAAGTATTCGTCGTAACTGCGATGTTCTTTTGCTTGACGATATCCAGTTTATTGCCGGCAAAGCCGAAACACAGAAGGAATTTTTTAATACCTTCAACGATTTGCAAAGAGCCAACAAACAAATTGTTCTGACGAGTGATAAACATCCTCAGGAAATCAAGGAACTTGAAGAACGCATTCGTTCGAGATTCCTGGGTGGACTGATGGCTGATATTCAGCTGCCTGAATACGAAACGCGTCTGGAAATTCTGCGCAAGAAATCTCGTTCTGAAAATTTCTATATTCCGGATGATGTTGCGCAGTATATTGCTTCGAAAGTTACGTCAAATGTTCGTGAACTGGAAGGCTGCATTAAGCGCATTAAAGCGAGTGCGGATATTCACAATGAGCACATCAGCTTGTCTTTGGCACAGAAACTCATTGAGCCGTTTTATCAGACACGTACGGTGTTGCTCGATGCGAATAAGATAATCGATTGTGTTTGCCGTTATTTTGGCATTTCGAATGAAGAAATGGTTGGAAAATCGCGTGCGAAACCTTTTGTTTATCCCAGACAGATAGCGATGTACCTGGCGCGTTCACACACATCACTTTCATTCCCCGATCTGGGCAGGGTTTTTGGCCGTGATCATACGACTGTTTTGCATGCGGTTCAGCGCATTATGGATGATTTGGCCAAAAAGGACACTGCACTTCAGTTTGATATCAAGCGACTTGAAGACGAGTTGTTCAAATAATGAATTGTGTATGGCCAGCGATTGATGGCATTTGGATTAAAATCGCTGGCCTCAACACTATTGCCGTACAAAGCCGCGCAGATATAGGGAAGTCCGCATGACTTCACGTATTACAGACTTGGTTTAAGCACAGCGGATACCGAAAAAGTAAAGTGGCCAAAAAATCAGTCGACGACGACAAAAGGTCGACTGGCCAGCAGAACATCGTCTTCGTTGAAAATCTCGCAAAGCCAGGTTCCGGTCATTGCTTTTGTCAAATTGAGTTTGGACCAGGTTCTCCAGGCAGGACTTTGACTGACCGGCAGTGTATAAGATTGCGTTAGTCCGGTTGAATGCGTAAATTTGATTGTAATGGAACGATCTTCAGCATTGGCAGCCGAAATTTCTGCAAAGCAAATAACGGATGCATCAGAAACTGAAAAAGCGTCCCGTTCGTCAACGGGGAGTCGATGAGCGATTTGCGTTGCAAAGGAAATACGCAGAATTTTTATTCCTCCGGCATCACGTTCGATCTTTTGAGTCGGAGGAAGAGGTTCAGGAGCAACTTTTGGATATTCTGTTTTCTCCGGCTGATTGTCTGAATTTTTTGGTGCCAGAAAAGCAAGTTTACTTTGTTCTGCTTCAAATTCCTGTTTCCACTGCTGGCGGGTTTCCTCTTTAATTTCGGATAAAAGCTCAGATTTGAGACGATCACGTGAAGCAGTGTCCAATTGATTGAGCTGTACTTTATTGGTGCAATAAACAGTATCCGAACAGGGCTTGCATCTTTCTTCCCTGCATTTGCATTCAGAACTGCACGATGAAAAAAGAAGCAAAATAGCCACTCCTGAGCACAGTATTCGAATGAACGATACTTTTTCACTATGTGGAACAAATTCGCGCATCTTCATCCGGAAAAATAAAGCCATGTTTGAAGCTCAGAAGCAATTACTTCAAATCCATATCTTCATAATATCACATGAAAACTTGTTTTTAAAGCAAATCTAAAAATGTAGGCAGATGTAGGTAAAATAATTTTTTTAGAGGCAAAAGACATTAAAACCCCGCTTTTTTTACATTATGCGGGATGTCGTGTAGAGTTTCTTTTGACAGTCAGGAAATGACGTCGTGAATTAACAATTCAAACAGGCAAAAGCCAGGGATGGTCGGATATGAAATGTACACGGTGTGGTGCAGAAGTCGAAGCACAGCGTTTTTGTATTTATTGTGGTGAACGTTTACTTCAGTCACGTGAGAATCTCCATGTGCAGCGAGCACCATCTGGTGTGATGCGATTCAGACATCGATCCACGATTTCGCAGTCATCTTTGCCTGAAGTTCAAAAAAAGGGTCCAGATTCGAACAGCCAGATTAATCTGGCGAGTCTGAATAATCAGTCAGTTTCGTGCGAAGGGAATGGCTTTTCGGATATCAGTCAGTCTCCGGTAATGCGGAATACTTCCATGGAAGGAGAAGAGATGAAGGAAAATCGCAAACCATCTCTGCGCCAGAGCAGAGAACTTGAAGCATTGCTTTTAAAACTCAATCATTCGTCAGAGGACAATGCGGCTGTTTTGAATAAAAAACTCGATGAAGATTTGGCTTCTGATGAGGAAATGGACGATTCACACCTGCAGAATATTGATGTTTCGACGGACAACAATGAAGAGCCTGAACTGGGTGTTATGTATTCAGACACGGAGAGTCTGAATGAAAGCTTTTTCAACAGTGAAGTCGCAGATTATTCAGCTTCGGTGCCCGTGGGTTCCGGAAGTTTTGCCAGAGTACCGAGCGGTGGATTTCATCTTGTCATTGATTCCATCAAATCGGCCTGTCAGGGCATGATTACACGAATGAAATCCCTGCGCAGCAAAACTTCACGCAAAAACAATGAACCGATTTCGGAATACGAGGATGGCAAAAAGCAGAAATTCATCAAACTGATGATAGCGCTGGCTGTTCTCGTTGCTGTGATTGGCATTATTGTCAGTGTTGCATCGGACGACAAGACGGAGGAGACGACTGAAATTGCTGCTCAGGCACCTGTTGCAGGGAATGAAGATTTTGCCATTCTGGCACTGGATGAACCCGATGACACATCAGACATTGTGTTTGGTGAAGATGATTTTGCCATTCCGACACTTGAATTTGGTGAGTCTGATTCTGAGGGCGATAAAATCGTTGTTGCAGCCAATGATGCGGCAGCCAATGATATTGCGGCAGGTGCGGCTGCAGCTGCAGCGAATTCAGGGCGTCTGAAGGAAGCCCGCCTTTATAATCGCAATGATAACGTCATGGCCAACGTATCGGCTGGAGAGTCATTAAAATTGAACAAAAGCTGCATCATGCGCGAAGGACCTGCCAGTCGTTTTGGGCTTGTAAAGGAAATTCCTTCGGGATCGAATATTCAGGTTCTGACGACGACTGAAGAGGACTGGGTACTGGAATCCGGTGGTGTATGGACGAAAAAGGGTCAGCCGAACAAACTGGGACCGGGAAGCCAATTTGCCGATGCCCAGAAGGGAATGAAGATTCCGCAGCCAAAATCCCGCGTCATTTCGTCGAATAACTGGCGTTATGTTCAGTTTGGCAAGCTTTATGGCTATGTGGGGCCTGCCTGCTTTAAGAAATAATTAAAGGATTGGATAAATACTGTGCCGGCCAAGGATGGCCGGCTTTTTTTTTAAATGCCGTATGTGCGACAGCACATAGGCATTTTGATGAGCCGTATTCGGCGGCGAGAATCGGCGGCGAAAAGGCGAATCCACACATAAAAAAAGGCCGTGTGCCAAAAAAGCACAGGCCTTAAAAGTCCGTCGTTTTGCGGGTTAGTGATTAATAATCAGAATTTGTTTTGCCGCCTTCGACGATGGCAACGCTGGCAGAAACACCGAGTCTGGAAGCACCGGCCTTGACCATGGCAATGGCAGTTTCAGTATCGCGAATGCCGCCGGAAGCCTTGACGCCCATTTCGGAGCCGACGACGCGGCGCATCAGGGCGACGTCCTCGACTGTGGCACCGCCTTTGGAGAATCCGGTGCTCGTTTTGACAAAATGTGCACCGGCAGCCTTTGAGAGTGCGCAGGCGATGACTTTTTCCTCGTCAGTGAGCAGGCAGGTTTCGATAATGACCTTGACGAGCGTGCCTTCGACACCCTGAACGACCTTGCGGATATCGTATTCGACGAGGGCGTAGTCCTTGCTTTTGAGGGCACCGACATTGATGACCATATCGACTTCGACGGCACCGCAGCGGACGGCTTCCTGTGCTTCGAAAACCTTGGAAGCGGTCGTGCCGGCACCGAGAGGAAATCCAATAACGGCGCAGACATTGACGTTGGTATCCTTGAGGAGTTCGCTGGCCAGGTGAACCATGGTCGTGTTGACGCAGACGCTTGCAAAATTGTATTTGCGGGCTTCGGCGCAGAGTTTTTCAATCTGAGCGCGGTCACCGTCCGGTTTCAGATAGGTATGGTCGATGATCCGGGCAAGATCTTTGGGATTGATTTTATCGACGTTATCAAGACCTTTCGTGTTTGGATGGGCGATCGTGAGGACATCGAGACCATTGGGACAATGACATTTGCTGCAGCTCATTTTGACTCCTTATGAGGTTTGATGGGCAAAGGCCCGGTTAATAAGGTGTATTAAAGCCTTCTTTGGATAATTTGTGCAATAGATTTGAGCTGTTCCTGCGTACAAATGTTGTCGGAGCAGGACAAAAGGACAGTCGCGCGTTTATTTTTTTCATAAAATCCAACTTCCTGAATTTTATGATGGTGAGATACGAATGCATCAGTAGCCACAGATTTGATTTTTTGTCCACCAAATGATTGTGTGTACAGATCAGAAAACCGTTTTTGGGCAGCGGATTCATTGCCAGGTTTCCAGATTTGGATGGAAAACCCGAGCTCATCATTGTTTTCAGTTGCAAGTCGGGCGGAGCTGTATTTGTCGTCATATTGTCCGAGCAGCCACGATTCGGAGAGCGCACCGGAATAGCCGGTTTGTTCGCGCAATTCTCTGATGTTGATGTAATTTTCGATATTGAGCCCGGTTTTGGGTTTTGGGGAACGCGCCGGTCTTGGCCGTTTTGGGGGTGCAGGTTTTTCATCCTTAACGACGGCGGGTTCTTCTGCAGCGGCATTACCGACATCCGGTGCATCGTCGCTGAAATCGAATCCTTCGTCTGCTGCCTGAGCATCGGGACTGTCTTTTTCCTTTACATCCTTTTTGGGTTTGGCGTCGTCCTTTTGTACGTCGTCTTTGCTGCCCTCATCCTTCTTTGTATCCTCCGGTTTGTCAGCATCTTTTTTTGCTTTGTTATCCGGTTTGGCTTTGTCAGCTTTTTTCTTATCCTTATTGCTGTCGTCATCTTTGCTGCCGTCATTTTGGGCATCATCTTTGTTGGCAGCTTTGTTCTTTTTGTCTTTTGAATCAGCTTTCTTTTTGTCCTTTGAATCAGCTTTTTTGTCACTGTCTTTTGGGTTGTCGGCATCATCGGCGTTTTCTTCCTGAGTGGTTTCACCGAGATCGACGGTTTTGGTTTTGGCTGCCTGATTTTCTTTCGATTTTGAACAGGCGGTCAGACATAATGCAAGGATGCACAGGATGATGAGTTTTTTCATATGTATTCGGGTGTTTGATCCGCATGAGTATGCGGGGGGAAAGGATGCGGTTTCTGCTGATTCAGGATATTAGAACATAAAGTAGAGATTTGCGATGACATTCCAGGCGATTTTGGGATCGTAATTATCCGAGGTAGCCTCTTCGTAAACGCTTTGTGAAGGCAGGATGGGATAGGAAGATTTGGCGCGTTTTTCCCAGGCGTCACCCGGAACAAAGAGTCCGGCGCCGATTTCGAATCTGAAGCGATCGGATTCATCGTAGAACAGTTTGACATTTCCTTCGAACCCATACCATGCATCGTCGCCGGGAGTGGCTGATTTAACGATGGGTCCTGATGTGGTCAGATCGAGTCTGGCGCCGAGAGCCATTGTCATTTGCGGCATGGAGATGGGGAATTTGTATTCACCGTAAATATTGAGGAACCATGCGTTGTTGATGCCTCCCATGAGTTGGCGGAACATGATTTGATCGATGGCGTAGTTGGGATCGAACCTGAGGATGGAACCCATGGGAACTTCATCGAGCTGTTCGATAATGGAGTGACCGCTGTAAACCATGTCATCAGCCCATGCGGCACCGACTTTGAGACCTGTAATCAGGTCGCGCCACCAGACTTCGCCTTCGAATGAACCACCGAGATGGAGGATATCGCGAGATTTGCCTTCATGTCCGGTATCGAGGCTGACATCTCCGAAGACGCCGACGAATTCAGCTTCCAGACGAAGCATGACTTCCTTTGGGCATGGGATAAAGAATCTTCCCCACAAATCGAGGACGTAGGCGGTGGCATCCTTTTTGTACAGATCGTAGGTCGAGGAATAGCCATCACCCGTTTTTTGAGTATTCTTTTCGGCTGCGATTTCCTGTTTTCGGTAAGAGAACAGGGCACCCCAGTCGGCAGTCCATTGACGGGTTTCGAACATGGAACGATATCGTTCATCGATTTCCTGCTGGGAAATGGGGCGGTCAAATACAGACAAGGTAAACTGCAGGACATCGTCTTTGTCGCTGAGATCGAATGATTGACCGAGTGAATCCTGCTGCAGGTTATAGCTTGCCAGCCCGGAATTTACGAAATCCCACGAGAAATCGAGATAAAGGATATCCAGGAAAGGATCACGGATGCGGTATTCAACGCGATCGACAGCATCTGACGAATCGCAGTCCAGACATTTCCATCCTTTTCCTTCGATGATTTGCTGATCGCGTTTGTAAACGCCGCCATCGTTGTAGACGAGTCCCATTCCCCAGTGTGCGGGGATACGACCGGCCTTGAAGGTACCGATGATGGTATCGGCTTCACCGTAAAGTGCTTTTACCGAGATGGCATTTTGGCCAAAGGTATTGGCATTAACGGGTTCTGCGCCATTGAAGGTGAAGAATTCATCCGCGCCCCAGTTGGTTCGCATCTTGTTGGGAGTTGTGCCGAGGACAAGGTTGTCGAGAACATCGAAACTTCCCGCGATTCTCACGGATTCAGTGATGTGAATGGTTGGCTGGTAACGGAAACGGATATCGCCGCCCAACAAAGCATCGCTGTCATCCATGGAAATATTTTCCTGCTGCGTGCTTCCGCGGTGTTTTGAAGTCAGCGGGGCGGCAACGGGAGAGGTTCCGCGAGTATCGAGATCATAGTTTCCGAATGCATTCAGACGCGTTCTGAAATAACCATGGTGTTCAAAATGAGGCATCCGTTCTGTCGTCTTATTGGCAGAAGGTATTGTTCTTGCTGCGATGGCGGTGGAAGCATTCGGATCTGCAGCCTTGGCCGGTTGAGGGGGTGCGGCAGAGGCGGATCCGTCGACAGGATAACTGTTTGCAAGGCCGCGCATGGCTTCTTTTCGTGCTTCCTGGGATGATTTTTTGGATGCCAGTGTATCGGGCAGGCTTTGAGGTTCGGGAGCAGCAGCCTGTGCAGTTCCGGATTGTTCCGGAGCTTTTTCGGAAGAGCTTGCAGCCTGTGCAGTTTCGGATTGTTCCGGAGCTTTTTCAGAAGAGCCCGCAGCCTGTGCAGTTTCGGATTGTTCCGGAGCTTTTTCAGAAGAGTCTGCAGCCTGTGCAGTTTCGGATTGTTCCGGAGCTTTTTCAGTAGAGTCTGCAGCCTGTGCAGTTTCGGATTGTTCCGGAGCGGATTCTTTTGCGCCGTCGGATTCGGATGAAGGTGTCGCAGATTCCTGAGCTTTTTCGGAACTGTCAGATGCTGCGGAACTTTCAGCAGGTGTCTGTTCGTTTTCTGATGCGGAACTCCCGGTATCCTGCGCAGGTGTTTCCGGATTTTCCTGAGCCCAGACCATCGCAGGCACCATCAAGGTCATGATTGAAGCGGCAAAAGCCAGTTTTTTAACAGATATCTGCATACGTGTTCCCGTTCTGAGGTAGCAAAATGTAAATGATGTTGATTTAAGAGACATCGGATACCATGACCGATATGTCCAAAATTGACCTTCTATACCCTCTGTATTATTTATACGCAATGATTTGCGCTGTTTTGAATAACAGAAAATCGGCACTTATGATTACCACTTCCACGTAAATATTGCGAAAAAAAGGCTTTGTGACTGCATGAATGGATTTCTTCTTGTTGATAAACCGCTGGGGATTTCTTCATTCGGTGCAATACAACAGCTCAATCGCCGCTTTTTAATCCAGAAAAGTTCCAAAAAAATTGGTCATGGCGGAACGCTCGATCCCTGTGCCTCCGGACTTCTCGTCGTTGCCATCGGCAAAGCGACTCGATTTTTGCGTTATTTTCTCGGCAGCGACAAGCAGTACGAGGCGACGGTAAAGTTCGGCATTCGGACATCTTCGGATGATTTGGAAGGTGAAATCATCGCCGAGGCTCCCTGGGATCATATCGGTCGATCGGATATAGAACGGGTTTTGCCCGATTATCTGGGAACAATTTCGCAGATTCCACCCGATTATTCCGCCATTCATGTCGATGGAGAGCGCGCCTATGATCTGGCCCGACAGGGACAGAAGGTCGAGATTCCTCCGAGAGAAGTCAGGATCGATCGGCTCGAAATACTCGAATGCCATTTCCCCGACGAGCCAATCCTCAAACTCTCAGTCGAATGCCCCGGCGGAACATATATCCGGTCGCTTGCGCGCGATCTCGGTCATTCGCT
>JAEEGL016654507.1_pt1 | contig 10479 bp, 11 predicted proteins | sample 9134231 | NCBI WGS metagenome assembly JAEEGL01 (sample SAMN16246548, study PRJNA631951) | gut metagenome | biome: gut microbiome; feature: rumen; material: fiber-attached | host: Bos | place: Iran: Karaj | collected 2018-10 | reverse complement strand
CTTTTAGTAACGTTAAAAATACTAATGGATAGTTTGGCAAGACCGCTATCAGAGCTATATCACGAGCCATTAAGACGGCAGCATCACTTGCTTTTCTTAACTCTATAGCTTTCATTGTATTAAAGAAATACAATGTTAATATTAATAATAAAAGATAAAATATTGTTCCTGCTATATAATCAAACGTTGGTTTTTTCTTAGATTTCATCAGAATATATAACGTTAGATTATATAAAATTAAGAATATTAATATTAAGTATGTTAACGCTGTTATATAACTACCGGCAATAATAGTTTCTGGAGTAGAATATTTAGCTTTGATATATCCTTGAAAGAATTTGGATATATCGCCAAATTTAAGAGTGATATACATCATTGGTACTAATAGCAATAAATTAATAAGCTTATAGTGTTTAATTAAGAAACCATAGGGTTTTCTAATGATCATATATATCCCTCCTATTCTTAATTAATTATAACATAAAAAAAGTAATTATAAATAATTACTTTTAATATACTAGGACTGTATTATCGTTGTTAAATTCCCATTCTGAGTACTTAACTAATTCATTTTCTCCATACTCTAAATTATAGAAATATAAAGTATCTTTTACTAAGTAATAAACTGTATCGTTGTTGATAAATACTATCTTATTAACATCTTTATCAGTTACTCTTGTTTTAAGACCACTATCAATATATTTTAAATATAATTTATTATCTTTAATAACATATTTATAGTTAGCATCATCAGCATTAAATGATTGTTCTTTATTAATTAACTTAGTCATAGATATTTTAGTTTCTTTGCCATTAATATAAGTGATACCTTTTTTATTCTTAGTACCTACTATACGCATTTTTCTTTTATACGGAACTAGTTCATATTCTTTTTTATTCTTTTGATCTACTAGGAAGATAGAATCATCATGAGTACCTAGAATATAACTATTAAATGATATTTCATAATCTAGTTCCCATTCTTTTTTAGTCATAGTTTTTAAATCTATGACATAAGCTTTAGTAAAGTTATGGCTTTGTTCATAATCAGGTATGAATAAATAGTTATTAACTATAGTAGCTAGTTTAACGTTATAGATATCTTTATTAAATAGTTTAATAGTAGATAGTTTATCTTTTGATATAACATCAAATCCACGATAGTTCCAGATTAACATTGGTTCATTAATGTTAGTAATTGTATAGTTTTTATAAGTAGAATCTATTGTTTTATTAAAAGATTTAGGCTTTAATTCTTCTAATAGAGTTTCTGATACTAAGTGATAATCTATTACTTCTGTACCTTTACTACATAATGGATATGATTCTATGTAATCACTTTTTATAGTTAAACATGTATAATCTTCATCTTCATACTTTTTAATATCTTTAATAAGTTCTCTTTCTTTTAGATATTTATGATTATAGATAAAGTTATATTTAACTTTGTTATATTCTATTTCATAGTAATATAACTCTTTTTGTTTATCATAGTTTTCACTAATACTATAATCTTTTAATTCATAGTTTAAAGTATATGATTTAGTTTTAAAGACATTAAAAAGAATTATTATTAGAGCTACTAATAATAAACCTGTTATTGCGAAGAAGATAATAGCACCTTTTTTTAATCTATACTTTCTTTTCTTCATAATACTCCTTTATTTATCTAAAACGAGCGAATTTCTTTTTCTCTGCTATCATGAAACTTGTTACAGAAGATTCAATTTCTGCAAGAGATCTTTTATCTAAGTTAGATATTTCTACTGTTTCTTTAATAGTATCAATAGTTATCTTACCCCAGATAATGCCTGAATATACTTGCATATCATTAAATAGTTCAGGTGTTATAGAGTTAAGATTATAACCTACTATGATATTATCTTGACCAATTATAATTCTTTTATTAGTTAAACATACAACACATGTATTAAATATATCAGTTGGTGAACCACCCTTTTGACCTGCAAAAGTATAAAGAGGTTCTTCATCTGGGTTTAAATGTTTTTCGACGATAGCAGCATGCTTACGTAGTCTAAACCAAGTAATTGTATGAGGATATTTTGCTTTAAACATTATTGCTTGTTCATATACTTTGCCCATATTTATTCTCCTTTATTTGTATAAATCTACTAGAGAGTTTAAGTCACTCTTGGAAAATTCTATAACTGATATTATTTTACCATCATTTACTACAATAATATAATCAGAATCTAATTTAGCGAAACGATCATTGATGTTATAGAATGCTATTTCATTCTTTTTAGATAGTTTACTTAGTTCTATTAAGTTAATATTAGATCTTTCGTAATAAGCTTTTTTATTAATATATTCAACAAACATATCGTGTGTTTGAGATGAATTATCTGTTACAGCAATAGTTGCTATTGCTTTACCATTATATAGTTTTTTAAATTCAGAGAATTTAATTTCTTTATAGTATTTTTTGTCTTTGTTATACTCAGCATCTAACTTAGTATCTGTAAGACATGGTGTGCATTCATCACCTTTTTTATTTTGATATTTATAGAAAGTGTAGATATTTAAAGCAATTAAACAGATGATAAGAAAAGTTAAGAAGAAGTTCTTTCTACTTAGTCTTTTTTTAGTCATTCTTTTAGCCATAATATCACTTCCTTTTATACTTTTAATTATATAAAGAATTGGTTTTTTATGCAATAAAAAAGGAAGTTTAGAAACTTCCCATAGTTAGTATTACATATGCTATTCCTAAGCCAATACCACAAATAAGTGCTACTAGAGGAATAATAATCATCATGTTAGTGAAACCAGCGTTTGCAGCTTTTTCTTTTTCAACAATTAGTTTTACTGAATCTTCTGGTTCTTCTTTTATTTTCTTTAATAATTCAGGATGTTCTTTTGGATTTAAAGGATATTTCTTTTGAATTAAATCTAATTTTGCTGTTACTCTAACATTTATTGATTGAGTAGCCATAGTTCTTTCAACTTTATTAATTTTAAATTCAGCATTCATTTGTGCTTCTTTTTCTTTTTGTTGATCAGCTATGTTAGTTAAAGAATTCATGATTAGTTTTTCTAATTCTTTACCTTTATCAACATCTGTATTGTTATAGATGATTCTTACTATAGCATCATCATATAATCTAATAGCATCGTTAAGAGCTACTGTCATCTTTTTAATTTCATCATAGAATGATTCAAATAATACTTGTAATAATACGTCTCTATCTAAGTAATGGTTGTTAATGAAATAACCATCATCACCTACGATAGCATCTTTATCTATTGAATTAGATACAGATATAGGTCCGAATCTTACACGATCCCATTTAGGATTATTCTTTTCATCAATATCAGTAATAATTGAATAATCTAATCCTCTATATTTACGACCAATTAAGTAGTCGAATAAAATCATTCTGATATAACCTTTTCTAATGGCTTTCTTAGTTTTTTCACTAACGTCTAAGCCTTTAGAAAGAGATATCTTTTTTAACATTGATGTTAAACCAATATTGATTATATCTTTAATATGATTTTTATTCTTAATAGGGTCTTCTTTAGAAGATGAAGGAAGTCTTAGTGTGTCACTTGCTATTAAAGCTTCATCACCAGTTACTTTACCTTTATTAATAGCTTCTACTAAGCTAGTTATCATGTTAGTACCAGAGATTCTAGTTTCTATATTTTGGCTATAGTTTAGTTCTGTAAAAACACCTATGTTACGATCTTCAGTAACTATTCTTCTAGTTACTTCATGATCAATATCTAGTAGTTCTGCTATATCTGATTTAATAATATCGTAGTCATCTATATATACTGTTTTAGGGTTTAAACTATATGATTTATAAACGCCAAAAACAAGATTATTTAATTCAACCAATTGAGTTCCATCACTAAAGTTATTGAATACTTTTATAGTGACTGGTTCCTCTGAACGGATACCATTATCAAGAGAAACTATATAACATTGTTGTTTAGATTGTACTTTTACATTCTCTTCCATAATAACTGCTCCTTACCCTATATAAATTATACCAAATATAGAGGTGAAAGTGAACAAAAAACAGCATTTTTTCAAAGAAAAAAAGACCATTTAGGTCTTGAATAAACAATGGTGCCGAGAGACTGAGTTAAACAAGTCATCTTACACAAACAAAGTGTATGTTTTAACGTTATAACTATCTCGGCATGAGTAGTACTTTTTTAAGTACGAATTAATTATATCATAAATGTGTGAAATAGCAAAATTTATTGATATGTATTATAATTATGTTAGAATATATAGTTACTAGGAGGGTTTGTAATGAAGATATTCAATGAAGAAAACGGAGTAAAGAAAGTATATGTTCAAGTAAATGATATATCTGTTATACAAGAGTATGAAGAAGATATGCCTTTATATGTATATGATATAGTTTTAAATCATGAGGAAACAACAATAGATAAGAATTATGGAATGGGATTTTTAGAGTTCTCTAGACCTGAAGAAATAGAATATTTTGCTAATTGTGATTGGATATTAGATTATAAACAATATAGAGATTATAGTATTGAACAACTAGAAGAAGAAAAAGAAAAGATACAATTTGAAATTGATGATTTACGTACTGCTTTTATTGGGCTTAAGCCAGAAGAAAAAAGAAGTAAAGGAAAAGAAGTATCTAGAGTTTATGTATTAACTTATAAAAAGAATTATATTGACCAATTAATAGCATTTAAAAAAGGTAAACTAGATATGAAGTTACCTTTAGCACCTGATGGTGATGCTTTCTGTTTTACGGGAGATAGAACTTTCCCTTATGAGTTTAGACCTGCTATAGATCATAGTAAGATTGTAGTTTATAGAAAAGATGGTCAAAACTTAGCAGAAGACGAAGTAATACCTCCAGAGTTTATTAGAAAAGGTATGGCAGTTATAATGGCTCATAGACATGGTTTCTACGATGAAGATGATTATGAAGTAGTTAATTATATGTCACCAAATAGATTGTATTATGTAATAGAATTTAAAAAGAAGAAAAAAGCTTTAGAAAGCTTAAAAGAAGAAAAAGGTATTATGAGATTAGTTCATAAATTAATAGGAAGAAAAAACTAACATTGCTGTTAGTTTTTTTGTTCATCAACTTTTAATACTAATTTTGGTGCTTCTTCAACAGTTTTAGTTGCTGTTGGTTCAGTGTGAAGCATTGGTACGTGAGCATAACGTTTTTCTCTTAGTTCATCAGCCGCTTTTAATACTGCTTCTCTTGTTGATATATCATTTGAATAAACAAAGTATCTTCTTTCGTCTCTTGTTTCCTCTGGAATAGAAACGAAATCTTGTTTTTCTTCATCATCAAATGCTACTCTTTTTAATTCAAAATCAGGATTTGCTATACCAATAATAGCTGTACTTAAATCATTAACTAAACCTATTCTATAAGTTTGACCAGTTACTTCATTTAATTTTTTAACTTCATCATAAGTATATGTATATGAAGTAATTCTATCTGCTCTTTTTAATGATAATAAATCAGAATCAGAAACAAGTACTTTGTTATCACTAACATCTATTACTTGTTCATCTTCATTCTTTATTTCAGATATAGTCATTAAGTAAGCTAGTTTTTCAAATTTACTCTTTATACTAGCAAATTGTTCTTTTTCTTCTTCAGTCATTGGAGTTAATAATTTTTGGAATTCTGGATCTTTTACAACTTCTTTTTTTAGTTTATGCACTTGATAACCCATAATTGCCATATTTACTCCTGGAGTAAAAAATGATATACGTGATAATATTTTCTTTCCTTTAGATTGTTCTTTTTCATCCTTATGGTTTTTTTGATACTCTTCTACTGCTTTATAGTTAACTTTGTAACCATGTTTAGCAAGTTCAAACATCATGTTTTTGGCGCCGTTTACGGCAATAGCTGTAGAACCAGCTATTGTAGCTGTTTCTCCTAATAGTGCTAATAATATGTACATACATATTCCCCCTTGGTTTGATATTATATAATATTCTTGTATTTTTGTAAAAAAATGAATAAAAAAAGAACTATATAGTTCTTTATTTTTAATGGTGCCGATTACCGGATTTGAACCAGTGACCTACGCGTTACGAGGGCGTTGCACTACCAACTGTGCTAAATCGGCTTTAGTAATAATATTTTAACACTATTTTTTATAGTTGATACATTTACTTTTATGTTTATAAGAAATATAATGTTTATAGAATTGAGATGGGTTGTATGAAAAAGAGAATAACATTAATAGTTATTTTTATATTCATTATCTTATTGATATGTTTTGGTTTATTTCATATTAGTAAGATAAGTATTGTACTTAATGGTGATGAAGAAACTATAATTCATCTTGGTGAAGAATATAAAGATCAGGGAGCTAAAGCAAAGATATTATTTGTTAAGGTTGGTAATGTTAAGAGTGAAGATAATGTAGATACTAGTAAGATAGGTACATATAAAGTTACTTATAAAACTAGAGTTTTATATAAGAGTGCTACTAAAGAAAGAACTGTTATAGTAGCTGATGGAGAGAAACCGGTTTTAGAATTAAAAGGTAACGATAATTTAAAAATATATGTTAATGGTAGTTATAATGAAGCTGGATATAGTGCTAGTGATAATATAGATGGTGATATTACTGATAAAGTAGTAGTTAAGAATGAGATTAACTTAAGTGAAATTGGTAAGTATAAAGTTACTTATGAAGTATTTGATTCTAGTAATAATAGAGCTTATATGGAAAGAATAGTAGAAGTTATTCCAAGACCTGAAACTAATGCTAGTGGTATACCAGTATTAATGTATCATTTCTTCTATGATCCAAATGAAGAAGATCATAGTGGTGATGGTAACTGGATGGATACAGTTACTTTTGAAGAACAAGTTAAATATTTAGTGGATAATGATTATTACTTCCCTACTTGGCAAGAAGTAATTGATTATTTAGATGGCAAGATTACATTACCAGAGAAAAGTGTTGTTATTACTGCTGATGATAGTGATCCATCATTCTTCAAATATGCAGTGCCTATTGTACAAAAATATAATGTAACAGCAACTAGTTTTGTTATTGGATACTATTATGGTGGACCAATGGAACCAATTAATAATATATATTATGAATCTCATACTTATGATATGCATAAAGGTGGATGTTCTGGTATGGGTCATGGAGGTATATTAAATTGTATTGATCATGCTAGTGGTGTTGCTGATTTAAAGAGATCTATTGAAGTTATTGGTGATAATAAAGCTATTGCATATCCTTTTGGAGATGTTAATAGTAATGCTAAATCAATAGTAAGTGATGCAGGAATACAATTAGGATTTACTACTGCTTGGGGTAAGATAAGACCTGGTATGGATAAGTTAGAGTTACCTAGAATAAGAGTTAGTGGTGGTATTTCAATAGATAACTTTGCCGGAAGATTACAATAAAAAAACAGATTATTTATCTGTTTTTTTTAATGTTAGTTTTGGGCCACCATAGATATATTCTTCTGTACTATGTTTACCTTCTCTATTTATTAAACGAATAGCACAATTAGTTAGATTTGGTTCTTTAGCGAACCATTCTGGTGAATAATGCATCCAGTTCATTACAAAGGTTCTAATGGTTGTACCATGAGATACAACAAATAATGGATCATTATCATCTCTAAAGATGGTATCTATGAATTGTTTGGTTCTTAGTGCCACATCATATGGAGCTTCTCCTTGAGGTAGAACAGCATAGAACTTGCCTTCATTTTGATAATAATTATCATAATGAGCGAACTCATCAGGGTATAGCTCTTTTATTTTAGATATTTCTTTATCACTAAATAAACCATAACGTTGTTCTATTAAAGTAATATCTTCTTTAACATCTTGTATTTGAAGATGTTTATTTATTTCTTTAGCTGTTTGTCTTGTTCTAGTGTATGGACTTACCCATAATCTAGCATTAGATAAATCAATGTTATGTTCATTAATATAATTAACTAAAAAGATACCTGCTTCATTGGCTTGCTCTATACCTTTTTCAGTTAATTCTACTTTATGATCAGGTAAACCTGTTTTATAGTTTTCTTTAGTATTTTGTTTAGATTCACCATGTCTTATAAGGAATATTTTCATATAGATCTTCCTTTCAGTTAATTATTATAGCAATATTTTAGAAAAAGTGTTTATAATAATTATTAATCTTTTAGGAGGGTTAGTATGGTTAATAAGAGTGTTATTATAGGAACTGGTAGTTATGATAATGTTTTAAGTGGTAATAGAGTTTCTATTACTGGTGATGGTGGTAATGCATGGGGTTTCTTTGGTAATAAGTATTTAAAGTTAGCTCCTAGGTTAGTTACATATGAACCATATGCTCAAGGATTAGAAGATATAAAGAAGTTAAAAGCAGATACAATGATAATTAATGAATTAAGAAGAAGATTAGAAAATGAATATATTCAAAGTTATTATCTTTTAAGATTAAAAGATTTAGATGTATTTAAGTTATTAGAGACATTATATATGAAGTTTGGAGATAATATTATACTGTTATGTCATGAACCAGTATGGGAGTTTTGTCATAGAAGATTAGTAGCTGATTATATAGAGATGAAGACAGGAATAGAAATACCTGAAATAAGTGTTTCTGAAGATGGTATAGTTAAGAAATTAACACCTATAAGATATTTTGATAGATTAGAACAATGTATTAAGGGAGAGGAATTAAAATAAAAAAGATGCAATAAGCATCTTTTTATTTTCTTGTTAGATTTCCGTCTAAACATTTCTTTAAGGCAAAGACATCTGAGTATTCATCAATGATACCTAAGAAATCTTTATTATGAATATCTTTCATTAAACCAGGTAGATGTTTGACGAAATAATCTGGATCTTCTTTGTAATCGTTATATAACATAGCAGCTGCTAAGTTACCTACTGCATAAGGTTGATCTAGGAAGTCATCTACGTAAACTCCATGACGATTACTATATGTTATTTCTACTCTATTAACTTCATAAGTTATTTCTGGATCATCAAAGATATCTAGTACTTTTCTAGCTTCTTTAGTAGTTGCTATTTTATTTGTTTCATAGTTTTTAATAATTATATTCATCATTTCCGGTTCAATAACTCCTCTTTGACGAAGGAAGTCAAGGAACATTCTTTCAAATGTGAATGACATTATTTCGCTTTCAATACCTATAGCATATGGTGTTTGGATTGTTGATGCAGTTACATAATTGTAAGCTGCATGTCCCATTTCGTGAGCCATAGTTGCTTCTAGTGGTTTTAATCTATCGATTAAAGGATTCTTTAAAACTATATGTGATAATTTGCCAGCATTATGACATACTGTTCTAGTTGTTTCTCTCTTAGATTGATATATATAACCTTTATCTTTTATTTCTTGGTATAGTTTGTAATAATTTATATATTTCAAGAATTCTTCTAATTCTTTTTGAAGATTTGGGAAGTTGTCTCTATATACAAAGCCTGTTTTATATTGTCTATAAACTGTAAGTATTCTGTAGTAAAGATCAGTTAAACGAAAACGATAGTATAGAATGTTATCAGCAAATGCTTTTGCTGATGCTTGGGTTAAACTACGATATCCAGAAGATACAGCTATCTTGTTATATTCAGCACTTGTTATTAAGTCTTGATTTAATAACTGCCTAGCTTCTGTTACTATTTTTAGAATGTTACAAATATGTCTACTTTTTTCTAGTTCAGCTCTTTTACTTAATTGTTTAAACATTTCTGTTTCACGACTCATATTAACCCCCTCCTCAAATTAGTTATGTATTATATATTACATTTTGTTATATGGCAAATGTTTTTAAAAAATAAAAAAAGAACTATAAGTTCTTTTATTAATATGGTTCCTATATTTCTATAAAACATACTTGGAAATAATACTGTTTATTTCTCTAATATTAACATTTGTTTTGAAATCAAATTGCAATGTTGCTCCATTGCTAAATTTTAATATCAATTCGCTATCAATATCTAATAAACCGGCAGTTTCTATTCCATAATATTGAATCTTAGAATATGGGTAAGAAAAATAAGCTATTTTTTTACCAGTAATTCCTTGAACGTTTACAACAAAAATTCTTTTATTAGTGAAGACAACTTGATCTCTTATTGTTTTGAAAGCAGATATTATTTCTTCACCATCGATAAGTAATTCTGGTACTTCTTTCCTTATTTCTCCTTTAGTTATGACTTTTAAGTTTAAAAAATTTGAATCAGTTATTATTCCACTATTAATTGACGGCATTTTTATTTCCTTTCTCTTACTATTTGTTTTTCTAGATAAATTATAGCATAAAAAAAGAACCAGTAGGCTCTTAATAATCAAAAAATGGTGGAGTAGATGGGAATTGAACCCATGTCCAAGATACTTTGTAATACAAAATCTACAAGTTTAGTTAGATTTTAATTTCACTAAAGTAATGGCTATAACGTACCATAAATCTTTAGCTATCCTAATAAGAATTCG
>JAEEGL016409460.1_pt1 | contig 10479 bp, 7 predicted proteins | sample 9134231 | NCBI WGS metagenome assembly JAEEGL01 (sample SAMN16246548, study PRJNA631951) | gut metagenome | biome: gut microbiome; feature: rumen; material: fiber-attached | host: Bos | place: Iran: Karaj | collected 2018-10 | reverse complement strand
CTACGATTATGTGCGTCTGAACGCGGCCGGTTGCTGCGTGGCCATCGACAGCGGCAAAACAAATTACGAACTGATCCGTGCGGCAAAAGACGCCGGAAAGACAATATATGTGGATTCCCACAAGCTAATCCGCAAGCATATCAAAACTCCGACGGAAGTGGAAGGCATGGCCTATGCGCATCTGAAAGACGGTGTGGCTGAGACACGTTGGATTTACTGGCTGAGGAAGAACATAGGCAAGAATCCGATGGACGAGATCAGCGTAGCGGAGAAGCTCCACGAATTTCGGGCGCAGCAGGAAAAGTTCATGGGCGACAGCTTCGAGCCCATCATGGGATACGGCCCGCATGGGGCCATCGTGCATTACAGCGCCACACCTGAGAGCGCGTTAAAGCTGGAGCCGAAGGGCTTTCTTCTGGCGGACACGGGAGGACAGTATCTTGAGGGTACCACGGACGTGACTCGCACTATTGCGCTGGGACCGCTGACTGATGTTGAAAAACAGGACTATGCGGCAGTGCTGCGCGGTCATCTGGCTCTGCAAAATCTGCCTTTCAAGCGCAACACCACGGGATATGAGCTGGACGAGCGCGCGAGAAAACCGATTGATGAAGTTGGAAAGCCTTACAATCACGGTACCGGTCACGGAGTGGGCGTATTTTTGAATGTCCATGAGGACCCGGTAAGGATTTCGGCTTCGGCAAATATTGATTTTACTTTCTCCGAAGGCATGATCACATCGGACGAACCGGGCATTTATGTGGAAGGCAGTCACGGCATACGCATCGAAAATCTCGAAGTTTGCCTGCCATATATGGAATATAATGGCGGCGAGCATACCGACAGCAGCAACGCCACTAACACCAACACCGCCGCCGCCAACAGCAATTCAGCGTGCGCCGGTGCAGGCGCCGAACTAAAATTCGAGCCGCTCACCCTGATTCCTTACGACAGGGACGCGGTGGATCCGAAGCTTCTTTCCGAGCAGGAGAAAAAATGGTTTAACGACTACCAGCAGTTGGTCTTTGAAAAAATCGCGCCGCTGCTTGAAAAAGATGAAGCGGAGTGGCTCAAAGCCGAAACCGCACCGATCTAGGCAATCGGCCAATAAAAATTGAAAATACATTTTCAAAATAAATAACATATTTGTAAAAAAATGGAGGTAAAACATGGCAGAGAAGAAACTTATTCTGGTAATAAATCCGGGCTCCACTTCCACCAAAGTGGCCCTTTATGACGGCGAAAAACAGCTGAGCCTGCTGGATTTGAAGCACAGTGCGGAAGACCTGAAGGGTTTTGCTGCCATCAAGGATCAGCTTGAATTCCGTAAAGCTGCGGTAATGAAATATTTGAAAGACGAAAACGTGGAGCCGAAAGACCTGGCAGCTATCGCCTGCAGAGCGGGAGCCCTGGGAGCTTTGGAGCCGGGCGCCTACCTGGTGGACGAGAAGTTCCGCGATGCATCCTTCAACTCCCCGCAGCCCCATCCGGCAGACCTGGCTTCCGTTATCGGTTACGAAATCGCAGAGGCCGCAGGAACAGGCATTCACGCCTACGCGTACGATGCGGTTTGCGGCTGCGGTAAACCTGAAAAAATATATCAAATCACGGGCATGCCCGAAATCGAAAGACCTTTCCTGACCCACGTACTGAACAGCCGTGCCGTTTCCATCGAGCAGGCCAAGCGTGACGGCGTATCTATTGATGACAATACTTACATCGTTGCTCATCTGGGCGGCGGCATCACGGTAAATCTCATATATCACGGCCGCATTCTGGATTTCGTGGGTGATGACGAAGGTTGCTTCTCGCCTGAGCGAACCGGCGGCATTCCTGTACGCCCGCTTGCAAAATTCTGCTTCCGCAGCGGTCTTTCCGAAGCTGAAGTGCAGAAAAAGCTGAAAGGCAAAGGCGGTCTCATGGCTTATCTGGGCACCAACGACATGCGCGACGTGGAGAAAATGGTGGAGGCAGGCGATGAAAAAGCCAAACTCTGCTTCGACGCCATGGCTTTGCAGATTTCCCAGGACATCGCGCTTCTTTCTGCCGACGTCTGCGGTAAAGTGACCAAGATCATCCTTTCCGGCGGCCTGGCATATTCGGCGAAATTTACGGAGGAGATAAAGCGCCGCGTTTCGTTCATCGCGCCGGTGGCTGTAATCCCGGGGACTTACGAAATGGAAGCCCTGGCAGGCGGTATCCTCCGCGTACTTGCCGGCACCGAAAAAGCCAGAACACTGTAAAAACATAGCTGAAAATCAGAAATGCATCCTAATTCGCCAAAACTGCGATTTGGGATGCGTTTTTTCGCATCTTGCCCAACAAAAATCGCAATTCTGATTCAGATTTATTTTTTTCTGTCGATAATCTAATTGTAGGTCCAACTATTTTTAAGCAAGGAGGCGATTAAATGAGGATTGTTAATTCAAACCTCGCACTGCAGGGAAGCAGTTATACAGCCACCGCGTCAAGTTCCTACTATTCTCGCGAAGTGATTCGGATGAGAGTGGCGGACATATCAAGTGACGTCAGCCAAGTCTCCCAAACAGAGGTTGCGAAGGACTCGCAATCCTGGGGGCAAGGCAAGGTTGGAACGCGGATAAGAGCTGGGGACGGAGAGAAGCCTGCAGTAGCAGAGCAGATGGAAAAATTTGAAGGAAGAGAAGCTGCCAAAGAGCTTATTATGGACAAAGCTGCGTCCGGAACCGCGGCCAATCCAAAAGGAGCTCTGCCGGGCGAAAATCAGCCGGAAGGAATGCCGGATGCGGACACGGAAAACTTTGTGCCGGTGGAAGCCGCCAAAGTTAAGAGCGCAAGCCCTTACGACCACCTTTCCAGCAAGGACCGGATCAGGCTGATGGTTTTGGAACAGCTCCTGGCCAGACTGACAGGGTCTTACCAGAAGTTCAAGTGCCAGAGCATGAATCAGACGGTCGGCTACACGCGCAGCGGGCAGGCAGTAGTGGGAACTGATAACCTTCGGATGGTAAACACCGTCAGAACCACCTTCGCAACGGAGACAGTCAGGGAATCCTCCCTTTCTTTCTCGGCAAAAGGCTCTGCCGAGACGGCGGACGGTCAGAAAATCGAGCTGGAGCTGAATTTCAATTTCAGCCAGAGCGTTCGGACCTCAACAAGTTTCGTCAGCGAAGTACAGGAAAAGCTGGTAGACCCTCTGGTAATCAATTTTGCCGGGGAAATGCCGGAATTCGACGGAAATAAAATGCTTTTTGACATCGATTGCGACGGGAAATTGGACAACATTTTCGCGCCGGCGGAAGGCAGTGGCTTTTTGGCCCTGGACAAAAACGGCAATGGAAAAGTTGATGACGGAAGAGAACTTTTCGGCCCTAACTTAGGCGATGGCTACAAAGAGCTGGCAAGATTTGACGAGGACAGGAACGGCTGGATAGACGAAAATGACAGCATCTTTGAAAATCTTAAGATCTGGAGCGCAGATGCGAAAGGTCAGCAGCATCTGGTAGCTATCCAAGAAAAGGGAATAGGAGCCATCTATCTTGGCTTTGCTAAGACCGAAATGAATCTTTATGCCGAGGCCACCAAGGCCGGCAAGCTTCAAAAGAGCGGGCTGGTGCTTCTGGAAGGCGGCGGCAGTCGTGTTATGCAGGAAATGGATCTACGTATATAGCATAACCATCATGCGGGCGGCCGCCGATGCCGCTTGCGGAAATGCAGGCATGCGAGAGCGTGCCTGCTTTTGTTTTGCCTTTGTTTTCATCTATATCTTCATCTGCATTTCCCGCGGCTCATTTAATGCATCCCCACCTTGCCTGTATCTGATGTATCCCCACCTTGCCCATGCATGCAGCTGCGCCTCCGCCCGCTCCGGCTCATTCGCTCATCATCCCCGGCCATGCACACCATTGCGCCTCCGCACCCGCGCGCCTCCGCTACTGCAGAACTTCGGGATTTACAGATTCGCAGCTCGCAAACGGCGATTTTTCTGTAAATCCGCCCATTTTCGGCCCTAATTTTAAGTCGGCGGATAGGCAAATTTTAAAATTACAGAAAATGCTCTCTTCGCGCATTGATTATCTGTAATGCTTACAAAGAATTACTCCTGCAAAGGTGCTTTTTCTGTAATTTGTCATCTGCCGCAATTTTGCCCCATCAATTTTTTAAAAATTTACAGAGAACCTGGTGGGTTTTGCACATTTCTCTGTAAATCCAAATTTTCGGCGTACCGCAAAAGCGCTTCCTTCAAAAAATTACAGAGAAGTGGCCATTCCCGCTTCGCGTCTCTGTAAATTTTCCATGATTAATACGAATTGTAAAATTTTGCAAATAATTTTTGGCAAAATCGTTGCATTATTTTCTAATTGTGGTAATATTTAACAAGGCGCTCTTCCCATATGAAAAAAATCATATATTACGATAAAGCATGCAAACCCGCCAGCCGGCAGAACGCAAGCAAGAAAGCAAACATGCAAACCCGCCAGCCGGCAAAGCGGAAGCACATTAGTAAGTAAACCCGCCAGCGCATTAGATAGCAGGAAAGTAAAAGAAAGAGCATTAGATAATAGAAAAGGAAAGGAAAGGAATTGAGATGAGCAACACCATTAACATTGATGAAAGACTGGAACTTTTGCAGCAACTGAGAAAAGACGCATTGCGCCGGATTAAAAAGGCGCCGCCCGGCCAACTCAAAGTTTATACCAGTCACGGAACACCGCAATTTTGGGCACGCATTGATTCAAAAGGGCATTATTTGCCGAAAAAGGAACGCGGCCGTATCGCGGGTTTTGCCCAAAAGGAGTATGATGAGTGCCTTGTTGCGAATGTAGAGTATGAGATGTCGATTTTGAAAGGATTAGCGGCCGGTGATTATTTGGAGCCATGGATGCAGGCGCTAACTGAGATTTCTCCCGAAAAGCGCGATTTTGTCACGGTACCGATTTTAGACGATCGTGAATATGCTGATGAGTGGCTCAGTCAGGATTTTGAAAGGATGGGCTTCAAAGAAGACGCACCGATGCTGTTTTCGAGAAGAGGCATCCGCATGAGGTCAAAATCCGAGCTGATGATTGCGGTGGCACTTGAAGAAAAGAATATTCCTTTTTTGTACGAGCGCCCGCTATACCTGGCAGGGCAAATTGAATTGCATCCGGATTTTACAATATTGCGGGCACGGGACAGGAAGGAGATTATCTGGGAACACTTCGGCCTGATGGACAATCCGGACTACCGCGAAAACGCGTTTTCCAAACTGCGGCTTTACAATAAAAGCGGATTTCTTGAGGGAATTAACCTGATAACCACTTTCGAAACTGCGCAAAGCCCACTGGACATCGAGACCATACGCCGCAAAATCAAGGCTTATATTTAGCAAAATCAAAGTTCGGCTCAAGGAAAATCTGAGCCCGCAAATAAAAATCAAATCATATTCATGACATCGAAAAAGACGCTCCGTTTGGGCGCCTTTTTTATTTCATTATATTCTCCTGCTTCAGGATTTCCAGCAGTTCCTCGTGGGCACGGTGTTGCACATCCGGAAAGGCCCGCAAGAGGCGCCCCATGCCAAAATGCCTTGTGGAGCGAAGGCGGGACAACAGCTTGCGCTTGCGCTCTTCGTAGGCGTCAACAAAATCGTCGGCCTGGTCGCGCACTTCGGCCTTTGCCAGTGCAGCCTGCAGTTTCACACCTTCCATGCGCTGGGCTGTTTCCAACGCGTTTTCGCCGATGCGTTTGGAAAGATCGTCACTGACAGTGCGCATGCGGCTACGCATTTCGTCGATTTCTTCCATTTGCCGGTTGAGCCCGGTGACTACCAGCACGGATATAACCACATCCGCGATGAAAGCTGCCGACATAATTGCGAGCAATATCCAGCCAAGTTGCCGCGGCACCAGCCCTAAGACTTGGGTAATCAGCGGATTGACTCCGAGGACTGTCAGGAGTATGCCAAGCCCCCATATTATGCTGAATTCCAGGCAGATGTATCCGCGAAAATTCAGCGGCTTATTCGAATAATCCCACCATCTTGCATGGAAAAGCTTGTCCAACGCCCAGCCTCCGATCAATTCTATGGAAGAAGCCAAAAACATGCCAAATGCGAATATCATCAAGACATTTTGCCGATAAAGCGGCCCTGTTCCCGCTGCTTCCAGCACGCGAAAGACCGTTAGCACGCCGATGCCGTAAATGGGGCAGACAGGTCCGTTGAGGAAGCCGCGGTTTATCACAAGCCCTTTCTCCACAGCCTGGTACACCACTTCTGCGCACCAGCCGAGAAAAGAGTAGGCGAAAAAATATTCAAGTGTAATGTAGATTATATTTCCCATGGTTCAAGTATATCACACTTGGCACGTGGTATAGAGACTAATTTTGGTATGCGGTATTGAGGCCGGTTTTGGCGTGCCAGGAGTAGGAGTCTTTGATTTCGCGTGTGGTTTGCGAGCCAAAGGTAGGAGCCTTTGATTTGGCGCGTGGTTTGCGGGTCAAAGGCAGGAGGGTTTGATTTCGCGTGTGTGGATGGTGTTGCTTTAGCGAGTACATGCCGGATGAGGAGACTCGCGCTTCAAAAATTTTACAGTAAGCATAAATGCTGGAAAAATTACAGGGAGCCAAAGCGGGAATGACCACTTCTCTGTAATTTTTTGCAGGAAGCTCTTTTGCGGCGCATTGAAAATTTGGATTTACAGAGAAATGTGCGAAAACTGAAGGGCTCTCTGTAAATTTTTCGAAATTTGACGAGGCAAAATTGCCGTAGTTGATAAATTACAGAAAAAATACTTTTGAATGGAAGGTTTTTTGTAAGCATTACAGAGAACCAATGCGCGAAGAAGGCATTTTCTGTAATTTTGAAATTCGCATATCCGGTGGTGGGATATTTGTGCCGGAAATGGGTGGATTTACAGAGAAAATGCCTTCTGAGCGCTGTGAATCTGTAAATAGCTGTTTCGGCGATAAATGGCAGCCGTATGAAGGTGCACGTGCGAAAATAGGCATACGAAAGCGCGCTATGGTTGGATGTTCGGAGATGAAAAAAGGCGCTGCGGCGCCTTTTTTTCCGATAAATTAAACGATTAAATATATGTTTAATCATAGCGGTCCGGGGTATAAATAAAGCAGAGCGGGGCAGGCAGCAGGCAGCAGGCAGCAGGCAATGGGCGAGCGAATAGCGAATAGCGAATAGCGAATAGCGAATAGCAGGCAGCAGGCCCGCAATGAAGAAAGGAACAGTATAAATGGAGATAAAACTTCCGCACGACCACGGAACGCATACGGCAGAGCTTTTGCAGGAAATTGACATTCGGCCGGACGATGCGACTTTTGAAAAAGCGGCAGATACATTTTCGTTGCTGGCGGATTCGAGCAGGCTGCGCATTTTTACATTGCTTTGCCATACAGAAGAATGCGTGGTAAATATCGCAGCGGCAGTGGGCATGAGCTCACCGGCAGTTTCGCATCATTTGCGGATACTCAAAAGCGCGGGGCTGATCGAAAGCCGCAAGGACGGCAAAGAGGTATATTACAAGCTGGCAGATGATGCAGAGGCAAAATTGCTGCATGCGGCAGTGGACAGCGTGCTCCATATCAAGTGCCCGGAGGACAAAATATAGTTGCCGCGCGGTATGCGTAAATTAGTGTGCGAGAAAAGTATCGGAATTTCGGCAGTAGGCACTATAAAGAGCGCGTGGAGAAAATGAATGAATTGGAAAAGAGAGCGCGCGGGCAAAATGAATTTGTTAAAATTTAATTGAAATACAGGAGGAATAAAATGAAAAGAAGTTATAAGCTGGAGAATCTGGATTGCGCAAATTGCGCAGCTAAAATGGAAGAGGCAATCAACAAGCTGGAGGGTGTGAAGTGCAGCATCACTTTCATGACTCAGAAAATCACGCTGGAGGCAGAGGACGACAGATTTGAAGGGGCTCTGAAGGATGCGCAGGCAGTGATCGCCAAGGTGGAGCCGGACACTTTCATCGCAGTTAAGTAGTGGGTGCGGCGAGCGGAGCCGGATGAATCAAGAGTGAGATGAAGTGAGTAGGGGAAGGTGAAGGATTATGACAAAATCACAGAAAAAGAGACTGGCGAAGATCATAATTGCGGCTGTTTTGATGGTGGCAGGGATCGCACTGGAAAAACTGGCGCCGGGTGCAGAGGGCTTGGGAAATGAAACCGGCGGGCGGCTTACGAACATGGATATTGCAGCGTGGACAGCGCTTGGAATATTCGCGGTCAGCTATCTGGTGGCGGGTTTTGATGTGCTGAAAAAGGCGTTCGGCGGGATTTTCCGCGGGCAACTTTTGGACGAAAACTTTCTGATGGCGGTGGCTTCGCTGGGGGCATTTGCACTGGGCGAGTACACGGAAGGTACGGCTGTAATGCTGTTTTTCTGCGTGGGTGAGTTGTTTGAAGACTATGCCGTAAATAAATCCAGAACTTCGATTTCGGAGCTGATGGACATCAGGCCGGACTATGCCAATCTGTATGATCCTTTGACGAAAACATCGAAAATCGTGGATCCTTACGATGTAAGAGTCGGCGATTTTATTCAGATCAAGCCGGGCGAGAAGATTCCGCTTGACGGCCGGGTCGCGGAAGGAAGTTCTTCCGTTCAGACAGCAGCCATTACGGGCGAATCGGTTCCGAGAGATGTAAAGCAGGGGGATGAAGTGCTTTCGGGCTATGTGAACATGACGGGTGTGCTGGTGCTGGAAGTAGCCAAGGAATTTGACGAGTCCACGGCTTCGAAAATCCTTGAACTGGTGGAAAATGCAGCTTCTTCCAAAGCTGTGACGGAGCGTTTCGTGACCAAATTTGCGCGTGTTTACACTCCGGCAGTGGTGGGAATCGCCCTGCTGCTGGCAATCCTGCCACCGGTCATCACCGGGCAGAGTTTCGGGACATGGATCTACAGAGCGTTGCTGTTCCTCGTAGTGTCGTGCCCGTGTGCGCTGGTGATTTCAGTGCCGCTGAGCTTTTTCGGCGGGATCGGTGCAGCATCAAGTCAGGGGATCCTGGTGAAGGGCAGCAATTTTCTGGAAGCTGTGGCAAATGCCGAAACCATTGCGTTTGATAAGACAGGCACGCTTACCACGGGGGAATTTAAGGTAAGACAGGTGATGAGCGCAGGCAGCGGCAGTTTCAAGAATGTTGAAGGCGACAATTGGGGACTTTTCAGCGACGAGGAAGTAATGGCGCTGGCGGCACATGCGGAATATTTTTCGCCACATCCGATCGCAAAATCCATCCGGGATGCATACGAGGAAAAGGGGGGCAAGCTGGATGAAAGAGCGGTCAGCGAAGTGGAGGATGCGTCCGGTCTTGGCATCAGAGCCAAAGTGAACCTGAGAAGGGACGAGGCCGGCAGCAAAAGCCACATTGTTTTGGCGGGCAATTTGAGATTTATGGAGATGCAGGGGGGAGACATCGCCAAATGTGCGCGTGAAGCTGCGAAAGAAGCTGAAGAAAAGGGAATCTCCGGCACGCTGGTGTTCGTGGCAGTGGGCAGAGAATTTGCGGGGCTGATTGCTATCGGCGATGAATCCAAAAAAGACGCGAAGGCTGCTATTACCGGGCTGAAAGCCTGGGGCGTGGAAAAAATCGTGATGCTTACAGGCGACAGGCGTAACGCGGCCGAGAAAATCGCTGCGCAGCTTGGAATCGCTCCGGAAAATGTGTTTGCCGAGCTCCTGCCTTCCGGGAAACTGGAAAAGGTGCAGGCGCTGATAGCGGAAAAGAGCAGCCCGAAGAAAAAGGTGCTCTTTGCAGGCGACGGACTAAACGACGCACCGGTACTGGCAGGCGCGGATGTGGGAATTGCCATGGGCGCGCTCGGCTCGGATGCGGCTATTGAAGCTGCAGATGTGGTGCTGATGACGGATGAGCCGTCAAAGCTGCTGGATCTTATGGAAATAGCGAAGAAGACTTTGCGGATCTGTAGAGAAAATATCGTCTTTGCACTGGGAATAAAATTTATTATAATGGTGCTGGGAGCTTTGGGACTGGCAGGCATGTGGGCTGCGGTCTTTGCGGACGTGGGAGTGGCAGTCTTGGCAATACTTAATTCCATGAGAGCTCTGAGGTAAGGCGATATGAAAAAAGAAAAACTCAGTGTAATATTGAAAAAAGTGGCGGCGGGGCAGATGAGCCCGGAAGATGCCGAAAAAGAGCTGGAAAGCGCATCCGTGGCGGACCTGGGGTTTGCCAGACTGGATATGGACAGAGAACTTCGCACGGGATATCCGGAAGCGGTGTTCTGCCAGGGCAAAACTGACGGGCAAATCGCGGAAATCGTGGCCCTGTTGGCCGAGAAAAACGGTAATGTGATAGCTACGAGGGCGACGAAAGAAAATTTCGAAGCTGTGAAGGCTAAAGTGGCGGATGCCAGATACATGGAAGACGCCAGACTGATCCTGGTGGAGAGAAACCCGCTGGAAAAGGCTGAAAAAACCGTTGCTGTGGTGAGCGCAGGCACGGCAGACATACCGGTGGCTGAAGAGGCTGCCTGTG
>JAEEGL016242032.1_pt1 | contig 10479 bp, 10 predicted proteins | sample 9134231 | NCBI WGS metagenome assembly JAEEGL01 (sample SAMN16246548, study PRJNA631951) | gut metagenome | biome: gut microbiome; feature: rumen; material: fiber-attached | host: Bos | place: Iran: Karaj | collected 2018-10 | reverse complement strand
TCGGGGTGCAGACCGTGTATACCAAGGTCGATATCCGTACGCTTACCAGTCTCAATAATCTCATTTTCGAGTTGTTTCTTAACCTTAGCCTCCACCTCCTCGATGCGTGCGGGATGGATACGGCCGTCGCTGACGAGCTGATGGAGCGCCAGACGGCATACCTCACGGCGGACAGGATCGAAGCCGCTGATGACGATGGCCTCGGGGGTATCGTCGACAACGATCTCAACGCCTGCTGCAGCCTCGAGGGCACGGATATTACGACCCTCACGACCGATGATACGGCCCTTGACCTCGTCGTTCTCGATATGGAACACGCTGACGGAGTTCTCAACGGCCGTCTCGGTAGCCACACGCTGGATGGTCTGAATCACGATCTTCTTGGCCTGCTGGTCGGCATTAAGCTTCGCCTCGTCCATGATCTCGTTGATATAGCTGGCGGCGGCAGTCTTTGCCTCGTCCTTCATCGACTCCACAAGACGGGCCTTTGCATCCTCAGCACTAAGACCAGACACCTCTTCGAGCTTCTCACGCTCCTTGAGCTGCATCTTCTCGAGCTCCTCGGCCTTGATGGAGAGCAACTTCTTCTCGTTGTCGATACGCTGCTGCTGGTTGTCGAGTTCGTTCTTACGGCGGCCGAGCTCTTCGTTACGCTGGTTGAGGGTCATCTCGCGCTGCTTCAGCTTGTTCTCGTTCTGCTGGAACTGCTGGTTGCGCTGCTGCGCCTCCTTCTCGAGTTCTGACTTCTTGTTGAGGAACTTCTCCTTCACTTCAAGCAGTTTCTTCTCCTTGATAACTTCAGCCTCTTTCGTGGCCGTGTCGATCATCTCTCTGTATTTGCCCTTGAGGACATATCTGAAAATAAGATATCCGCCGACACCACCCAATGCGAGTGCGCCTGCGGCAATAAGTAGTACGAAAATTAAATCCATATAAAATCTATGTTATTAAATAATATTCTCATTTAAGAGCTTCTTCGATGTCGGAAGTCAACTTCTGGAGAATATCATTATATGGAGCCGTGTCGTTTCTACGCTTTGACCGCTGATAGAGCAAGGCAATGTCGATAAGGGTCATGAGCGAGATGGTATGCTCGGTCTTCCTGCCCTTATATGCCTGCGCGTATGCATTATAGCGGTCGGTGATGAGCTTGGCAGCCAAACGGTAGAACTCCTCGTCCTCCCGATTGACAGTCACCTCTATCTCCTCATCGTAGACGTGCAGTCGGATATGTAGTTTCTCTTTGTTCACTTCTGCCATCGCTTCTTCTCTTTATTGTTCCTGTTCGTCACTCAAGATAGCAATGCACTTGTTGATGTCCCTTACCAGCTGGCCGATACGATTCTTGGCACTTTCGATGTCACCGTCAGTAATCTCAATCATCTTCGCCATTTTCAGGGCTTTATAATCGTTGTCCGCCTGAGCAAGCTGCGCACGCAGGTCCTTGATGTCCTGCTCGTTCTTCTCGACCGTCTTAAGGAGGTCCGCGTTTTCCAGCTTCAATTGTTTGAAGCGCTCAAGCAGATCCCTCACACGGGTCTGAAATACAGCAATCATTTGCTCATTTGAACTCATATTCGCACATAATTTGTCTACAAAGGTAGACATTTTTATTTAAAAATTAAGAAATAAGAAATAAGAGATGGACGTCGATTAACCGATTTTAACTCTTTTCAGCGCTTTTTCTTAATTCTTAACTTTTTATTTCTCACTATCGTCTTTTGGCCGGGGCTCTTTTTTCGCGAGCATCACGACCTTATAGACGAAGTTGGTAATCCACTTCTGAGAGAAGCCGAGACGCTGGCTGTACTGACGAACGGCAACGACAGATTTCATGACAGCAGGATCGCTGTAGTCGTTCTTGTTGAAGATATCGTTGACGGTCTTCTCGGTCATCGTATAGAGCGCCTTCTTCAGGAATCCCGGCAGACGGAGCTTGAACTTCATCAGGTTGCCGGTAAGCATCATCAGCTCCTGCGTGAAGCCCTGGAACTGCAGGAGATAGGTCTGCGCGTCCTGTATCTTCTTACAACGCTTACGCAGACTGGAGTCGATCTCCTTAAAGAACTCGTCGTCCATGCCGTACATCGACTTCAGCATGTTCTTACAACGGCTGCGCTCGCCCACGCCCAGCTTGTTGTTCACCGTCGGCACCTTCAGCGTCGACTTGAAGACACGCAGGTCAGGGAGTGCCGCAAGGTTCGAGATACCGAGGTCGGCAGCCATCGCAGCCTGAAAATATACACGGATGAGCGTCATGAAATCCTCCATGACGCCAACTTTATGTTCGCCTTCTTTTCTTCCGAAAAGTTTATTCCAAAAACCCATAATTTTCTTTTTTTTTCGATTTTGGGTGCAAAGTTACGAAAAAAAATCGTAACTTTGCACCGTAAAATAAAAAAAACATGAAAGGAATTGTATTAGCAGGCGGTAGCGGCACACGTCTCTACCCTATCACAAAAGGAATCAGCAAGCAGCTGATACCCATCTTTGACAAGCCGATGATCTACTATCCCATCTCGGCACTCATGCTCGCAGGCATACGTGAGATACTCATTATCTCCACGCCCCACGACCTGCCGGGATTCAAGCGACTGCTCGGCGACGGATCGGATCTGGGCGTACGTTTCGAATACGCAGAACAGCCCTCGCCCGACGGACTGGCACAGGCGTTCATCATCGGAGAGCAGTTTATCGGCGACGACTGTGTGTGTCTGGTACTCGGCGATAATATCTTCTACGGCTCCGGATTCTCAGGACTGCTGCGTCAGAGTGTGGAGAATGCCGAAAAGAGCGGACTGGCAACGGTGTTTGGCTACTACGTCAACGACCCCGAGCGCTACGGTGTGGCTGAGTTTGATGCCGACGGCAACTGTCTGAGCATTGAGGAGAAGCCAGAGCATCCGAAGTCGAACTACGCAGTAGTAGGTCTCTATTTCTATCCGAACAGCGTGGTGGAGATTGCTAAGAACATCAAGCCCTCAGCACGAGGCGAACTGGAGATCACGACCGTAAATCAGGAATACCTCGCCCAGCAGCGCCTGAAGGTACAGACCTTGCAGCGTGGCTTCGCCTGGCTCGACACCGGCACGCACGACTCACTCTCAGAGGCTTCGACATTCATCGAGGTGATTGAGAAGCGCCAAGGTCTGAAGGTAGCCTGTCTGGAGGAGATCGCCTTCAAGAGAGGCTGGATCACGAAAGAGAAGCTTCAGGAGGTGGCGCAGCCGATGGCAAAGAACGACTACGGAAAATATCTGTTGAGCTTAGTAAAATAAGAAAAATCCCGCCAGGCGGCGGGATTTTTTTATTTCGAGAACTCTTTGACGGCTGTGACGAGGGCCTGAGGATTGCCCATGTCGTACATACGGCCCTTGAGCCGTACGCCCACCATACCGCTGCGTTTGCGCACGGCTTCGAGAGCGGAGGTCAGCTCGATCTCAGAGACATGATCGCCGTCGATCTCCCGCTGCATGATGTCCTCATGCAGCTGCGCGAACACCTCCGGCGTGAGGATATACTGTCCGAACACGCTATAATACTCCTTCTCGCCGTCCTTATTACGCACGCCAAGGAACTCCTCAGCATAGCTGGCCTTGGGCTTCTCGTGCATCGTAGTGACGTTGAGCAACGTGTGGGTCTTGTCTTCCCATACGCCATGCAGGATGCCGTAACGGCTCACTTCGGCCAGCGGAATCGGATGGATGCTGACCATCAGCGAGTTGCAACGCTCATACTCCTCGACCATCTGCAGGGCGCACGGCTTGTTGGAGTCGCTGCGATAGAGCGTGTCACCCAACAGGAGCATCACCGGTTCGTTGCCTGCGAACTGTGCAGCCTGATAGACGGCATGGCCAAAGCCCCGCTTCTCACGCTGATAGACATAATGCAGGTGCTTTCCGATGTCGAGGATATGGTTCTCGTACTCCTGCGCCTCAGGATTCAGCTTCCGCAGATGATCGTCGGAGAGCGGACGTTCGAAATAGTCGGCATACTGCTGACGCTCCTCCTCAGAGCCAAGGACGAGACAGATCTCCTCGATACCGCTCTGAATCAGTTCCTCCAGCAGAATCAGAATAACAGGCCGCACCATCCCGTCAGGACAAGGAATCGGGAAAAAGTCCTTCTTCAGGGCACGTGTGGCAGGATAGAGACGCGTACCGAAGCCCGCAACGGGGATGATGGCGCGACGAACGGTATGAACAGGCTTCAGCGTGAGCGTATAGGCCTTCATGCCATGATCGTTGAGATACTGCGCCAGTTGCTGCTGGCACGCCTCATTACGGGCCAGGAACTGCACGGAACCGTCGCCATGAGAACCGACGCCCTTTCCGCCCCAGACCATCGGCTGGATCTTCGGGTCTTCGAGCACACTATGCAGCTTCGGCGACCACAGGGCAGACGACATCGGCGCTACCTTCTTGTCGAACAGCTTCTCAGCTTCGGTCATCAGACGTCCAAGTTCCTCAGCCCGTCCCTCGGCCATGTATTTGATGGCCTTGTCGACAATCTCGAGGTTATCCTGTCCCAAGGCTTCATGCTCTGCACGCTCGGCTTCGTTAGTGGGGAAAGGATAGGCCTTGTTGAGGTCGGAAAGAATCTTGATGGTGTCCTTCTCGGCACAGAGGTCGGCAAACACCCAGTAGAGATGCTTCTTCACGTTCAGCGAACGCACCTCGATCTCATCGCCGTCGAAAGTCATGAGGTTTGGCTTCACGCCAAAGGCACAGGCCTGGTCGAGACGTCCGCAACGGCTGGAAGTACGAAGTTCACCGACGTATGCGATGTTCATCTCGCCAAGGGTGTTGAGGTTCAGATTATATAATAAATTGAACGCGCGCGCAACGAGGACACAGATCGCCGCCGAACTGCTCAGGCCGCTCTTCATCGGGAGCGTCATCGAGGTGATGCGGATGCGCACACCACCGACCTTATACCACTCGAGCATGTAAGACGCCACCCCAGCGCAATAGCAGAAGAAAGAACCACTCTTCGCGATGCGCTTCAGCTCAGCCTCGTCCATGCGGCAGGAGAAATCCTGCCAAAGCCCGGAGATTTCGGGAGCAGTACTATAAAGTTCGAAGATACTGGACTTCTCGACTTCGGCATAGATGCCTTGTTCGATACCAGTCACGATAGCTGCACCAGGGGCAATATCGGCATTCATCGTACGATAGTGACCTGCCCAGTCTGTATGCTCGCCAAAGAGGCACAAACGCCCAGGAACAAATAGTTTCATCATATCATTTTAGACTGTTATGTGATGCAAAGGTAATAAAAAAGCGCCATAAAACACTTTTTTTGATGATTTTTCACTCAAAAATTTGGATAATTCATTAAAAATGCCTACTTTTGCCATCGAATTATTAACAAAACAAATTATTATTGCCTATCGGAACAGACTTTACTCAATTAACAAAATGATTGAAGTATGGGTACATTAAAAGAAATGACCGACGAACAGTTGGCATTGCTTTACATCGATGGTAATAACAAGGCATTCGACGAGGTCCTTACGCGTATTCAAGACAAGATCTTCACCTATATCGTGTATCTGACAAAGGATGAGGAGATTGCGAACGACGTATTCCAGGACACCTTCGTTAAAGCTATCATGAAGTTGAAGAACGGCCAGTACAAGAACTCCGGAAAGTTCGTGTACTGGGTGATGCGCATTGCGCACAACGTCTTTGTCGACCGCTATCGTGACGTGAAAGGCGAGCGTATCGTGGAGCTCGCCAAAAACAATGACCTTCGGAACATCAAGGTGACGAACCGCGAGAACGAGATGGTCAACGAGCAGATAAGGAAAGACGTGACCCGTCTGATGAACGCGCTGCCGGAGCCTCAGAGAGAGGTCGCATACATGCGATTCTTTCAGGACATGTCGTTTAAGGAAATCGCCGAAGAGACAGGTGTAAGCATCAACACGTCGCTGGGGCGCATGCGATATGCCCTCATCAACATGAGGAAGCTCTCGCACAAGCACAACCTGAACCTCACGCTGGAATTATAGCGAGCGGAGACCGCTGATCACCTTGTGGGGATCCTGAGCGCCGAAGACATAACTGCCGCTGACAAGCACGTCGACACCAGCGGCAACGAGTCGTGGTGCCGTCTCGCCCTGTACGCCGCCGTCAACCTCTATCAGCGTCTTACAGTCCTTTTCGGCTATCAGCTGACGAAGACGCTTCACCTTACTAATTGTATTCTCGATGAACTTCTGCCCGCCGAAACCCGGGTTCACGCTCATCAGCAGCACCATCTCCACCTCGCCGATGATATCCTCAAGCAACGATACCGGCGTGGCAGGATTGAGCGTGACACCAGCCTTCATGCCGGCATCGTGAATCTCCTGAATAGTACGGTGCAGATGCGTGGTGGCCTCGATATGCACATTCATCATCATCGCGCCCAGCTTGGCTGTCTGTTTGATATAACGCTCAGGGCGCTCTATCATATAGTGCACGTCAAGGGGTTTGGTACATGCCTTGGCAACAGCTTCCAGAACGGGGAAGCCAAATGAGATGTTGGGTACGAACGAACCGTCCATCACGTCGAGATGAAGCCAGTCGGCCTCACTCGTGTTGATCATCTGGATGTCGCGGTCGAGATGAAGGAAGTCGGCGGCGAGCAATGAAGGGGATACTAATGCCATAAATCCTTGTTTTTTAGTTCAAACTCTTCGTCTGATTGTTTGTTACAGTGTAGGTGTGAGCGAACTGGCGTATGAACTCGAGTGTCTGCTCGCGCGGTTTCAACGTTTCTGGAGTAAAATGCTTCATAGGCAATCACAATTTATTTGTTTATACCTTAGAAACGTGAAAAGCACCTATTTTATTATATAATTCTCAAAATTTTTAGTTCCGTTAAGGAAATCACGTGCCGGCATACGTTTCTTACCTGCCAGCTGGAGCTCTTCTATCTGCAGGAGATAGTCGGCCGTAGTGATATACAGGAGGCCTTTGTAGACGACAATCGTGCCTGGTCGCATGCCGACAGCCTTTTCCGTCTTTGAGGTCTTGAAGATCTTCAGGTCGACGATCTTGCCGTCAGGTCCGAGAAGCGTGGTCCAGGCACCAGGATAAGGACTCAGGCCACGAATGAAGTCGTAGACCCGCTTGGCAGGACGGTCCCAGTTGATCTCGCAGGTGTCCTTGAAGATCTTTGGCGCAGGATAAAGCCGTCTTACGTTGCCAGCCAGCTCGTCCTGGGGGATGCTCTCCGGATGGCCGTCGGCAGCGATAATCTTCTCGAGGGTCTCGATACAGATGTCGGCACCCAGATACATCAGACCGTCGTAAACATACTCCACGTCAGCATCATCAGGGATGGCGAAGGGCTTCTGTATGATGACACGACCCGTGTCGATGTCCTTATCGAGGAAGAATGTCGTCACACCCGTCTGCGTCTCACCATTGATGACGGCCCAGTTGATGGGGGCAGCACCACGATACTGAGGCAGAAGGGCTGCATGGACGTTGAAGGTGCCATACGCCGGCATATCCCAGACAATCTCTGGCAACATGCGGAAGGCGACAACAACCTGGAGGTTTGCCTTATAGCTGCGGAGTTCCTCAACGAAGGCAGGATCCTTCATCTTCTCCGGCTGCAGCACAGGGAGGCCATGCTCCAAAGCAAACTTCTTCACCTCTGAGGGCTGAAGCGTATCCTGATGACGGCCTACAGGCCTGTCAGGCTGCGTGACAACAGCCACAACATTATACTTATTCTCTACCAGCGCCTTCAGCGTCTCAACCGCAAATTCAGGCGTTCCCATGAACACAATCCTTAAATCTTCCTTCTTCATAATTCCCAATTCTCCATTCTCAATTCCCAATTCTCCATTCCCAATCAGTCTTCGCTCATATCCGCCACCATCTTGCGATACATCGTATATATCCGCTGGCGGGAGATATAGCCCTTCAAATGATTCTCAGCGTCAAGTACCGGCAACCAGTCGGCCCGTGTACGGTCGAAGGTGCGCATCACTTCTGCCATCGTTGTGCTGTCGTTAAGCGTTGCCTTGGGCTCCACCATCAGCTGACTGGCCTTGAAGTGATGATACAGCTCGATACGGAACACCACATTACGTATTTTCATAATCTCCACCTCGCCAAGAAGCATGCCGGCAGCATCGAGCACAGGCAATACCGACGTGTGGCTACGGCTGATCTTATGGACGATCTGTCCCAGCTCCATGTCAGGAGATACGGAGTCGAAGTCGCGCTCGATGACAGAGTCGAGATTCATCAGCGTTAGTACGGCATGGTCGGTATGGTGCGTGAGGAGACGGCCCTCTTTTGCCAGACGTGCACCATAGATGCTGTGAGGCTCGAAGATGATAATTGTGAGATACGAGCAGACGCTCACCATCATCAGAGGGAGCAGGAGGTTGTATCCTCCCGTCAGCTCAGCGATGAGGAACATACCCGTCAGCGGGGCATGCATCACGCCCGACATCACACCCGCCATGCCCATCAGGGCAAAGTTCTTCTCAGGGATATAAACCCCGATCTGATAGATATTCCATATACGGGAGAAGAAGAAGCCTGTGAAACAGCCGACAAACAGGCTGGGTGCAAACGTACCGCCACAGCCTCCGCCGCCATTGGTGGCCGAGGTCGCAATCACCTTCATCAGTATCACGAGGGCGATATACAACAGCAACAGGTTGCCCTCGCCAGCCCACATGGAGTTGTTGAGTATCTGATTCCAGTCGGCCTCCGTCCGTCCGTTGAGAAGCATGTTGATACTGCTGTAGCCCTCGCCATAGAGAGAGGGGAAACAGAAGATAAGCAGACTCAGTACCGTTCCGCCTATCGCGAGCTTGATATAGGGTTTGTCCTTATATCGTGCGAAGACACCCTCGCAGGCACCCATCATACGGATGAAGTAAAGCGATGCCAGACCACAGGTGACGCCAAGCAGGATGCAGGCAGGAATGCGCTGTACCGACCACTCGCTGTCGAGATGGAAGGTAAACAAGGCCGCATCGCCGCTAAAGATATACGTGAAGCACGTTGCCGTAACGCATGAGATGAGTATCGGCAGCATCGCCGACATTGTCATGTCGATAAGGAGCACTTCGACGGTAAACACCAGTCCTGCTATCGGCGCCTTGAAGATACCGGCGATGGCACCTGCGGCACCACAGCCGACAAGGGTCATCAGCATCTTCCGGTCCATGTGGAATGCCTTTCCCAGATTCGAGCCGATGGCGGAGCCCGTCAGTACGATAGGCGCCTCGGCTCCCACAGAACCTCCGAAGCCGATGGTGATAGCAGAAGCAATCACCGACGACCAGCAGTTATGCGACTTCAGCCTCGACTTGTTCGAAGAGATGGCATAGAGAATACGCGTGATGCCATGCGAGATATTATCCTTTACGATGTATCTCACGAAGAGCGAGGTGAGATAGATACCGATGACGGGATAGACCAGATACAACCAGTTGTATGTCGATTTCTCAAACGAGCTCGTGAGCAGCATCACAATCTGGTTGATGATCCAATGAAGCACAAAAGCGGCAACGGCGGCAAAGAATCCCACGAGGAGAGCGAGGATGAGCATAAACATCCGCTCACTCACATGCTCCACACGCCACTCATGCAGGCGCTGCAGCATCGAAGGGTTCTGTGTCATTCTGCTCTCTGTCATCATCTCTGAAAAGCTATTTCCTGATTATCGTCACCTCACCGTTCTCCTTCAGACGGATGATGCTCGAAGGCGTGTGGGGCTTATGCTCCTGACGACGACTCCAGCAGACATAGTCCACGGCCTCAAGGATACGAGGGTCGATGTCGCAGTAGTTCTGCGCAGCCGGCTCGCCGCTGATGTTTGCAGAGGTGGACACGATCGCCTTCTGGAAGCGATAGCAGAGTTCTTTCGAGAATGGCTCGTTGGTGATGCGTATGCCCAGGCTTCCGTCTTCTGCGATAAGATTGTCTGCGAGGTTGATTGCGCCGTCGAGGATGAGTGTCGTGGGCTTGGAATCTGACTCTTTCAGACTGTCAATCAACTGCCAGGCGACATCGGGCACATTCCTGAAATAGCGCTGCATACGGGCATCCGAATCGACAAGACAGATCAGCGCCTTGGAATCGTCACGCTGCTTGATCTCATAGACCCGTTTCACGGCCTCGGCATTTGTGGCATCACAGCCAATGCCCCAGACGGTATCCGTAGGATAGAGGATCACCCCACCCTTTCGCATCGTCTCGACGGCCTGTCTTATGTCTTCTTCTCTTGTCATTAGAACTCTGATGTAAAGTGGAACTTGATATGCTTGAAATCCTCCTGCGCCATCGAGAGCACGTAGCCAGAGTCGGCAAGGAACACATCGCGGCCTTCCTTGTCTTTCGCCATATACTGATACTTGCGCTTCTTGAAAGCCTCCAGCTCCTTCTCGTCGTCACTCGATATCCAGCAGGCCTTATGCAAGTGGACAGGCTCCCAACGACACTTGGCGTTGTACTC
>JAEEGL016028383.1_pt1 | contig 10479 bp, 10 predicted proteins | sample 9134231 | NCBI WGS metagenome assembly JAEEGL01 (sample SAMN16246548, study PRJNA631951) | gut metagenome | biome: gut microbiome; feature: rumen; material: fiber-attached | host: Bos | place: Iran: Karaj | collected 2018-10 | reverse complement strand
CTCAACGTCACCAGACATATTGGTATGGGACACTGTTTCTTTCGCGCCAAGTTCCTGCTTGACAACACAAAAGGAATACTGCACTACGCCTCATGGTTTGACCGTCACCCTGCATTAGTGCCCCCCATGACTTGGACACATAATATAGCACCCACAGCACCTACAAAACTTACTGTTTCCCATACGATTCACGGTGACGCACTGTCTTGGTCAGGAGCCCATGACAGAAGCGACGGTCCCTACCTGACCTATAACGTATATGCATCGTCGAAGTCGCCAGTTGATACCAGCAATCCACAAAACCTTATCGCCATCCGCAGACCGCAGCAACACCTCAATATTTCCCATTCTTCACCCCATACGTCACAATTCTCACTCCACTATGCTGTTACGGCTGTTGACCGCTACGGAAACGAGAGTGAAGCCGCTCAAGATATCTCACCCACTTCACTTCCCCCCCACCCCTCCATTCTTCTTCACAATGACGGACGTAAACTCTGCCTGCCTCAGCAGCATGACGCAGAATATTTGGCCGTTCTGACACTTCAGGGCATCATTGTCCACACCTACCGCAACCGTCCCGAGATAAACATCAGCTCCCTGTCCGACGGCATCTACGAGCTCCGCTCGCTCCACAAAAAAGGAATCATGCATCGTCTGGGTTTCTTCATCGTCAAGAGGTAACTAAAAAGACACAAAGAATTATGGAAAAGATAATATTGGGCATTGACCCTGGCACGAATATCATGGGCTATGGTGTCATCAAGGTGACAAACCTGCAGGCAGAGATGGTGACAATGGGCGTCATCGACCTGCGGAAATTTGGTGACGGCTACCTGAAACTGGGGCATATTTTCGAGCGAGTCACAGGCATTATTGACGGCTACCTACCAGACGAGATGGCCATCGAGGCTCCCTTTTTGCAGAAGAATGTGCAGACGACACTGAAGTTGGGACGCGCCCAAGGGACTGCCATTGCCGCAGCCATCCACCACGGGGTGCCTGTCCACGAGTATGCGCCGATGAAAATCAAGATGGCTATCACGGGCAACGGCGCGGCTTCAAAAGAACAAGTGGCAGGCATGCTGCAACGCCTGTTAAAGTTCGACAAGGAGGCACTGACAAAATTTATGGATGCTACGGACGCGCTGGGAGCGGCCTACTGTCATTTTATGCAGATGAACCGTCCCGAAAGTCAGGTTCACTACAAAGGTTGGAAGGACTATGTCGTTAAAAACAAGGACAAGGTCAATGGTTCTTCCTCACGACCTAAGTGAAAAACAGAAGAGAAGAAATATGGGAAAGGTGACGACAATTGCCGGCCGCAACGGAAGCGGCAAGACTCAGTATATAAACCGGCTGCGTAAGACGCTGGCGTCAGACCGCGTGCGATACATCGCTTTCAGCGACTCATACGGTCCAAATGTAGACGGTCAGTACTATCTGCAGCTTCGATGGAATCAGCACGACATAGACCACGAGACGCCCATGGTGGGTGAACTGCTGGAGCGGGCCTACTTGTTGACGGGCGAGGACACGGAGGAACGCCGTGTGCTGAGGAATCAGCTGTTCGAGCTGTTCCACATGAATACCTTATTAGATAAGTATATCATCACGCTGTCAAGCGGTGAGCTGCGCAAGTTTCAACTGACAAAGACGTTGTTTGCCAATCCGCGACTGCTGATTATGGACAACCCCTTCATAGGTCTGGATGCCGACACCCGCGAACAGCTGAAGGCACTATTGCGTACGCTGGCTACTGAACGCGACATCGACATCATGCTAGTGCTGTCGAAGACAGACGATATACCGGAATTCACCGACGAAGTGGTAGAGATGCAGGACGGCGAGACACTGCCCTCCTGTCCGCGCAGCGACTACTACCGGCGACAGCAGCCCGTGCCACCACACGTGTTGACAGCGGCGGAACAAGAGGCGATACTTTCACTTCCCTACTCCACCAGCGACTATAATTGCCGATGCGTGGCAGAGCTGAAGGATGTCACCATCCGATACGGTGAACGTACTATTCTGCGTGACTTGGACTGGACAGTGATGAACGGTGATCGGTGGGCGCTGTCAGGACAAAATGGCAGTGGCAAGTCGACGCTGCTGTCACTCATCTGTGCCGACAACCCGCAGAGCTATGCATGTGACATCACGCTTTTCGACCGTCCACGAGGCTCTGGCGAAAGCATCTGGGACATCAAACGCCACATCGGCTACGTGTCGCCCGAGATGCATCGCTCCTACAAGCGCAACCTGCCGTCCATACGTATTGTGGCCAGCGGGCTCATGGACTCCATCGGACTCTATGCCATACCGAATTCCAAGGACTATGACCGTTGCCGCTGGTGGATGCAGGTATTCGGTATTGACAATCTGGCTGACCGCCCGTTCCTGCAATTGTCAAGCGGTGAGCAGCGACTGGTGTTGCTAGCCCGTGCCTTTGTGAAAGACCCGCAGCTGCTTATCCTGGACGAACCACTACACGGTCTGGACCTATGGAACCGTCGTCGGGTGAAAGATGTTATTGAGACATTTTGTCAGCGACGCAACAAGACAATGATTATGGTGACACACTATGACGAAGAACTACCCGCTGTCATCACCCACAGGAAATTTTTGGCACGGAATTTGTAACGCTATCAATTACATATTCGCAAATTATTAACATTAGTAAATCAGTAAATCCACGTGACCAGCCAATTTTCACCTAAGGTATCCGAAATTCTCGCTTTCTCGCGTGAAGAAGCTGCCCGACTGGCAAGCCAGAGCGTAGCCCCCGAACATTTATTACTGGGACTCATGCGTGTCAAGGAGGGGCCGGTTGTCGACTTGTTCCGCCGACTCGACTTAAATCTGCAGAACATCAAGAGCGCTTTGGAGATGCGAGTACGCGAGGACGAAATCGGGAGACCGATATACACCCAGCAATTGGTGTTAAATGAACATGCAAGTAACATTTTGAAGTTGGCCGTACTGGAAGCCCGTCTGCAGCGCACAGCACGAGTAGAGGAACAGCACGTACTCTTGGCCATTCTGCACGATGCAGCAAACAATGGTGCAAAACAGATTTTGGAAATGAATAACATGAACTACGAAGATGCGCTGACACTGCTCAGCGTGAAAAACGGCATAGGACTGCCCGAAGAAGATTATGAAGAAGGGGAGGAAAACTCTAACGCTTCTTCCGACAGTGTTTCCAGTGATTCCTCCGCAGGAAAACCCACCACTCAAACAAAACAAAAGACCAAGTCAAAAACCCCCGTCATTGACAATTTCGGCACAGACCTGACTAAACAGGCCCAAGAGTCAAAGTTGGACCCCTGCGTGGGTCGTGAGAAGGAAATCCAGCGCGTGATAGAAATCCTGGGGCGCCGTAAAAAGAACAATCCCATCTTAGTCGGTGAACCCGGTGTAGGTAAAAGTGCCATCGTCGAAGGACTGGCCCAGATGATAACCTCCCGACATTGTTCACCCATGCTTTTCAACAAACGCATCGTAACGCTCGACATGACAGGAGTAGTGGCAGGAACCAAGTATCGCGGGCAGTTCGAAGAACGCATGAAGATGCTCGTTAAGGAACTGGAGCAAAACCCTGACATTATTATATTTATCGACGAGATACACACATTGATAGGTGCCGGTTCGGCAGCAGGAACAATGGACGCTGCCAACATTCTGAAACCCGCCCTTGCCCGTGGCACCATTCAGTGCATCGGGGCCACCACATTAGATGAGTATCGTAATTCCATCGAAAAAGACGGGGCATTGGAACGCCGATTCCAAAGGGTTCAGGTAGAACCAACAAGTGACGAGGAGACTTTACAGATATTGAAGAATATCCGCGGACGCTATGAGTACCACCACCACGTCACCTATACCGACGAGGCTTTGGAGGCTTGTGTAAAGCTGACAGCCCGCTACATGACCGATCGCTTCATGCCGGACAAGGCCATTGACGCCCTGGATGAGACAGGCTCACGTGTTCACCTTCAGAACGCAAATGTTCCCCCTGAAATAACGGAAAAAGAAAAGGAGTTGAGTCAGGTTAAGGAACGCAAGCAGCAAGCCGTCGGGAATCAGAATTTCGAATTGGCTGCCAGCTATCGTGACCGTGAGACCGTACTAAACCACGAACTACAGGAACTGAATCAGAAGTGGCTCAGTGGTGAGACAGAAGATCGTCAGGAAGTAACAGCCGAACAGGTGGCGGACGTGGTGTCGATGATGACAGGAGTCCCTGTTCAGCGTATGGCGCAAGAGGAAGGAATTCGCTTAAAGGGAATGTCACAGGAACTTAAGTCACAGGTAATTGCGCAAGACAAAGCCATAGACAAGATGGTGCGTGCCATTCAGCGTAACCGCGTCGGTTTGAAAGACCCCAACCACCCCATCGGAGCCTTTATGTTCCTCGGTCCGACGGGTGTTGGCAAGACCTATCTGGCGAAGAAGTTGGCAGAATTTATGTTCGGTTCCAGTGAAGCCCTCATCCGCATTGACATGTCAGAATACACCGAGTCGTTCAACGTGTCACGACTCATTGGAGCACCTCCGGGATACGTCGGTTACGAGGAAGGCGGACAACTGACAGAACGTGTACGACGCCACCCCTACTCCATTGTGCTACTCGACGAAATAGAGAAAGCCCACGGCAACGTGTTCAACCTGCTCTTGCAGGTGCTGGACGAAGGAAGACTGACCGATGGCAACGGACGGTTCATTGATTTCCGTAACACCGTTATCATTATGACGTCCAATGCAGGTACGCGCCAGCTGAAGGAATTCGGACGGGGTGTAGGTTTCCAGGCAGGCTCGCCGACATCCCTTGCGCTGAATGAACAGGACAAGGAGCATGCTCGCCAAATCGTACAGAAGGCGTTGTCAAAGCAGTTCTCGCCGGAGTTTCTGAACCGTCTTGACGAGATTATCACCTTTGACCAACTCGACCTCAATGCTATTAAGCAAATTATCGATATCGAGTTAAAAGGACTTTACACTCGCATCAACGATTTGGGCTATCAGATAGACCTGAGCGACAAAGCCAAGGAGTATGTGGCCGAGAAGGGTTACGACGTACAGTTCGGTGCACGCCCGTTGAAGCGTGCCATCCAGAACTATATAGAGGATGGAATCTCAGAGCTTATCGTCAACGAAGACATTGCATTAGGAGCCACCATCCACATTACCAAAGAGGATGACAAAGAAGAACTGACATTTTATATATAACATCAAAATGAATAAAATCAAGACAACACTCGCAGTTTTCAGTATGCTGGCTCTTGCAGGGACAGTACTGACTTCCTGCGGAGCAGGAACCCTCCTTCAGACCATCGGCAGCGGTGGCACTCTGGCTAACGCCTTTACCAGCGTTGTCGGTATGGACAAAGTAACACGGAAAGGACTTGTTGGAACGTGGAACTATGAAGGACCAGGTGTTGCCTTCACCAGCGAGAATCTGCTGGCCAAGGCAGGTGGTGAGGTGGCAGCGACAAAAATCGAGCAGGAGCTGACACCTTATTTCGAGAAGACCGGACTATGCGCTCAGAACACAAACGTCACCTTTTCCGAAGATGGCACTTTCAGTGCACTCATCGCTGGAAAGAGATTCAACGGCAGCTGGACGTTGGAAGAGTCGACGGGCAAGGTAACCATGAAGGGGCTGCTGCTCAGCATCAACTGCTATGCCAAACGGGAGTACCGAGGAATAGCACTGCTCTTTGAGTCTAAGAAACTACTCAACGTCCTACAGGTACTGGCAATGCTCAGCGGTAACGACACCATGCAAAAGGTAGGAGAACTCAGTAAAAATTATGACGGCATCCGACTGGGCTTCGACATGAAGAAATAACAAAAAGTGGCCTAACCTTTGGTTAGACCATTTTTTTTTTGTACTTTTGCACCCATTATTCACTTAATGGACAAGAAATGAAACCTACCGCAATTCTACTTCTGCACTGCCCTGACCAACAGGGAATCATATCAGAAGTGACTAAATTTATCACCGACAACAAGGGAAACATCGTCTATCTGGACCAGTACGTGGACAAACAGGACGGCATGTTCTTCATGAGAATAGAATGGGAACTGGACGGTTTTCTCATTCCCCGCGACAAGATCTACGACTACATCACTACCCTTTATGCCCAGCGGTATCAGATGAAATTCAGCCTGTACTACAGTGACAAGCGCCCCCGTATGGCTATTTTTGTGTCAAAGATGAGTCACTGTCTGTACGACCTGCTGGCACGTTGGAAAGCCGGAGAGTTCAACTGCGACATCCCGTGCATCGTCTCCAATCATGAAAATCTGCGCTATGTGGCCGATCAGTTCGGTATCCCCTACTACGTCTGGTCTGTCAATAAGGACCACTCGAACAAACAGGAGGTGGAACAGGCAGAGATGGAGTTGCTCAAGAAAGAAGATATCTCTTTCATCGTGCTGGCACGTTACATGCAGATTATCTCAGACGAAATGATTGCCGAGTATCCCCACCACATCATCAACATCCACCATTCATTCCTGCCCGCCTTTGTGGGGGCCAAGCCCTATCATCAGGCCTGGGAGCGTGGGGTGAAGATTATCGGTGCTACGAGTCACTACGTCACGGCAGAACTGGACGCAGGTCCTATCATCGAGCAGGACGTGACCCGCATCACCCACAAAGACACCCCAGAGAGTCTGGTGCTAAAGGGTAAGGACCTGGAGAAGATTGTACTGTCACATGCCGTGCAGAAGCACATCGAGCGTAAGATACTGACCTATAAGAACAAAACGATCATATTCAGCTGATGACTGTAGCCATTGTAAAATATAACGCCGGAAACATCTACTCAGTAGTGAATGCCCTGCGCCGGCTGGGAGTAGAACCGCTGCTGACAGACGAAGCAGCAGAACTGCAGAACGCCGACCGTGTTATTTTCCCCGGACAGGGAGAGGCCAGCGGGGCCATGGAATACCTGAAAGCTCGCGGACTGGATGCCGTCATCCGTTCTCTGCGCCAGCCCGTGCTGGGCATCTGCATAGGCCAGCAGTTGCTATGCCGCCATTCCGAGGAGGGTAATACAGATTGTATCGGCGTATTTGATATTGATGTCAAGCGTTTTCAGCCCCAGCGTCACGAGGACAAAGTGCCTTGTATGGGCTGGAACATGCTGCACGATGTAAACGGAGCCGTCATGAATGGCACGGAAGGACAATACGTCTATTTCGTCCACAGTTTTTATGTTCCCCTTTGCGAATGGACAGCGGCAACCGCAGACTATATCCTGCCTTACTCCGCAGCCATGCATAAAGACAATTTCTATGCTTGTCAGTTTCATCCCGAGAAGAGCGGGAAGGCTGGAGAGCAGATCATTAAAAATTTCCTGGAGCTATGATCGAGCTAATACCGGCAATAGATATCATCGGCGGACAGTGCGTCCGGTTGACTAAGGGTGACTATGCCCAGAAGACCGTCTACGGCAATCCGCTGGATATGGCTCTCGACTTTGAGCGATTAGGGTTCAAGCGGTTGCACATGGTAGACTTGGACGGTGCCAAGTCCAAGCATATTGTCAATGGTGAGGTTTTAAGAAGCTGTGCATCGCAAACCCAACTTGCCATAGACTTTGGAGGAGGCATCAAGACAGATGCCGACATTGAAGAGGCCTTCCGCTGTGGCGCTCAGATGGTAACAGTAGGAAGCATCGCCGTGACAGAGCCAGAACGCTTCATGGGCTGGTTAGAGCAGTATGGTCCCGACCGCATCATTCTGGGTGCAGATGTCAGGAATGGAAAGATAAGCATCAACGGCTGGAAGGAAGACTCCAGCGAGGACCTGCTGCCTTTCTTGAAAAGATACATCGACGCAGGAGTCATAAATGTGCTGTGCACGGAAATATCCAAGGATGGCACGCTAAGCGGTCCTGCCATCCCTCTTTACCAACAGGTCATGGACACCTATCCCCAGCTACACCTGATAGCGTCAGGCGGTGTATCCTGCATGGATGACATCAAGGCACTCGACACCGCCAATATTCCAGCTGTCGTATTTGGCAAGGCTATCTATGAAGGCCGCATAGACCTGAAGGAGCTGGCCTCCAACTTTGAAATATGAAACTATGAACTTAGCAAAACGTATTATCCCTTGTCTGGACGTCAAAGACGGTGAAACCGTTAAAGGCACCAATTTCGTCAATCTGCGATCGGCAGGCGACCCTGTCGAGCTGGGCAAGGCTTATTCAGAACAGGGAGCCGACGAGTTGGTCTTTCTTGACATCACCGCCAGCTTCGAAGGACGGAAAACCTTTACCGATATGGTGACGCGAGTCGCCCGCGAGCTTAATATTCCCTTCACTGTGGGAGGTGGCATCAACGAGCTGAAGGATGTAGAACGGCTGCTTCATGCCGGTGCCGACAAGGTCAGCGTCAACTCAGCCGCACTGCGCAGACCGGAACTGATAAACGAAATTACCACACGTTTCGGTTCGCAGGTATGTGTGGTAGCCATCGATGCGCGTTTCGACGAAGACGGATGGCATTGCTACCTGAAAGGAGGTCGCGAGCGCACGGAACGACAGCTCTTTGAGTGGGCCCGCGAGGCCCAGGAACGTGGTGCCGGTGAAATTTTATTTACCTCGATGAACCACGACGGCACGAAGAATGGCTATGCCAACGAAGCTCTGCACGAACTGTCCGACACTCTCTCCATCCCTATCATTGCCAGCGGTGGTGCAGGATGCCGGGAGCATTTCCGCGACGTATTCATCGAGGGTCATGCCGATGCCGCACTTGCTGCCAGCGTATTCCACTTTGGCGAGATCCCCGTGCCTGAACTCAAGCAATATTTAAGAAACGAAGGAATAAACGTACGCTTATAAAATTATTAGCAGATGAAAATAGACTTTAAGAAAATGGACGGCCTTGTGCCTGCTATCATACAAGACGCCGACACCCGTCAGGTGCTCATGCTGGGGTTTATGAATGAAGAAGCCTACGAGAAGACGCTCCAGACGGGTCATGTCACCTTCTGGAGCCGCACCCGTCAGACACTTTGGACCAAGGGCGAGACCTCAGGCCATTTCCTGAACCTGGTAGACATGAAGGCAGACTGCGACAACGACACCCTGCTGGTGCGTGTCCACCCCATAGGCCCCACCTGCCATACCGGCACCGACACCTGCTGGGGCGAAGAGAACCGCTTGCAGGGAGACTCCCCCGTACAGTCTGCCGACGGTTCCACCCTTGCGTTCCTTTCCGAATTGCAGGATTTCATCGACCGCCGCAGGCAGGAGATGCCCGAGGGTTCCTACACGACAAAGCTCTTCCGCGACGGCATCAACAAGATAGCCCAGAAGGTAGGAGAGGAAGCCTTGGAGACAGTTATCGAGGCCACTAACGGCACCAGCGACCACTTGGTATATGAGGCCAGTGACCTGCTGTACCACCTCATCGTGCTGCTGACGGAAAAAGGTCTGCGCATTGAGGATGTTGCCGAGGAGCTGCACCGCCGCCATGACCCCGAGTGGGATCGCCAGCGCCGCGAAGCCAAGGCTGCCGGCAAGATGAAGTGAAAAGTGAAGAAATTACTTCCGCAGTACATAAAAATTGTAAATTGTCAAATTGTAAATTGCAAAGATGTTAATAGATTACCAGAAAGCAAACATCTACCAGAAAGACGGCATACTGGTGCTGGGCGAGGTGGACTTCCACGTCAACGAGGGTGAATTCATCTACATCATAGGTCGTGTAGGTGCCGGCAAGAGTACCTTGCTCAAGACGCTGTACTTCGAGCTGGATGTGGACGAAGCCGAACAGGCCTTTGTGCTGAATCACGACCTACGGGAGATGAAGCAGAAATACATCCCTGCTCTGAGGCGTCAGATGGGTATCATCTTCCAGGACTTCCAGCTGCTGTCGGACCGCACGGTACGCGAGAATCTCCGTTTTGTGCTGAAGGCTACCGGTTGGAAGGACAAGGCTGAGATTGACGAGCGCATCGACGATGTGCTGCAGGATGTCGGCATGAAGGATTTTTCCGACCGCTATCCCCACGAATTATCAGGAGGTGAGCAGCAACGTATCGCCATAGCCCGCAGCATCCTGAACAATCCGAAGGTTATTATTGCCGACGAGCCCACAGGGAACCTTGACATCGAGACAGCCCGTCAGATTATTCTGCTGCTGAAGCAGATTACCCAGTCTGGGACGGCTGTTGTGATGACAACCCACAACACCTCGCTGCTGCACGAATTCCCCGGCATTGTCTACCGCTGCATCAACCAGCGTCTGGAGGATATCACCGAGAACTACAACCAGATGTCGCTTTACGACGACGAAGACAACGGCAACGACAACAATCAGCGTAAGGTTGCTGACTATTCAGCCCGCGAGGACCTATAGACAGGTACATAAAAGAGAGACGGAAACGTGATTTAAAGATAAAAAAAAGTATATACGATGAAGGTAATGAAATTTGGCGGTACGTCGGTAGGT
>JAEEGL015513894.1_pt1 | contig 10479 bp, 3 predicted proteins | sample 9134231 | NCBI WGS metagenome assembly JAEEGL01 (sample SAMN16246548, study PRJNA631951) | gut metagenome | biome: gut microbiome; feature: rumen; material: fiber-attached | host: Bos | place: Iran: Karaj | collected 2018-10 | reverse complement strand
GGTAAGACTGGTAGAGATCTTAATGGTAATAAGGTTAGTGCTGAGCAGAAAGATAAGATGCAGCGTACTTACGACAAGATGCACGACAACAATATGAGCCTCAAGGAAGCTAAACAGTCAGCTGAGATTGATATGAAAGCTGATAAGGCTGATGCTAAGCAGGATGCTGAAAATGAAGCTAAGTCACTTAAGGCTCCACCTCCAGCAAGACCAGAACAGTAATAAAAAAATAATCAAAACTAATATTTATAAATCAGGTAGTGAATTTTTAGTATGAGATTAATTCCAGGTAAAACAAAAGTTAAGATTGAGCTTTTTAAGAACATAACCATACCAGATGTGGCAGTTGCAATGGTAGGCTTATCTTTGGTTACCCTTTGCACGGTTACTTCTTTTAAGTTCAGATGGATCATAGCCATAGTAGTAGCGACTATTTTCGGTTTCCTGCTATTCAGACTTGATGATGATCCAATGTACATTTTTATCTGGCACATGTTAAGATACAAGGCTTATCCTCGTCGTTTCCAGAGAATTTATACAGACGAGGCGATAGTAAGGAATGCAACTGGTGACAGACAGGATACTCTGGATGCATTCTACAATGATGAACTACCTGGAAAACCAGAACCTCTTGAAACAACCGAATCGGTGGATACGGCTGGGTCGGGTGAGCCCGAAGAGGATGAAGAAATTAAGCTTGAAGCGAAAGCATCTGAAATAGAAGATGCGAAGCTCGAGGCAAGAGAAAAGAAAAGACAGCTTAAAGAGTTATTAAAAGAAGAAAATAAAATACTTAAGAGCAAAACAGCAACTAAAGAAGAGAAAGATGCTGTTTGGCTTGCAAGAGCTGAGAGATCAGCAGCAAAGAAGAAGGAAAAGGCTGGCAATACAGAGGCAGATGCTTCCTTCAATGATGTAAGCGAGATAATGCCATTTACAGGCATTGCTGAAGACTTTATTGAATATAACGGCGAGTATTTTGGTGCTGTTATTGAGATAGACCCTGTAGAATTTAGATTCTTCTCACAGCATAGAAGAGATAAATCTATAGAGGATTGCTTTGGTCAGATTCTTAGAGGACTTACCGGTGAATACGGCGCAAATATAGTAAAGATTCAGAGACCTATCGTATACGACGATTACCTGGAAGCCGAGTACGATAAACTGGATGCTCTGAAAAAATCCTATGAAAGTGGTATGTTCAGTGAGGCAGAGCTTCAGGCCAGAGTTGAGATTCAGTATGACAGAATCAACGAGGTAAGACGTCTTTGTCTTGAGGAAAAGGTAATAGATGGTTTCTATTATCTGGTTCTTTTTGAAAATGACAGAGACAGACTTAACCTTTATACCAGACAGGCGATGAGTCTTCTGGAACAGGGTGAGCTTACTGTTAGAAGGCTTGACAATAGAGGCCTTGCACTTTTCCTTAAATACAGCAATAGTCTGGACTTTGATGAAAAGGAAATCGATAGTATCCCAGAAGAACAGTATGCTAACTGGGCTATGCCTGAAAACCTTAAATTCTCAATGAGAAAGATTGAGGTCAATGGAATTATAACTCACAACATGCGTGTTATCAGTTTCCCAACAGTTGTAGGAGACAGCTGGCTTGCAGGAGTTATGTCCTTCCCAGGTACAAAGGTTGTAGTTAAGGCTACACCAATGGATAGGGAAAAGGCGATTAGAGCAATCGACCGTTCACTGGCAGAACTTAGAGGACAGTATATGTCCACAAGTGTTGACTCAAAGATCATTGAGTTACAGGGGCATATAGATACACTGTCTACTCTTCTTGTTACCCTTCAGCAGGATAACGAAGCATTAATGTCAGTAAATATATATGTTACAGCGTATGATGCAAGTGCAACTGCAAATGATCCTCTGTTATCAGAGAATTTTGAAACACTTACGCCTTATATCGCTGATATGAAAAAGACTGTTAAGAGAAGCTGGAGTGAGGCTGGAATGAAACTGGCAGGAATGGACTTCCTGCAGCTTCAGAGTTTCATAGGTTCACAGGTTTCTGCTTACGATCCGCTTCAGAAAGAGGCCAGGGGAATTCCGTCCAATACAATTGCCGGAATGTTTCCTTGGATTTTTGCGCATATATCAGATGTTGGTGGTATTCAACTTGGAAGGAGCGATGGAATACCAGTATTCATAGATTTCTTTAGACGTGACGAAGAACGAGTTAACTCCAATATGGTTATTGTTGGTAAATCTGGTTCTGGTAAATCTTATGCTACAAAGTCGCTTCTTACAAATCTTTCCTCTGAGGATGCCAAGATATTTATCCTTGACCCAGAGAACGAATACTCAGAGCTTGCCCATACACTTCACGGTAAGATCATTAACGTAGGTAATGCTAAGTATGGTAGGCTGAATCCTTTCCATATCATTACTGCTCTTGATGACGATGAGGCAGGTGAAGAAGGCGGCGGTCCAGGTGGAAGTTTTGCTACACACCTTCAGTTCCTGGAGGAGTTCTTTAAGCAGATACTTCCTGATATTGACAGGGATTCACTTGAGTACCTGAACTCACTTGTTGAGAGAATGTACCTCAACTTTGGTATCACACCAGATACTGATCTGTCCAAGTTTAAGGCGGGAGATTATCCTATTTTCGATGATCTTTACGATGTAATCCTGGCAGAGTTTGAAAGGACAAATAACGAATATCTGAGACAGCTTCTCAGATCCCTCGTTAACTATATATCCAAGTTTGCAACCGGCGGACGTAATGCGAACATCTGGAATGGTCCATCTACCATTACAACAGATGAGAACTTCTCAGTATTCAACTTCCAGTCTATGCTTGCAAATAGAAATAATACTATTGCAAATGCACAGATGCTGCTGGTTCTGAAATATATTGATAATGAGATTATCAAGAACAGAGACTATAACATCAAGTATGGTCTGAAACGTAAGATCGTAGTAGTAATCGATGAGGCACATGTATTCATTGATACTAAGTTCCCAGTTGCTCTGGACTTCATGTTCCAGTTGGCTAAGCGTATCCGTAAGTATAACGGTATGCAGATTGTTATTACACAGAACATTAAGGACTTTGTAGGTAGTGAAGAAATAGCAAGAAAGTCATCTGCTATTATCAATGCCTGCCAGTACAGTTTCGTATTTGGTCTTGCACCAAATGATATGGATGATCTGTGCAAGCTGTATGCTAAGGCTGGTGGAATTAATGAGACTGAGCAGGAAGATATCATTGGCGCAAAACGAGGTCAGGCATTTACAATCATGAGCCCAACCTCAAGATCGTCATTTGCAATTGAAGTTCCAGATTCCTTCGTAGATATGTTCGAGAGTCAGAACTTTGAGAGTAACTACTTCTATGGCGCTGAAGGTGCTGAGGTTTGGGAAGACTTCGTTAAGGATAGTAGAGAAGAGCATGATATCAACCTTGAAGATAGAAAGAGAATTGAGGCTGAAGAGGGCTCAGTAAGAGAGGTTAAGTCTAACTTCACATTTAGTGAAATCAGTGAAGATGAGGCTGAAGATATTGCTGCTGCTCAGGAAGCAGAAGAGACTTTAGCAGAGCATAAGGAAGAGAGACAGAGTGCAGTTGATAAGATGATTGCTGCAGAAGAAGCTGTTAATCGTAAAGAATACGAAATGTCCATGGGACGTTTTGGTGGCATAAATCTTCAGGAAGTAGACTCGCTGGATGATATTACAGTATCTGAAGATGAGTATGAAGATAATTATTCTGAGGATTCAACTGAGGAATACACAGCTGATACTACTGAGGAATATACTGATAACTATTCAGATGATAATGAGGAACCTGTAACAGCACCTGTAAGTCCTGCAGTTGCAAGAGCAAGGGCTACTGGAGAGAATATATATACTCAGGCAGAGCTGGATGAGAAGCTTACTCAGTTCAGAGATGTCATGATGGCTGAAATGTCTAAAGAACTTGAAGAAAAGATTAAGTGGATAGCTCTTGGAGCAAATGCAACAGCTATGCCAAAAACTTCAAGCTACGAGCCTGAAGAGGAAGCTACAAGCTATGAGCCTGAAGCAGAAACTCCAAGCTACAGAGCAGAGACTACAGAAGATGATTACTTCACAGCTGAAGAGAAAGAGGCAGAAGAGAGATTCGAAGAAGATCAGGATAGAAGCTATCTTGATGATCTTGGCGAAAGCTATGACGAACCTGCTGATGAAAGCTACGAAGAATTTGAAAGTTCTGAAGAACCTGAGGATACAGATGATTTCTTTGGATTCGGTGAAGAAGATGAAGAGCTCGACTTCTCAGCTGGTCTTGAAGATGAAGAAGAAGATGAAGACTTTGGTGATTCACTCTTCGATACAGTTCTCTTTGGAGATGATGAAGAAGAAGAATCTTCAGATGAGCTCGGAGGAACTACAGATGATGAGTCCTACGATGAAGATGAGGATTCATACGAAGATGAAGAAGATGAGTTCGATAGTCTGTTTGATGATGACGATGATGACGACTACGAGCCTGCACCATTCCTGTTTGCGGAACTTCTTGCAGAAGCAGCAGAAGAATATGCTGATATGGGCATTGATGAGAGAATGGAAGAATCTGGCGAGGAAGTAATGGATGTTACACTCGAAGAGCTTGCTGAATACATTAAGAAAGTCAGAAAAGAAGCTAGATAATAAGCTAGATAGATGGAGGATACAAAATGGATGTTAAATTAGTCGATAGAGGAACTGATGGAGAACTCCTTATGTCAGGAGATCTTGATACAAGAACATCAAGAGATGCAGATGCTCTGTTTGATCAGATGGCTGATAGATTTACAAATATCACACTAAATATGAAGGAACTGGAATACGTTTCCAGTGCCGGTCTTCGTTCTATTCGTAATCTTTATATAAAACTTAATCAAAAGGATGGAAAACTTACTATTACTAATGTTAATGAGAATGTAATGGAAGTTTTTGAAATGACGGGACTAGCAGGTCTTTTGAATATCAGGCAATAATTCTTTGCAACAATGAAAATAGTGTTGCGCTTTTGTTGTCCTCTATAATTTATACTAACAAAAAAAGGTGGTAAACTACGCTGTTTATCACATTTACAGAGGTATAATTATGATTCGTGTATTTTATGAATTACTTAAGGAAAAAACGAATATAAGCTTTAAGAGGGTTGTGGCAACTATCTTAGTTGCTGGTTTTGTGCTGTCATATTTTCCTGCTGATCTAGCAAGTGTGGAGGCTGCATCTGGTGTTGCTTCTCCTTCAGACAGTACTGGTTCTGGAAATCAGAACGGCACTGAGGATTCGGATGAACTCATAGGAGTTGGAGTTGGAGAAGGTGTTGAAGATGAAGACAACCCACTTGTTAGCGGTGATTATGAGGTGGAAAGTAGTACAGTAGAGACTGCAACAGAAGAAGATGCTTATGAAATCCGTTCAAAGGGAACAACCGAGACTTATAAACCTTTTAATGGTATGGAAGAGTGGAGAGACCGTACTGAGTACGAAGCTCCAGCTAATACTTATTGTATGACAGTTGCAACTGGTGCAACAGCTGGTGATAAGGTTCTTTACTTTGGTGTTAAGTATAAGGATAAGGACGGCGTTTCTAGAATGCAGTTCATCTTCCCACATCTTGATGCATCTGATAGAAGTAAAAGACTGCTTAAGTATTACGCAAATAATAAAGATATCAGTGATACATATGGAAAGAAGATCATTCAGCAGCTGAATTATACAAAGGATGAAGTTGCAACCAAGGCTCTTGGTGCATTTACAGTTCAGGATGTTGCATTTATCACTGAAGCAGAAATTAAGTCTGTTGAATATATTGATGTTTATACAGAAGTAGGTGGATGGACAATTCAGGGTCTTTCCATTTATAAGGTTGATAAATATAAGGGTTACGAAAGCTACGGAGTTGTTTCTGGTGAATCATTCCTTGATTTTGAAGGAACTCTGATGGCAGATGTATATTCAAACAGAAGTGCACAGCTTACTATCCCTACAACTACTCAGGGTACAGATGCTGTTACAAGAATTACAAAAGATCAGACAAAAGAACTATATATAAAGACTGATTTTGCAAGTACTACTGATAATAAAAACAGTAGTTCAAGCAAGAAAACTATTTCAAGTAAAAAAGACTTTGCAGCAAAAGAGAGTTTATATTCTTTAAGAGTCGACTTCTCAGATTATTATGAAGGTGGTCTTGAATCATTCCTTAACGAGAAGGCCCTTACCATGAGTGATAAGGGTAATGGTATTGTTGAGGATATGGCTATTGAAATTCAGTATAAAGATAAGCATGGATGGACAAGAAAAACTCTTCTCCCAGTTGTGCTTAGTTCTTATGCTACAGCCATGCAGACTCTTGGAGATAAAACTATACTTGGTTTTGGACAGCGTGGTGACACCATAGCATTCCAGGGTTATTTCCCTGATATGGATAAGATAATGGGTGAACCAATTATTTATCTTGGAAATGCTGCAAGAACCAAGCTTGGTGAAAAAGGTATAAAGACTCTCAATGCTACTTCAGCAATGTCAGAAAGTATTTCGGATACAGGAAGTGATGATGTTCGAATAGCTGGTATTTCAATGTATAAGGGCGGATGTATGCCTTACATTACAGATGGTGTAGATAATGATGGTGTTGAATATGAAGGTGCAACACTTCAATACATGTTTGAAAAGGGCGAACCTTTAATGTATCAGACCACAGATCAGTTAAGAGGTCGTCAGATACTTCCAGGTGGTTCTGAAAAGTTTAAGGTTGTAGATTATAAGAGCGGTAATCCTATTGTTGCTGCTCAGAAGAGTAAGAATAAATTCCTTGTTACATTAAGTACAGCTGATCTGTCTAAGACTACATCAGCTGATGATCTGTCACTTAGACTTTATTATCAGACGACAGATGGTGAACAGGCAAATACACCGGCATATAAGGCCAAAGAAGGCGCTAATGATTATATGGGTATTTGGCCTGATGTAAAAGGAAATAACTTTATTGAAACATCAGGTCTGGTTGCAGGTGGAGAGATAACCTTCCTGGTTGAGGCTCCGGATTTCAACTACTTCACTGGTGCGGATATTACTATAATTGGTGATAATAACTGGGTAATGGATAATCTGAAGATTTCCTATATTCAGAATTATGATTCTCGTCTTGCTTATAAGAAAGACGTTGAATCTGCAGGTGTTCATTCAAATTACTGGATAGGACGAAAGGCAATCACAGCTGCATTCTTCAATTTGAAGGGAACTAATTATTCTATTCAGGGCGCAAATGATGCGGGTGAACAGTCTGTTGATGGATCTGGTAAGGTTCAGCTGGTTGTTGATGGTGTTCCACAGTTCGATGAGAATGGCGATCCTATCATGGTTGACTACTCTGATGTAGAAACAAAACAGGATTCAGGAAACCAGATCTTTAAACATGGACAAACTTATAAGATTTCATTTGATTCTACAACTCAGGAAGATGTAAGAGAAACAACTTACGCAGATGTACGTTACTCAATGTCTTATGATCAGACTCAGATGGACTGGGGATTCTGTACAGAAAAGAAATCTTACAATATTGCCGTAGATGTAGCAGCTGATAAGGATTTTGATGATGGAAATGGTAACTCTGGTTCAACAAACTACTTCTACTTCCAGCTTATATTTAAGAATGGTAAGAGTGGATTTGTTCTGGCCAACCAGCAGCTTTCAGCTGATGGATTCCGGTCGGGTCGAACGGAGAACTTTACCATTAAGATAAATCAGGATTATGGAGCCTTGTCTGGCATACGAATTATTCCGGAAGATCTTTCGGAGGATGCAGACCCGTTTGATAAGCTTAATATAAGCTCCATCACTGTATCTGAAAAGACAAGAGGCGGAAGTTATATTTCTTATCTTATTCCTAATGTTGGATGGATAGATATTGATTATAGAGATGAACTTGAATCAGCATCTTCACATGGTCAGAAGGCCAGAACTGCTGATGAAATGTCAAAAGTATATAAGGTTTCTGGAAAGCAGAGGAATGTTAAGCTTCTTTGTGAAGTTGAATACGGACCATTATCAGATTCTTCAGTAGATCAGTTCCATGGTTCTGTTAAGGCAGTTGTAAAATATGTTTCTGCCTCGGATAATGAGGAACATGAGACTACAGTTGATGTGGTTCAGGAAATGGCTAATTATCTGGAAACATCTGTTAAATCTGTTGAGACAACAACGGATCCGGATACGAATGTTCAGATAGTTCCACCTGCAGGTTTAGGTACTTATTCAGATACTACATGCATGATGAGACCTAACCATACAGATAGATTCTTCATTCCTGCAATCCCAGATTTGAAGACAATAAGAAGTATTACATTTACTGCAAAGCATTGCGGAGATGAGACTTCAGAGTGGAATATAGGTACTGTTACTATTTCACAGGTTACTAAGGATGGTGATCTTAAGCTCACAGATGGCGATGAATATGTAAGAGATGTTTCTAAGAAGTATCTCTGTATGAATAATAACACAAAGCCTATTATTGAACAGCTTGAGGTTGGCGATGCTAAGCAGATAGATACAATTGAGTTTACACCTAATGAGATCGTTTGGAGTTCTGATGAGTGGGCTACTCCTGTAACAAGAGTACCGGAGTCAACAGATGATGTTGTAAACATCTATGTTTACCCTTCAGCTCCTAAGTATTCAGATGAAAATACTAATCCAGACGGTGCTGAGATGGATGTCTCACTCAAATATAAGGTGCCTTTCTCAGATTATAAGAAGGCTCCTGGTAACAGAATGAAGCATGAGAATGATGCTCTTGGTAATGAGGTTTATTATCAGGAAAACATTTCTGCAGCTGATTTCTCCGGAGCAGGAAAGCTTACAGTATTCTGTCCGGCAGAGAAGCTTAAGATAGCTTATGCAATTGTTCAGCACTTTAAAGAAGGAGTGCTCATAGAATCCTATTGTTACGAATTTGGTGGTGCCAGGGCTATGGATAAGCCAACGGCTACACCAAGTGATAATAAGAAACATATAGATGATTCTTGTGAGAAGTTTGCTATTGCCTTTGGTGCAGGAACTGAGACCCAGAACCTTGTCCCAGAGAAAAAGGATGTGGCTATAGGCTTCCAGTATACATCTACGATTGATGATGGAAGGACTGTATTCCAGTCACCATATGTTTACCTTACAGATATTGGAATCAGCCAGATTTCAGAAGGTCTGTTTGCAGAAATTGAATATAATGTTCCTTGTGTTAAGGAAGTTATTAGTTATACTATAGCAGGTTATGGAAAGCTTAGCGGTAATATAGATGCGGCTGCTTGTCAGGTTTACAAGAGAGAGGTTAATCAGCAATGGGTACTTGATGGAACAGCTTCGCAGTATAATTATAATCCAAGATCTTATGCATCATTTAAGGATACATATGCACTTACTGAGATTATGACAGAACATAAGGTTTCAGCTAAGAATCCATACGGTGAAGATAGTGTTACACCAGTATCACTTACATTTAAGACTGCAGATGCTTCAAAGACTTCAGATAGTAGTACAAGATCAGCAGTTAAGATGAAAGTTAAGTATCCAGATTGCAGAGGTTCAAACCCATCACCTGAGGTTACATATGAGGATATTACTCAGTACATTCAGGGAAGTGAAAAGGTATTCTCGGCAGAATATTCAGAGGGTCAGACTGTTAAGTTCTTCCTTAAGGAAATGTCTGAAGATCAGCAGCTGACATCCCTTTACATAGTTCCTTACAATGCCAGGGTTGAACTGGATGAGGATAATGAGGATATTCAGCTTCCGGATTCTGAGGAAGATAAATCAACAGCTGAAACAATTGTTGATGAGGCTGGAAATGGAGAGGGCGTGGATCTTAATAACAACGCTTCTGCAGATCTGACTCAGGAAATTCTTGCAAGCAGAAATGCTTATTGGAAGATTGAAAGCCTACAGATTAAGGTAGGATTTAATGGTAAGGTTATTGATAAGCCAGTAGATCAGTCCTTCTCAGGTCTGAATACAAATAATACTCTTAGAATGTCAGATATTAAGCAGATACTTGATGTTTCTGTAAATGATGGCTCTAAGACAACTGTAACAACTGGTCAGACATTCTCTGTACTTGCTAAGGCAGATGAAAAGATTAAGGGTACTGTATTTATAGTTGATTCTGTAAATTCTGCTCGTAATGCCGGATTCAAGGTTAGAGCTTACAGAAAGGTAGGCGATGCACTTGAAGAAGTTTCATCTACATTGTCTGATATAACAACAGATGGATTTGTATTTACAGTTCCAAAGAATGAGACTAATGAAAATGTAATCTACAGGATTGAGGTTTATCCTACAGATGCTCCTGATCTTGTGGATGTTATAGAAGTTACGGTTGAAGGAACTGGAGAAGCCGACAAGGCTACTTCAACTGATGCTGAAGAAAAGAAACCAGACTAAAAACTAGGAAGAGCTTACGATGAATAAAAAAATCATATTTTTATGTAT
>JAEEGL014582334.1_pt1 | contig 10479 bp, 3 predicted proteins | sample 9134231 | NCBI WGS metagenome assembly JAEEGL01 (sample SAMN16246548, study PRJNA631951) | gut metagenome | biome: gut microbiome; feature: rumen; material: fiber-attached | host: Bos | place: Iran: Karaj | collected 2018-10 | reverse complement strand
ATTTCATCTTTCTTTCATATCCAAATGAATATTTTTTTCTTATCTTTCGCTGCTACATAAGAATCTACTCAAAGTTTGATTTTATTTCATGTTGGGAATGTCAAAGTCTTTCATTTTGCAAATTGAAGTTTTGCAGATTCTTCCAATTTTTCAGGTTTACTATATCGTACGTATTTGAAAGTTTTTGCATCTTTATCCATTACCATCGCATCAGCCTGTTCTCCTTCGACAGTGAAATTATCAAACTCTCAGATTGACTGTTCTACTACAAAATCTTGTAAAGTTTTGCTATCTTCTTCATCCAATCACATTGCTTCAAGTCTGGCTTTTTCAGCTACTTTTTCTTGAGCAGAAAATGTTTTCTTTCATCGAGCATTCAACAGAGATTCAAGTTGTGTACGCTCCATTGCATATCTTTGACGTGATTGACGTCTGATTTTTTCTATATGTTCCTCAATATTGTCTGTATCTGCAGGTGAGAATGGTGGGAGAGTTGTTGTATTAAATGGATCAGATGAAATTCCGTCAATCATCAATCTTGTATATGTAGTATATTTAGGCAATGAAATCAAATCGTTTACACCGACCATTTCTTTAAACTGTGAAGTCATAACTGCTGCATCATCATATCAAAGTGTGAAAGATATGATACTTCCAACATTTCCAAAAATCGCATTCTTGATATCTTCATCGAGCTGTGAAGTGTACTGGTTCGCCAATATCAATGATAATTTATATTTTCTGGCTTCTGATAAAATTGTAGCAAATGATTTAGTAGCAAAATTCTGAAACTCATCGATATAGAGATAGAAAGGACGACGTTTGCTTGCAGCAATATCAGCTCTCGACATCGCATCAATCTGAATCTTTGTTACGAGCAACGATCCAATCATATTTGCATTGTCTTCTCAGATTTTACCTTTTGATAAGTTTACCAAAATAATTTTTCATTCGTCCATAGCCTTTCTCATACTTAATTTTGAACGAGGCTGCCCAAATACATTTCTAACCAAACGTGAAGACAAAAACTGTCATACTTTATTCGTTATCGGAGCAATCGCTTCTTCCCTTTGTCTATCTTGCCATTTATTAAATTCAGAATTCCAGAATTTTAATAAAACTGCATCATGTACGTGAGAAATTACTTCTTCACGGAAATCTTTATCAGTAAGTACACGCAAAATATGCATCAATGTTGCATTTGGATATTCAATTACACTCAATACCACATTACGTAAAATGTATTCCAATCTAGGTCACCATGAATTATCAAATAATTTCTGGAAAGTGGAAACTACTCATGAAGCAATTCTGTTCTTTTCATCTTCGTTGTCTGCTTGCAAAAGATTAAATCAAATAGGGTATTCAGTGTCAGACAAATCGAAAAGAATCACATCGTTTATCCTATTTGATGGAATGGATTCGATAATTGTATCTACGAGTTCCCCATGAGGATCTAGTAAGCATAATCCATTTCCAGCTTTCATATCTGAAATAATCATGTTTGAAATGATTGTAGATTTTCAGGTTCAAGTTTTTCAAACGATATATACGTGACGGAACTTGTCTTCTTCTTTGATTCAAAAACGAATCTTATCTCATCTGTAATCTGTATCTCAAAGTAACGTTAATTTTTGAGAATCTCAAACTTTATCTACCGCAGGGATATTAGTAGGATAAGGTAATTTACGATAAAGTGTATATTCCAATCATTTTACGAAATTTACTTTCGTTGGGATGTGGAAAAAATTCACTACTTCAGAAAAACGACAATAATGCCAAATTCTTCTGTCTTTGAATTCGCATGATCATTTAGTAATCATTGGAGCCAATACAGATGTGAGATTTCACTGCACAGCATCAGCAGTCGCTGAATTATCAGTAAGCAATGAATATGATAAAGAAAAGAAAATTTGATTTTCATTCTCTTCTTTCTTTTCTTCTGTTTTTTCATCTTTTTTTCATCCAGTTGGAGCTCGAGCCCATTTTACAACTTTTGCAAAAGTATCCCAAGCTTGTTTCCAAGCTGATTCTTCCAATTTGAAAGTATAATCAAAAAACAAAGTCAGGGTAGAATTACTAGGTACATTCTGAAATAATGAAAGCAAATCATTCATTGGATCTAGATAACTTCATTCTTTTTTGAAATCAGATAAATCCTTGAAACGAGCTTCATTGTCGATAATCACCCAATTACGTTGTTTGGAAACTTTTGGATATGGAGTCTCTACCAAATCTGATGTTGGATATGAACTATAGAAAGTATTGCAAAAATATGCCTTAAATTTGATTGGCATTTTCACATAAAATTTGATTCACTGACTATTTCAACTGATTAAAAATGAAATCATCTTAGATTTCAAAGAAATCAGATTTTCCACAATTTTTTGCCAATGTTCGACAGTCCTTTCGTTATCCTTAAACGGTTTAATTTGAAAAGTGATTGTCGTTGGCGCTTTTGTTGGTGTGGCTGATACAGCCTTTTCTACCTGTTCTGTCATTGATTTTGTGTTTACCAGTAAGTAAAAACCTTACATTAATTTTAGTATAGACATTTTTTAAAAAAATGCAAATATAATTGTTAAAATAATTTAGATATTTTTACCAGCTTCTTCAACCTCATCATCATCCACCTCATCCACTTGAGAAACTGCTTCATCATCAAGAAAAAGAAGATCAACCACTGAATCAACTATCAGAACTATAACTGCCTCAGCTACTAGATTCATGATATTCACGAGAAGAACTGGAAATGCTATTCATAGTTTTTGTAAATGTAGATAGATCTCAATTATACCAATCAAAATTGTGTCATTTTTCCTGATATATAGGAATAACAACTTTCATCAATTTTGTTTCTAATCATAAAGCCACAGCATAAGGTAGTATCTTATTTATATAATCAGGATCTTTTTCTATAAATTTTCTAAGTTGAGGTTCTTCACAAGATTCAATAAATTTTTTGTATCAGTATATTTTATATAATATTTCTTTTCACTTGTTCGTAACACTTAATTTTTCATAATGTCGTAATTTTGGGAGCGATGTAAAAATATATATCGCAACAATAATAAAAATAGGAAATCATACGATAATATAATCATCTAAAGAACCATTTATATATCAATAAGGATTGATTATAGTTCAATTTATAATTAGTTTAACTAAAAGTACAAAAGTGTTTAAATTATAGAGTAAAAATAGCGTTATTATGAGTGGTCCAAATGGCCATAAAATTGGAGTTATTATTATAGATAATCCTGTTAATAGTCATGTTAATATTTTATTCTTTTTAATTAAATTTTTATCCTCACAGTACTGTTTTATTTCTTCATTTATTTCCACAATATTTTTTGAAAATTTCGTATTAGGTAAAGTTCTCTCATTTAATCAATTACTAAATAAATAATTTCGACATTGCTTTTCATGCAGAGGATCATCATGAATTTTTTGTAATGTTTCTTTTGTATATATATTGTCTCATTTTGTTATTTTAATTTTATTTGAATGAAAAAATAAAAAGTCTTTTCTTTCGTTCTTTATTGTTATTCTTTTCTCACAGGCCCGTTTATATATCATACTTGATATACAAGAAGGGGTAATCTTTCAATGGTACAAAAAAGATATTTCACTGGGAGAGATTCATTCAGGTGGATAGTATTGAACGACTAAAGGATTCATGCCTATTCCATAAATTTTTTTTATTTTATAAAAGATTTTGAATCAGAAAAAAATTATTAATCATAGCACAGATACGATTAATACTTTTAAATCTCTTTCAAATTGCATTATTGAAATTTTTTTATTTTCATTATATTGGTTTTCATTAGGGTAATAAGATTCTTGTATGTCGTTCTTAATTAATCCAGCTTGTCTATCATGGTCAAATTCAAAATAATTATTAGGAAATTTAATAGCTAAAGTAATGCCATGATAAGCGGATAATCATTTATCATAGGAGATAATAATTTTATCTCATCTACTCCAATCTACAGTTCATTCAAATCAATCAATAGTTTTAGACTTTCAATCAGTAGTAATTAAAAAATCGTCAGCTGTAAATCATGTATAAGTTTTAGGTAAAATTAGTTCAGCTTTAATATTGTTGATGTTGGTATCAAAATCATATCAAACTAAATTCCAATAAAGTTCTGCATATCACATTCATGAAAAATTTCTAATCAATCAATAAGTTGAATAATAAATTGGATAAGTCTGTTTTCATTTTAAGGTTCTATTAGCATCTCAAATTTTAATTTCAATATTTCAATTATTTTTGCTTGTGGTAAATTTCTTTCATTGAACACTGATATTAGAAATCTCAATATGAAAATCGTTTCAATCAACAGAATAATTTATGGGAATATCTCTAATAATTCAATGTTTATCTACAAAGAAATTAGCAGTGAAATTTTCACTCACTTTAATCGTTCAATCAATTAATATATTTGCGGTAATATCCAAATTAGTATATTCATATTCATTGTTAGCTTTAACAAAATTTCAAATAATAAATACGGTAAATAAACTTATAATAAGTATTCAAAATTTTTTCATTTTTATTTTTTGTACACTTAAATATTTCACATATAATATTATATACAAAATTCTAATAAAATCAAAAAAGTAATCAGATTTTTATTATATTTTTGCTTTGATTTTTTGGCTATTATTTATAATAATAAATTGTTTATCAGCTTATCAATTAAACATGGTATTAGTATATATTCTCTCAATGCGATCATTAGGTTCATTATTTGTAGATAAATCCGAGCCAGTTCAAGTTGATCAATGACAAGAAATAGTAGATAATAATAACATGAAAGTTACCACAATAACTAAAAAAGTATCGAATTCTGATGAAATTAATTCATGAGAAAATATCTTACAAGAAACAGGGAATCTAGAATCTGAAATTATAGAAAATTCATATGATGAAGAATATGAAGAAATAGTATTTCAGGATAATTTTGATAAAGAATATCGGAGCGGGACAGAAGATAATTACTTGGAAGATTAATTATTTTTCGTCATCGTCGTCATCATCATCTTCCTCTTCAAAGAGCTCCTCAAAATATCTAGCCCTTCTATTAATTGGATTGTCTGGAGCGGCTCCATGTTGTCCATCAGATCCATCTGTATTATATAGATACCAATATGCAAAACTTTCAGCATAATCTTCTTCGTGAGATTTTGTAGCATAATTACTTACGAATTCTTGGGGTAAACAATTCAGTTTTCCATTATCCCAGCAAATTTCTGAAAATTTAGAAGGATTATCATCTTTAAAGAAGTAGATATAATGTCATAATTCGTGAGCTAAAATCTGTTGAACGTGTCTTTTTTGTCTTTCAGGAGTGTTATTCTTTTCACAGTAAGCAATAATCAATTTAATTCATTTGAACGAATATTCTCAAGTCTGTTTATTCCTAACTACACGGAAACTTCATTCTGTGATATCACAGCTTTGCAAATAAGTTACTTCAATTTTATTATTCAGAGTTTTTAGATCGTTTTTATCCAAAATATTAATATCTACTAAATCTGCCAAAATTTCCTGTAAATAGTTCTCCGAACTTTCAGAAAAGGATTTTTTAACATTGTTTGGTAATCCACTAGTATCGTGAGTAAATGTAAAATCTAATTTTTTAGTTTTTGCTGAATTGTGAGATTCAGAATTTGTTTTATTTTCCGAAGTTTTAGTTGGTGTTTTTTTTGATTCTTTTTCTCCAGTATATAGTTCCTGGGTAGTTTTTAGGATAGAAAATAATAAATAACTATCCTTACAATATTTATATTGATTATCTTTTTTTTGGCTGATTATCAATCATTTTACCATATCAAATCTATCAGACAAAGATTTATTAATTCCGGGCTTGTTTAGATAAGAAATCCAAACTTCTTTTAATGGTTCCAGTTCCTTTTCGGCTTGTTGTACGGCCGATTGAGGACAACGTTTTTTTATCACATTTTGTAATAAATCATATGGAACATCTGACTGGATTGTAATATTATCAAAATTGATGGATTGTTTAATAAATTCTACTGCATCGAAAATATTATTCACATTATTTACGCTTATTCAAAAAGTGTATAATGGCGCGAAACCTAGCAAACATAAAGGAATTATCCATCAGATTTTTTTCATATTTTCTCAGATTTTTGTTTATAAATCTATATCTATTTTACACGAAAAACTCAAAAATGTCAAATTTTATAGTACTTTTTTTTATTTAGCATATTATGCCGAAATTTTCGTCAAAAAGTCTTGAATTTTAATCTTATTTTTATATACAAAAATTAGTGTCATTTTTCTCAAAAGTCAATAAATTTATAATTTTATATTGTCTATTTGTTGACGATTGTAGAAAGATGTTGACTCTAATTTATATCCTTTCATTTTTTTATTCTTATATTACAAGAAACATGAAAAGATTTTTATCAATGTTAGCTACATTGGTTTTGGTATGACAGAGTGTGGCAACACCAGTCGTATACGCAACTCAATGAGCTATCGAAAATGAAGAATCAGTTTCTGAAACTGTAGTGGAGACTGTAGTAGATGAACCTGATTTGGACAATGGTGATGTAGACGAATCACCAGCAGTTGAAGAAACAGATTTAGAAGAAGTTGTGAAAGAATCAGAAACTGCAGAACTTACTGATGAATCATCAGATGAAACTGCTACTCAAACTTCTGATGAGGAAGAAACAGAAGTAACAGCTCAGGAATGAGAAAAAGCTGAAACTACAGTTAATTCAGAAGAATCAAATTCTGATGAAACAAACGCAGCTGTAGAAGAATCTGAAAATGTAGTAGAAGAACCTGAAGTAAATACTCCAGCTGAAAGCGAAGAACCTGCTCAGGGTAAGTCTTTTGCTCAGGAATTTTCAGAACAAAGCTGGACAAAATTCTCTGCTAACGGATTAGTAGTAACGGCAGTAGATTCATTATGAGCATTCCCACAATGAACTACAATGGAAGTTAGAGATATCGAAGAGGATCAGGTTTTTGATTTGGTTAATGATGCAATTGATGCTGAGGTAACTAAAGTTAGAGCCGTAGACATTACATTCTTGCATGACGGAGAGGAAGTACAACCTACACAGCCAATTAGTGTAACTATGAGAGCTCGTGATATTAAAGAACCTCAAGCAGCAGTACATATCAATACATGATATACAGAAGATAAAATTAATTTGGAAGATGTAGAAGTAAAAGAAGTAAATGCTGGTATCGATGGTAAGCTCGTAGAATTTGAGGCAAAATCATTCTCTATATATGCTATCGTTGAGACAGAAGATCCTATATATAGATTGTCAGTTAATTTTCATATCTGAGATGATGTTAAGTCATTCTATCTAAAAGATGTTAATGAAATAGAAGGTACTCCAGAAATAGAAGAGTTATTCTTCAACCCAATTACTTCAGAAAGCTGAAAAATTTTCAAAGGATGGAATAATGTAGAAAATTATGAATTAGATACTGAAGCGAAAGATATTGCTCGAGTTAAAAGTCAGATACAGGAAAAATTTAACACAGATGGTAAATTAGATAACGATGGAGAAGAATTAGATTTTTATGCTTTGATATTCAATAAGTACACAATTACATATTTAGATGAGGATGAAGATGGCGATGTAGTAGTGATAGCCAAGGAAATTCCATTTAAGTGAGAAGTATGACAAGCAGTCTCACATGAAATAAATGTATCATATACTCCAAAAAGTCAGAATGCAAATTTTGAGTGATGGAAAGTTACAGCAACAACTGCTACAGAAGATTTGGAGAAGATGGATAATGTATATAAGAATGAGACAACTATAAATATTCATGGTGATATAACATTACAAGCCGAAGCTCCATATGGATATTGGTTGATTTTTGATGAAAATGGTAAATGAGGTACATATAATGCACCAAGATTTTACAAAACTAACCAGGATACTCAAGAACCAAACGGGGAAATGATAAGAAATTGATACGATTTTAAATGATGGTATTATGGTGTGTATGACGGAGAAGGAAATCTTGTAAAAGATAGTAAATGATATGCAGATTTAACAGATGCAACAGAATTCACATTTTGAGAACCATTAACAGCTGCAACTACAATATACGCAAAATGGACTCCAAAAACCACAGCTAACTATACTGTAATTATATGGAAACAAAATTTGGAAGCTGACGGATATGACTTTGTAGAGTCTATACAATTAAGTGGTACGCCAAATACTACTGTAAACAAAGTTTCACAGCAATGAACTAATAATAATGCTGTAATAAGTGTTAATGGAACAACGAAGAAATATACATGATTCCGTTTAGATCATTTTGATCAGAATGTTACAATTAATCCAGAATGAAACTCTATTGTTAATGTGTACTATAATAGAAACGAGTATACATTACAATTTCAAGTATATGGTTATGAATATACGGTATCAACAAATGATAACGATAATAATCCTGCTAAATATGGAGATGTAAATGGACAAAAGGTAAGAATTTATCGAAATAATGGAAGATTTAGTACATCTAATAGTTCATATGGAACTACTTATGAATGAGTTGTTTATACTAGAAGTAATAATCAATCATGGCATACAGTAAAGACAATAGCAAAACTATACCAACAATCTATATGAGATAATTTTCCAATTGTATGAAACGATGGTATAACTTATAATCAGTGACAAAGATGGATGCCACAAAGTAGTACAACATTCAATGATGTTGTAGTCTTTTTAGAGACTATGCCTGCTGAGAGTATTACTTTCAGAATTGATACAAATACGCATCCAACCAGAACGATGTATTATTATGTGGAAGCATTGCAATGAGAGAAAGTAGACAAAACGTATAAATGAAAGGATTATACATTATATAAAACAATAAAAGCTAATTTAGGTTATATAGACAGAGATATTGATTGGTTAGACTTAAATGGATTTACAAAATTAGAATCAGATCCTATATTCCCTAGCAATGGTCGTTTATCTGTCAATTCAGTAAATTTCTACTATACTCGTGAAAAATATTCAATTAATTTTATGGATTGAGCCTACTACGATGGTAACTGAAATCGTATGACAGATGTAGAGAATCAAGGTCAATTCAAGGAAGAGTCTGGTATCCTTTATGGTGCGGATATTTCATCTAAAGGTAATTATGCACCGGAAGCTCCAAAAGGATATGTATTTGAAGGTTGGTATACAGATAAACTATGTACACACAAATACACATTCGATAAAATGCCAAAAGATGGTATAACAGTTTACGCTAAATGGAGACAGATCCAGTATCGTGTATTTTTAAATCCAAATGCTGGTACGGATCCTTCGCTACAATGGGGTAGTGATACTCAGCAAATGAATTTCCGTGTAAATTATTGAGGTAAAATTTCAGTACCAACGTGAACTAGAAAATGATACGATTTTGTAGGTTGGTTCATAGATGAGGGTAAAACAATTCCATATAGCGCTGATACGGTTTTGAATGGAATTGATGAGAGTTGATTATTGTATAAAGACTATGATAAAACTGTAGATATGACGGAGGATATGGATAAATGGTGAAATGGAGCCACTACAAATGGTGATGTAGATCGTCCACGAATTGATAAAAAAGTTGAACTTTATGGAGAATGGAGAAAAATTACAGAATGAGCTAAAGGTATAAATGTAATATACGAATGAAATAAACCAGTAGATAATAATTATTATGTTGATAAGGCTAAGGCCATAGCATTAGAGCTTGTGGAAGTACCAGAAGGTAAACAACTTCAATATTGGGTAGTTCAGAAATGGAATTGAACAGAATATGTGCCTACAGATGCTAAAGTATACCCATGAGAAGAATTTGAAGTTCTAGAAGAGAATTCAAAAGTACTCGTTAGTGTATGGGCAAATAAAAAGGATGAACATGCTGAAGGTTATGAGGAAATCACAATTGCAGATCCTACACCATGAACTACGCCACCTGATGATGTTCATAAAGAAATTATAAAAGCTACTTATACAGTTTTACTTAGGGCTGAATATGAAGATGTATGAGAAGGAAAGAAGACGACGCTTACGTATTATGATGGAGATGAGCCATGTGGAGAAACTATAGAAAAAATTGTAAATGAAACTATAACTCTCGAAGGAAATATATGTGATCCAAGTAAAGATCCATTATTTAGTGGATGGAATACTTCAATAAATGGTGATTGAACTTCATTAAAAGCTTGAGATACAATATTTGCTGATAACCTTGATAAAGAGAATAACAAGTTGTATGCAGAATGGAAAGCAGATGAAAATAATAACGGGGAGCCGGATGAAAATGAGACAAAATATAAGGTAGAATTTAGTGCATGAGAGCACGGAAAGATAACAGAAGGAGAGACGACAAGCTTTGAAGTATTATCATGAGTATCATTCTATGATAATGTGACAGTACCAGCAGTAGAAGCAACGGAAGATGGATATTGT
>JAEEGL013927834.1_pt1 | contig 10479 bp, 8 predicted proteins | sample 9134231 | NCBI WGS metagenome assembly JAEEGL01 (sample SAMN16246548, study PRJNA631951) | gut metagenome | biome: gut microbiome; feature: rumen; material: fiber-attached | host: Bos | place: Iran: Karaj | collected 2018-10 | reverse complement strand
CGAGGCAAAGGTCCAGCGGTCAGGTGTTCGGCTCCGCCCAATTCTGAATTCTGAATTCTGAATTCCCTCTCACACTCCATACTTCACCCTCACCCGCTCGAGCTTCTCCCCGATGGGTTTGGCGAGGAACCAGAGGAAGAGGATGTTCGAGACCGCGTACATGACGGTGTGCGGGACGGCTGCGGCGACGGCGGAAACCCACAGCGCGGGCGAGAACGTGCCGTTGTACCAGAGCACCGTCCAGATATCCATGACGAACGAGAAGAACACGCCCGAGAGGAGGCCGTAGAGGATCAGAACGGCCCGGCTCTTCTTGAGGGGCCCCGCGAGATAGCCCGCGATGAGGCCGATCAGCCCCCACGCCAGCATCTGGAACGGCGTCCACGGCCCCTGCCCGAAGTAGAAATTCGACACGAGCGCGGACATCGCGCCGACGAGGAACCCGGATTCGCTCCCGAGATAGATGGCCGTCAGGATCGTCAGGGCCGCGATCGGCTTGAAGACCGGGATCAGCCGTCCGACGATCGAGAGCGCGGTCATCACGGCGACGATCACCATCCGCCGCGCGCCGATCTTCTTGCGGTCGAAGCCCGCCGCAAACAGGAGCAGCGCGAGCACCGCGACGCCGAAGGAGACGAAGAGATGGCGCTTTTCGTCGAACACCACTGCGCCGAGCACGACCAACAGCGGCACCGCGAGATACGGGATCGCAACGCGCAGGAACCGTCTCAGCGCTTCATTGCGGATGAAGATCATCTGTCGGCGCCTCCGTTCTCGAGCGCGAGACGCGCCGCGTCCTCCACCGTGACGGTGTTGTCGTAGAAGCCCCGCGTCATCCGGGCGGCCGCCGTCGTGTAGAAGCTGTTCTTCGAGAAGAGCTCACGCGGAGTCCCCGACGAGACCGCTTCTCCTCGGAAGAAGAGCACGCACCGGTCCGCGAAGGAGGCGGCAAATTCCACGTCGTGCGTCACCGTGACGATCGTCATGCCGTCCGCGCGCAGCTTCCGGAGAAGATCGAGCAGCCGCTCCTTCATCCCGGCGTCGAGTCCCTTCGTCGGCTCGTCGAGGAGCAGGAGCCGGGGCTTCGACGCAAGCACCTTCCCGAGCGCGGCGAGCTGCTGTTCCCCGCCCGAGAGGTCGTAGGGATGGCGGTCCAAAAACGGCGTGAGGTCGAAGGGCAGCGACATGGGATCGGCCCCCGCCTCCGCGAGCTCTTCGCGCACCGTATTGCAGAGGAACACCGTCTGCACGTCCTGCGGGAGCATCGCAAGGCACTCCCGGTACAGGCTCTGGTTGCGCCAGTCCTTCAGCTTCTTCCCGAAGACGCGGATCTGCCCGGCGTAGGGCTTGAGGATGCCGGCAGCGGCGGAGAGCGCGGTCGTCTTGCCGGACCCGTTGCCCCCGAGGATCGCAAAGCACTCGCCGGTTTTCGCCTCAAAGGTCAGGCCGCGCAGCACGTCCGGCGCATTCCGGTCATAGCGGAACCACACGTCCGAGAACGCGAGCGCGGGCGCGTCCTCCCCCTCCTCCGTCTCCGGGAACGTCAGGGCGCGGATGTGATTCGTGAAATGCCGTTCGAGATAGCGACGGCCCGCGCGCACGTCGAGAGGGCACACGCCGCGGCTCCCGGTGCTCTGCCAGAGTCTCGCCGAGGCAGGCATCGCGCGGAACAGGGGCGTCTCCCCCATCCGTCCGATCACCTCGGCGGGGGTCCCGCTGTCCGTGATCCGGCCGTCCTCCATCAAGAAGAGCCCATCCGCCGCCGGGACGATCTCCTCGAGGCGGTGCTCGACGATCAAAACCGTCAGTCCGAGCTCGCGGTTGAGCCGTCTGAGCGCGGCGATGAATTCGGAGGCGGCGATCGGGTCAAGCTGCGCCGTCGGCTCGTCGAGGATCAACAGCTCCGGCTGCATGACGATCACGCCCGCGAGGTTGAGAAGCTGCTTCTGCCCGCCGGAGAGCTCGGCCGTCGGCTGCTCGAACCAGTCCTCGATCCCGAAGTAGGCCGCCGTCTCCGCCACCCGCGCCGCGATCTCACGCTGCGGCATCCCGAGATTCTCGAGCCCGAAGGCCAGCTCATGCCAGACCTTGTCGGTGACGATCTGCTCCTCCGGCTTCTGCATGACGAACCCGACGGCGGCGGCGGATCGCTTCGGATCGAGCGCCTCCTGCTCTTCGCCGCAGAGGACGATGTGCCCGGTTTTCTCGCCGAGCGGCGCGATCTCCTTTTTGAGAAGGCGCAGAAGCGTCGATTTGCCGCATCCCGTCGGACCGCAGATCGCGGTGAAGGACCCGGCCTCGACGGTGAAGGACACGTTCCGGAGGGCGGGGGACGAAGCCCCTGCGTAGGTGAAGCTCAGATTTTCGACAGATACCAGCGCCATCGGATCGCCTCCTTTCCTTCGATGATGGCGGGCAGCAGCGCGAGGATCCCGTAGGAGATCAGCCCGGCCGCCGCCCAGAGATCCGGGATCTCGACGCGGAACACGGGGTAATAGGACGACGCGAGCCGGAACGAACCGACGGCCGTCAGCGCCGTGAGCGTCAGGCTCAGCGCGAGGAAGACGATGTCCCGGCGGCGGAAGCGGAAGATCGTATAGGAGGTGCGGCGTCCGAGGCCGTATCCCCGCGCCGCCATGCTGTCCGCCGTGATGATGCCGTTCTCGAGGGCCCAGGTCATGAGGATCGAGAACACCCGTCCCCCGCCCCTCACGGCGTCGACGATGTTGTCATCCCGGTAGAGTCCCATCGCGCGCTGGGCGGCGTTCACCCGCTCCGACTGCCGACGGAAGTGCGGGACGTACCGCAGCGCCATCGAAAACACCAGCGCGAGCTTCGGGGAGAAGGCGCTGAAGAGGCAGAGCAGGCGGTCGGTCGTCATGATCTCCGAGAAGGAGCGGAACCACCAGATCGTTCCGATGATCATCGCCGCGGTGAAGGCCCCGAAGAGGAGCGCTTCGAGCGTCACGGGGCTGTGGTTCACGACGAAGAGCGGCGTCACGCCGTTGTGCGAGACCACGGGATTGATGAGCGTCAGCACGAGATAGAGGCCGAGGGTGGCGAGGTGGGTCCTGCCGTTTTCCGCGCCGTGGCGCACGAGATAGAGGACGAGCGAGCCGAAGAGCGACTCCGCCACGATCACGGGATTCATCGAAAAGACGGCGATCCCGGTCACCGCGAGAAAATAGAGCCCGACGGCGACGGGATGGTATTCTTCCAGGGAGCGCATGGGATCTCCTCCTTTCGCGGGGATTTCGGGTTCTCAGTCGAGGTCGTTGCCGATCTCGCAGGAATAGAGCCATTCGATGAGGTCGCCGTCCGCGAGCACATAGGCGTCGGAGCAGACGGACGGAGCGGCCCCGTTGACGTGGTACATCCACCCGGACAGGTCGCCGAACTGGTATTCGTAGAGATAGTGGATGCCCGCGACGTAGCGCATCCCCTCGGTCCCGCGGGCTTCCATCTGGATGCCGAAGGCGCGCGCGGCCTCGGTGAGGATGTCGTAGGCGGTGTCGCCCTCTTCGATCGGGAAGGCGGTGAGGGGCAGGATCACGCCGTCCGCCGGGATGAGCTCGGAGTCGGATTTGTCCGTGACCGTGTCGCAGCGGATGGTCATCGTGACCGTGCCGAACGCGTTCTCCTTCTCCGGTCCCGCGCTGTAATAGTCCCCGACGCTCTGAAAATCGGTGAAATACACGAAAGCCGCGCCGAGGATCACGACCGCCCCGACGGCGAGGTAGTTCTTGACATTCCGCTTCCCGACGGCATAGAGGACGATGCAGGCGAGCGCCCCCGCGCATCCGACGCCGAGGTACGCCCATTTTTTGTATCCGCCGGACGGTCTGCTCTCCGCCTTCGGGGTTTCGGGAGCGTCGGGTCCAACAACCGGTCCCTCCGTCTCGGGGACGGGCGTTTCGTCGGTCATCGGCGCGGGTTCGGGTTGGGGCTCCGGTTCCGGTTCGACGGGTTCCGGTTCGGGCTCCGTGACCTCAGCCGGTTCGGGTTCTGTGACAGGTTCAGCCGGTTCCGGTTCTTTAACCGGTTCAGTCGGTTCTTTGACCGGTTCTTTGACCGGTTCGGGTTCTGTGATCGGTTCGGGTGATTCGGGCGATTCGGGCGATTCTTCCGATTCGGGCGGATTCAGGCGGTCGAGGACGTAGAGGTTCCCCGCCCCGCGCGCCATGCGGTCATACGCGACGCACGCATAGAAGACCTGCACGGTCGTGTTCTCGTTGCTCCCGTCGCCGAGGGCGTGGCAGAAGCTCCCGTCGGGGAGGCGGTACTTTTCAATCCCGTCGAGGAGGGTCTTTCCGTTTCGGATAAAGCGGGCGTCCCCGGCGCAGTCGATCCCCAGGGCGCACAGGGCGACGAGGACCTGCGCCGTGCTCTCGGGATTGATCGCGCCGCCGAAGCCGAGGCAGTCCCCGTCCTCGCTCTGCCGTCCCGCGAGCAGATCGACGGCCCGCCCGAGCGCAGCCTTCACGGCCGGATCCTCCGCGTGCGGCGCGAGGGACTGCACCGCCATGGCCGTGACGTCGGTGTCGGCCACGCTGCCGATGACGGTCCAGCCGCCGCCCTCGCATTCGAGCGAGAGGAGCGCGTCCGCCGCCGATTTCGCGTCGATCCCGTCTGCTTCGATCCCGTTGTTGAGAAGATGCAGGCCGTAGATCCAGCTCATGACGCCCTGCCTGCCGACCGCGCCGGGGAGGATCTCGCGGGCATACGACGCGTCCCCCGCCGAGGCCAGAAACGCGAGCGCAAATTTCTCCCGGGTCGTGGCGGAGGCGATGCTCTTCGAGGCGGTATAGGCGGCGAGCGCGTCCCGGTAGGCGGTGAAATCGTAGGTCTCCCCGCTCTGGCTGAGGGCGAGGACATACCACTCCGCCGATCCGCCGACCGCCTCCGGGAGTCCGGCACCGATCCACGCCTGCACCCGTTCCTGCTCCGCGCCGCCGCACTTGAACGCGAGAATACCGCCGATCAGGTCTTCTGCCTGACCGACGGTATCGATCCCGGACGCGCCTGCGGGCATGGGGAAAAACACGGTCAAGAGGACCGCGATCACCCCTGCGGCGATCCTTGTGATGAAACGGATGCGCCGTTCTGCCCGCGCGGGTCTTTCATTCATCGCTGATCGGAATACTTCTTCACGAGGGCTGCCGCGCCGAGCGAGAGGACGGCTGCCGCCGCGATCACGACGGAGAGGTCGCCGGTCTGGGGCGCGGTGCCTTCGCCTTCGACGATGGCGACCGGAGGCACGATGGTCTGGCTCTCGCTGACCGCGCTGATCACGATGCGGCCCGCGTTCGTGTCGACGGGAACGGCTGCCTTGCCGGCTTCGTCGGTGAAGACGCCGGTCTTCGCGCCGTTCAGCGTGATCTCCGCGCCTGCGACGGGAACGGAGACGGGATTCCAGTTTTCGTCAAAGCCCGCGCCGGTGAGCGTCAGCTCCGCGGTGCCGGACGTGACGAAGCGGGGCTCGAAGCAGGTGTACATGTCGCTCCAAGCGGTCAGGTCGGTGTAGACGAACGCGTCGACGAAATCGCCGTCGGAGATCGTGTCGGCGAGGGACCACGCGGCGCTACCGTTGACATAGTAGCCGTAGCTGCCGCCGTTTTCCGTGCCCCAGAGCTTGTTCATCGAGATGCCGTATTCGCTCGTGGCCGTTTCGTATCCGGCAGCCGCGCCGCCGTCGTAGAATTCGTCATGCGCGACGATCATGGCGTCGTTGACGGTGATGGCGCCGTCTTCGTCCGCGTCGTGAACGACGATCTCTTCCTGCGCGACGGCGAGCTTGCCGTTTTCATCGGAAATGGTGACGTACACGCGGGCGTTTTCCCCGGCATGGACCGCGGTCGCGGCACAGACGACGAGGATGACGGCGGAGAGGATGGCGAGGATCTTTTTCATGGGAGTGTCCTTCTTTCTCTGAGATTGAGGTGAAAATGAAAAACGCGCAACCGGATGTCCGGCCGCACGCTCACGCCACACGGTAAACCGGGAGACACGGCGGAGTCTGACTCGGGACGCGCGGAAAACGTCCGCCAGCCGGTGAACACGGCAATCGTCCGTGCGCGGCGTCGGCGTCCCATACAGGAATGGCGGTTGTTCCGGGTTCGAACCGGATATCCTTTGCATTTACTCAGCTTACAACTTTTCAAACCGTATCTCTTATTCAGTTACCCGCATTATAGCACATTTGAACGCGGTGTGCAAGACTTCCCGTGAAATTTCTCGTCGTTTTCCGCGAAAAAGGAAGGCTGCCGCATCAGGCTCCAAAAAACCTGAAAAATGCGACAGCCGTTCTGTGTTTGAAACCGGGTTCCGGATGCGGAACTGCCTCCGCTGTACGTTGTCATTCCGAGGAAGGCGTCCCGAGACGCCTGACGTGGGAATCTCTTCGATATTGGTGAGCACGACGGAAGCCGGGTGCCAATTTCGGATTTCATGTGAATGTCATTGTCACCAATGATCTGCCTGCATCCTCAATTATGGAGAGATTGCCACGTCGTGATTCTTAAGAATCGCTCCTCGCAATGACAAACTGAAGTCTGAAAGCATTGAAAACCAGCACCAATTTGCTTTTGCGTCAGCCCCGCTATTCGTTCATTTACCCGTCAGCGCTTCGTCGATCGCTTTCGCCGCGACCTTGCCCGCGCCCATCGCGGAGATGACCGTGGCAGCCCCCGTGACCGCGTCGCCGCCGGCATACACGCCCTCGCGCGAGGTCAGCCCGTCCTCGTTCACGATGATGCCGCCGCGGCGGTTGACCTCGAGGCCCGCCGTCGTGTTCTTGATGAGCGGGTTCGGGGAGGTCCCGATCGCCATGACGACCGTGTCGACGTCGAGCGTGAATTCGCTGCCCGGGATCTCCACGGGACGGCGTCTGCCGCTCGCATCCGGTTCGCCGAGCTCCATGCGGATGCACGTCATCCCGGTGACGAAGCCGTTCTTCGGGTCGCGCGGATCGTCCGGATTCCGATAGCCGAGGATCTCGACGGGGTTCGTGAGGAGGCGGAAATCGATGCCCTCCTCCTCGGCGTGTTCGACCTCCTCGCGGCGCGCCGGAAGCTCCTCGAGGGAGCGGCGGTAGACGATGTAGACGTGCTCCGCCCCGAGCCGCAGCGCCGTTCTCGCCGCGTCCATCGCCACGTTGCCGCCGCCGACGACCGCGACGCGCCCGCCCTTCATGATCGGGGTCTTCGGGTCGTCGAGGTAGGCCTTCATGAGGTTGGAGCGGGTGAGGAATTCGTTCGCGGAGTAGACGCCCTTGTACGCCTCGCCGGGGATGTTCATGAAGTTCGGCAGTCCCGCGCCGGAGCCGATGAACACGGCCTCAAATCCCATGTCGAAGAGCTCGTCGACGGTGAGGGTCTTGCCGATGATGACGTTGGTCTCGATGTCCACGCCGAGCTCGCGGAGGGTCTCCACCTCGCGCGCGACGATGGTCTTCGGCAGACGAAATTCCGGGATGCCGTACACGAGCACGCCGCCCGCCGTGTGCAGCGCCTCATAGACGGTGACCGCGTACCCCTTCTTCGCCAGATCGCCCGCGCAGGTCAGCCCGGACGGGCCGGATCCGACGACGGCGACGCGGTGTCCGTTCGGGGCGGGCGGGGTCGCCTTCTCCTCGCTGTGAGCGTTGTGCCAGTCGGCGGCGAAACGCTCGAGGCGGCCGATCCCCACGGGCTCAAAGCGCTTTCCGAGCGTGCATTCACATTCGCACTGCGTCTCCTGGGGACAGACGCGCCCGCAGACCGCCGGGAGGGAGGAGGATTTCGAGATGATCTGATACGCCCCCTCGAAATCGCGCACCTTCATCCTTGCGATGAAATCCGGGATCGCGATGTTCACGGGACAGCCCGTGACGCAGGGGGAATTCTTGCAGTTCAGGCAGCGGTTCGCCTCCGCCACGGCGACCTCTTCGGTATATCCGAGGGCCACCTCCCGGCAATTGTGCGCGCGCTCGGCGGGTGCCTGCGTCGGCATTTCGTGTTTCTTCGGATCGATGGGCATGACGGACCTCCTTATGCTTTCCGGAAGAGCGAGCAGGCCTCTTCGTAGGCGTGCCGCTCAAAATCTGCGTACATCCGGCCGCGGGACATGGCTTCGTCGAAATCGATCTCGTAGCCGTTGAAGTCCGGGCCGTCCACGCAGGCGAACTTCGTCGTGCGGCGCCCTTCCCCGTCGACGAGGGTGATCCGGCAGCCGCCGCACATCCCCGTGCCGTCGATCATGATGGGGTTCATCGAGACGGTCACCGGGACGCCGTAGGGCTTCGCCGCCGCCGTGACGAATTTCATCATGACGAGGGGCCCGATCGTGACGATCTCGTCGAAGTGCTCCCCGGCCTCGAGCAGCTCCTTCAGGGGAACCGTGACGTTGCCCGCCCTCGCGTACGAGCCGTCGTCCGTCATGACGATCAGCCGGTCGGAGCAGGCGCGGAACTCGTCTTCGAGGATCAAGAGATCCTTCGAGCGGAAACCGATGATCGAGGTGACCTCGGCCCCGAGGCGGTGGAATTCCTCGGCGACGGGCATGGCGATGGCGCATCCCACGCCGCCGCCCACGATGCAGACCTTATGGATCCCGTCGGTCTTCGTCGCGACGCCGAGCGGGCCCGCGAAATCCTCGATGAAGCCGCCCTCTTCCTTATGGTTGAGGCATTCGGTGGTCGCGCCGACGATCTGGAAGATGATCTTGACCGTCCCCTCCTCCGGGTTCGTTCCGGCGACGGTGAGGGGGATGCGTTCCCCGTCGGCGTCCGCGCGGAGAATGATGAACTGGCCGGGCTTCGCCTTGCGGGCGACGAGCGGCGCTTCGATCTCCATCTGCGTCACCGTGGGATTCAGGGATTTCCTGCGTACGATGCGGTACATAACGGCCTCCTGTGGGCTGATGAATTCTGATTCCTGTCTGGATTTATCATACACCCGACATATAGCGGTGAAGTGAATAAAAATACGGGATTGTGTGAAGCGTCGTCATTTCGCCCGGCATCCCTGCCAGGTCCCGCGGCGGTAGAGCTCCTTGTCGATCTCGTTCGCCACCTCGGTCTTGCGGGCGGTCCAGAGCGGGGCCACGAGCTCGTCGGACGGCGCGTCCCCCGTCACCCGGCCGATCACGGTCGCGGCGGGCAGCATCTCGAGCTGATCGCACACGACGGCGACGTAGTCCTCGCGCTTCATCGGCGTGTATTCCCCGGCCTCGTGGAGCGCGGCGAGCGGCGTGTCCCGCAGGACGTTGAGCAGATGCAGCTTCACCATGTCCGGCTTCAGGGCGGCGACCTCCGCGGCCGTCTTCCGCATGGTGTCCATGCTCTCGCCCGGGAGCCCGTCGATGAGGTGCACGCCGATCTGGAACCGCTTCATCTCGAGGCCCGGGATCGCTTCGCCGGACGCCGGAAGCTCGGAGCCGCATTCCGCGTTGACCTTGTCCGCCGCGGCGCGCAGGCGTTCGTACCCGGTCTGGAATTCGGCCCAGGTGTGGCACCGGTTGATGCGGCGCGCGGTCTCGTCGTCCGAGGTCTGGAGCCCGAGCTCGATGGTCAGGGGGATCTTCCGCGCCAGCCGCACGAGCGTACCCATCATCTCCTCGGACAGGGCGTCGGGGCGGGTGCCGATGGAGATCATCACGGCGTCGGGCCAGTGAGCCGCCCGGTTGAAGGCGCAGCTCAGGGCCGCCGGATCGCCGTAGGTGTTGGTGTGCGCCTGGAAATACGGGATGTACCCGACGGGATCCCATTTCCCCCGCGCCGCTTCCTTGCCCCGCGCGTACTGTGTCTCGATCGAATCGCCGTTCAAGACGGAGCCGGCCGCGCCGGAGCTGCCGCTCTTGCAGAAGATGCAGCCGCCGAAGCCCTTCATCCCGTCCATGTTGGGGCAGGTGCAGCCGATGTCGAGCGATACCTTTGCGACCTTGCCGCCGAAGCGGGTCTTCAGGTACCAGTCGTAGGTCATGTATCGTTTGTTGGAATCCGTATAGGGATACGGATTGCTGTCTCGCTGTGTCAAAATGTCCTCCGGGTCTTTTCGCGTCCCGCGATGCTTCTTTTCTATCTGATTCAGAGATTATATTATAAACCAAAGCCTCCGCGCTTGTTGCGAACAAAATGTGAACGAAACATAAACTTTTTGCAATCTCCTTGTTTTTCCGAAAGCGATACCGTATAATATAGTATTATAAGATTTTCCCATGAATTCTCCGGGGGTCCGATCTTTCATTTTTCGGCAGTTTGGAGCGTTTTCCGCCGCCGTTTTGAAGGATCGGCGAACCCGTGATGCAAAATCATCCCACACAGCCGAGGTAACAAGATATGGCCACACTCGAACACAAGCCCTACCAGGAGATGACGACTGACGAACTGCTCGCGGTATGCGCCGCCGAACAGGAAAAGCTCGACCGCTGGTCCGACATGAACCTGACGCTCGATCTGACGCGCGGCAAGCCCAATCAGGCGCAGCTCGATCTGTCCTCCGG
>JAEEGL013105546.1_pt1 | contig 10479 bp, 9 predicted proteins | sample 9134231 | NCBI WGS metagenome assembly JAEEGL01 (sample SAMN16246548, study PRJNA631951) | gut metagenome | biome: gut microbiome; feature: rumen; material: fiber-attached | host: Bos | place: Iran: Karaj | collected 2018-10 | reverse complement strand
GGGGGCTCTGCCCCCAGGATCCCCCGCGGCTCCCGACCTACCGACATCGCCCTGCGGGCTCCGTCCCGGTCTCCGCCGTGCACGCTGAGGCGTGCCATCGCTGCTGCGCAGCTCTAACCCAACGCACCCTATTAACCCCCTGCATTCCCAAAGGGGGATTCTTTCGCTTCGCGGCGGGCAGAAGCCCGCTTACGCATTCCTGCAAGGTCATTGATAATCAAGCACTTACAAATAATCGTCTGGTGCATTTTCACCAGACGGTTTTGCGTAAGTCATTGAAAATCAGCGTGGCAAAAAAAACGCAAAACGGAGAGAAAAGCGAAACGATGTATCCGTCTCTAAAAAGAGCCTGTTTTGCTGACGGGAACGCGAAAAATGAGAATCCGTCAGCAAATCACCCGGAATATGCTGACGGAATTCGTAAAAGGCTGCCGGGAATCATCACCTGTCGGAGAAGGCCGCGATGTTGAGGTTGATGCCGGCGTAGAAGGCGTAGCGGGTGTAGGTGGCGGTGAGGCTGACCCATTTGATGGGCTGGATGGAGATGCCTGCGCCGTAGTTGAAATAGTGCTCGCGCGTGCCCGGGGTAACTTTATAGGGATGGTAAAGCGAAGAGCCGGCATCGTCCCCGTCCCAGTACAGTTGCGAGGCGTCGGTGACTCCCTGGTTGGTCTGCATATAGCCCACCACGGGCATTATCCGGAACCAGCTGAGCACGGGAATCTGGTATCCGAGGTCGAGATTGAAAGCTACATAGTCGTCCCACTTGGTGTCGCTCACGGTATTGTCGTAGCGGTGCTGGGGCCCTTCTTTGATGATATTCAGGCTGACTCCCCAAACCACCGCGTTGAAGCCGATGGTAAGCCCTTCGTAGGGGGTGGTGTATCCGGCTTTGCCGAGATTGAGGCCGGCTTCGTAGCGGTCGTTGTTATTGCTGAAGTCGAACCACTGTGCGTTTGCATTCACGGCCGCAAGCAGCAGAGCGGCCAAAACGATAAACCTCTTCATAAGACTACATTAAATCGGTCAGCACTATTGCCGCCATTGCCTCGACGACCACGGGGGTGCGCAGGGCGAAGCAGACGTCGTGACGTCCCTTGATCTGGAGGGTTGCCAGTTTCTTGTTCTCGAAATCCCAGGTTTTCTGGGGCTTGGCGATGCTGGAGGTGGGTTTGAAGGCTACCCGGAAGACGATGGGAGCGCCGTTGGTGAGCCCGCCGTTCACTCCGCCGGAGCCGTTCTTCACGGGGCCGTCCGGGCCGAAGGGGTCGTTGTGCTGGGATCCCTTCATCCGTGCAGCCTCGAAGCCGTCGCCGAACTCCACTCCGCGCACGCCGGGGATGGCGAACATCGCGTGGGAGATGCAGCTTTCCACCGAATCCCAGAAGGGATCGCCGACGCCGACGCCGAATCCGGTCACGGTGCATTCCACGATGCCGCCGAGCGAATCTCCCTCGGCTGCGGTGGCTTTGAGAAGGGCGTCCCACTTCTCCGGATCCCTTTCGCCGCCGATCTCCAGCAGGCGCGCCGCAATCTTGATGTCCATCTTCTGCGGAGCCTCCTCGGTGCCGTAATCGGCCGTGAGTATCTTCTTTGCCACCACGCCGGCAGCCACTATGGGCAGGGTCAGGCGGCCGGAGAAATGCCCGCCGCCGCGGGGGTCGTTGGCGAAGTTGTATTTTATGTTGGCTGTGAAGTCGGCGTGCCCCGGCCTGGGGATGGTGGAAAACTGCTCGTAGTCCTGGCTCTGCACGTTGGAGTTCCAGAAGACGATGGTGAGCGGCGCACCGGTGGTGTAGCCGTCCATCACCCCGCTGAGGATTTTGGGCCTGTCGGCCTCGCGCCGCGGCGTCGTCCCGACCGCCCCCGGCGCCCTGCGGGCTATGTCCGCAGCAAAATCCTCCTCTTCCAGAGGAATATTCTCCGGCACTCCGTCGAGCACCACCCCGATCGCGGGGCCGTGCGACTCGCCGAATATGGAAACCTTGAAGTACTGTCCGAATGTGTTCATAAACGCAAAGATAAACAAAATGATTATCTTTGTGAACTATGCCAAAGGAAAAGGACATCCTCGCCTCGGCCGTGGAGAAAGAATACGGCGAGGGATTCGTCACCGACATCGAACAGGAGTTCGTCCCCAAGGGCCTGAACGAAGACATCATCCGTCTCATTTCAGCCAAGAAGGACGAGCCGTCCTGGATGTTGGAATTCCGTCTGGAGGCCTTCCGGAAGTGGCGCAGTATGACTCCGCCCCGCTGGGGACACCTCAGTCGCCTGCCCGAGATCGACTTCCAGGACATAATCTACTACGCCGCCCCCAAGCGCGATGCGGACCGCCCGAAGGAGATCGACCCCGCCCTGCAGGAGACCTTCGACAAGCTCGGCATCCCGGTGGGCGAACGCGAGGTCCTCGCGGGCGTAAAACCCAAAGTGGCCGTCGACGCGGTGTTCGACAGCGTGTCGGTGAGCACCACCTTCCGCAAAACCCTGGCGGAGAAGGGCATCATCTTCTGCTCTTTCAGCGAAGCCGTCCGCGAGCATCCCGACCTGGTCCGAAGGTATCTCGCCAGCGTGGTTCCGGTGGGCGACAACTTCTACGCGGCCCTCAACTCGGCGGTCTTCTCCGACGGCTCGTTCTGCTACATTCCCAAGGGCGTGCACTGTCCGATGGACCTGAGCAGCTACTTCCGCATCAACGCCAGCGGCACCGGCCAGTTCGAGCGCACGCTAATCATAGCCGACGAAGGTTCCTCGGTGAGCTATATGGAAGGCTGCACCGCCCCGATGCGCGACGAGAACCAGCTTCACGCAGCGGTGGTCGAAATCATAGCGGAAAAGGACGCCGACGTGCGCTACAGCACGGTGCAGAACTGGTACCCCGGCGATGCGGAGGGCCCCAGCGGCATCCTCAACCTCGTCACCAAGCGCGGCGTCTGCAAAGAAGGCGCGCATCTCAGCTGGACCCAGGTCGAAACCGGATCCGCCATCACCTGGAAGTACCCGTCCACCATACTGCAGGGGGACGACTCCAGCAGCGAGTTCTACTCCGTGGCGCTCACGGGCAATATGCAGCAGGCCGACACCGGTACCAAGATGATCCACATCGGCCGGGACACCCGCAGCCGGATAGTCTCCAAGGGTATCTCCGCCGGGCGCAGCGAGAATTCCTACCGTGGACTGGTGCGAATGAACCCCGGCGCCGCGAACGCCCGTAACTACAGCCAGTGCGACAGCCTGCTGATCGGCGACCGCTGCGGCGCGCACACCTTCCCGGTAATCCGCAACGCCTGCCCGACGGCCACCGTGGAACACGAGGCCACGACCTCCCGCATCAGCGAAGACCAGCTGTTCTACTGCACCCAGCGCGGCATCAACCCCGAAGACGCGGTAGGCCTGATCGTCGGCGGATACGCCCGCGAGGTGCTCAGCCGTCTGCCGATGGAATTCGCCGTCGAAGCCCAGCGGCTGCTGTCAGTTAATCTCGAAGGTTCGATAGGATAATGAACGCTATGCATATGCGCAAACGTTTTGCTAAGATATGAGAAGGCTTTTTTTTGTATTGCTTATTACTGTTTTTTTAACCGCATGTCCTATGGACCGTTATTGGTGTATGGGCTTTCATAATAAAAGCAACATAGACCCTATTTATTGTGTTTTAGATAGATGTATATCTGATAATATGGTTACTCCGGGCAGCAAATTTGGGCTCGGTAATAAAGTAGAGCCCGGTATTTTCAAATTCAGTAAAAGACCGGATAAACTAATAAAAGACTCTATCGCAATTTATTTCTTAAACCCACAAGAGATCGAATTAGATAGCATGTTCCTTGCCGAATCAGAGGCTGCTGCCATCAACCATAATCCGTCAATGATACTCGCTATGTACGTTTTTTCGGTTGAGCAATTAAACGCCCTTAATTGGTCCTTCAGTTTTCCCCCTGATGAAAGAATGAAGGAAGTGGGAGTAATAACAAAACCTTCATACGAAGAGTTAAATGATAAATACGGTATATAAATAGATGTGCTCTTTACTTGAAATACACGATCTGCACGCGTCGGTGGCCGGGAATGAAATCCTCCACGGCATCGAGCTGTGCATTCCGAAGGGAGAAGTACACGCGGTGATGGGCCCTAACGGTGCGGGCAAGAGTACGCTGAGTGCGGTGCTCGCCGGCCGGCCGGGCTATGAAGTTACAGGAGGCAGCGTGCTGTTCGCCGACCGTAACCTGCTGGAAATGAGCCCGGAAGAACGTTCCTGGGCCGGGCTGTTCCTCTCCTTCCAATACCCTGTGGAGATTCCCGGAGTGAGCATCACTGCCTTTATGAAAGCGGCGGTGAACGCCAGGCGCAAGGCCGCTGGCGAGCCGGAGATGAACCCCGCTCAGTTCCTGCGGCTGCTCAAGGACCGTATGGCGCTGGTGGGAATGAAGGGGGAGTTCGCGAAGCGCGAGGTAAACGTCGGCTTCAGCGGTGGCGAAAAGAAGCGCGCCGAAATCTTCCAGATGGCGATGCTGGACCCTGCCTTCAGCATACTCGACGAGACCGACAGCGGCCTCGACGTGGACGCCCTCAAGACGGTTGCCGATGGGGTCAACGCCCTGCGCGGCCCCGAAAAGTCTGCAATGGTAATCACCCACTACAGACATCTTCTCGACCTTATCAAACCCGATGCGGTGCACGTGCTCAAGGCCGGCCGCATCGTGGCAGACGGCGGAATGGAACTCGCCGACCGCATCGAAAAGGACGGCTTCGAAGGAATATAAGATGGAAAGGATCTACCGCGTGGGCATAGACGAGGTGCCGAAGCGCCTCACGCTGAAAGAGCAGGAACATCTCCGGCTCAGCTTCATCGTGATGCCCGGCGTCAGCGCCGAAGTTCCCTTCGAAATCAACATCGGCCGCGAGGGGGTGAACCTGGAGATATTCGGGCTGTACCTCTGCCCGCACAGCGAACGGGTGAAGTTCGACATCACGGTGCGGCATCTGGTGGGGGGCGCGCATTCCTCCCAGCAGTTCCGCGGCATCGTTGGAGGCAGCGCCAGGGCGGAGTTCGACGGGCTGGTGTATGTTGCGCAGGATGCTCAGCGCACGGAGGCCTTCCAGGAGAACCACAGCCTGCTGCTGAGCGAGGGCGCCGTGGCCGAGTCCCGGCCGCAGCTGGAGATCTACGCCGACGATGTCAAGTGCTCGCACGGCGCTACCACCGGCTTCCTGAACCCGGACGAACTGTTCTACCTGCGCAGCCGCGGCATCCCCGAAAAGGAAGCCCGCCGGATGCAGATGATATCTTTCATCACCCCCGCCATCGCCCATCTGCCGGAGCAGCTGCGGGAGGAGCTAATCTCGAAGCTATGACGCTGCAGCCGCACATAAAGCTGAATTTTGGCCTGCGGGTGCTGGGACGGCGTCCGGACGGTTACCACGACCTGGAGACGCTGTTCGTGCCCTGCGGGGCCTTCCGCGATATTCTGGAGATAGAGCCGGCGGCGGAGTTCAGCCTCGAAATCGACGGCCCGTGCTACGCAGGATGGGACCCTGCCGCGGACCTGTGCTGCAAGGCCTGGACCCTGATGCACGCCGAGTGCCAGGCCGGCCCGGTACGGATCCACCTGTCGAAGCACTCTCCGGTAGGGGCCGGCCTCGGTGGCGGTTCCGCCGACGCCGCATTCACCCTGCGGGCGCTGAACGAGCTGTTTTCCCTCGGCCTGTCGAAGGCCGAACTCGCTGCCTTTGCCGCCCGCCTCGGGTCCGACTGCGCATTCTTCATCTATGACCAGCCGATGTCCGCAACCGGCCGAGGCGAGGTGCTTGAGCCGTTCGATATCGACCTTTCCGGCTACGAGATCCGAGTCGAGGTGCCGGCTGGCGTTGCTGTAAGCACGAAGGAGGCTTATACCGGACTGGAGATCCCTTCACCTGCTCTGCAGGTTCGGGATGACAAGAGCCTCCAAATTATTCTCCACCTGCCGGTAAGCTCCTGGCGCGACCGCCTGATCAACGACTTCGAAGCTTCCGTCTTCCCCAGTCATCCAGAAATCGCCGCCCTCAAACAGCGCTTCTACGACGAAGGCGCAACCTATGCCGCAATGTCCGGCTCCGGCTCCGCCGTATTTGGTTTATTCCCGGCGAATAAGTAAATTAGAGGCGTGAAACCTGGCCTGAAACTACTGTTAGCAGTATTGCTGCTGGCCGCTCCGTCCGTCTGCGGAGCGCAGACCACCAAGGTCCGTGGCCGGGTTACGGACGAGTCCGGAGAGGGCATCCCCTTTGCGGCGGTCTGGTTCAAAGACAGCCAGGTGGGCATCACCACCGACATCGACGGCTGGTACAGCCTGGAGACAAAGGACCTGTCGCTCACCGTTCTTTCGGCGCACTTGATGGGCTATGTGGGGAGCGAATCTCCCGTCACTCCCGGCCAGTTCAACAATGTCTACTTCACCCTCCGCCTTGCCGACAACCGCTTGCAGGGCGCGAAGGTCAGGGCCGACAACCGGAAGGCCCGCGAGCTGCTCGCCAACATCCAGAAAAACCGCGCCCGCAATGACCCCGACAGCCATCCGGAGTACACCTGCACGGTGTACAACAAGATGGAACTGGACCTGACGCATCCCGCTGAGCAACTGCGGAGCGCAGGCTTCCGGCGCAACTTCGGCTTCGTCTTCGACTACATCGACACTTCGTCGGTTTCAGGCGTCCCGTACCTGCCGGTGATGATGTCCGAGACCATCGCGGAGCGCAGCCACAGCACCGATCCCGCCCGCGACTACGAGAAGGTCCTGGGCAACCGTCTCTCCGGATTGAACCCGGACGGCAACAATATGCTGGGGCAGTTTACCGGCTCGCTGCACCTGCGGGTGAACTTCTACCGGCCGTTCATCAATGCCTTCGACGTGCAGTTCCCCTCTCCCATCCAGGAGGGCGGACTGATGTTCTACAACTATTATATCATAGATACTCTTATGGTGGACGCCCGCAAGACGCTGCTGGTGCGGTATCATCCCAAGCCGCTGGTGTCCACCCCGGCCTTCGACGGCGAGATGCGCATCGACGCCGAGGACTTTGCCCTGCGAAGCATCCACGCCAATATGCGCAACACCACGAATGTCAACTGGTTGCGCGACCTGGTGCTGGACGCCGAATACGCCCGGCAGCCGGATTCCACCTGGTTCTACAAGAAGGACCGTCTGTATGCGGATCTGTCGATGTCGCTGCGCGATTCGTCCAAGATGCTGTCGTTCATAGGCACCCGCGAACTCGACTGGACCGACGTCCGCTTCAGCGTCGACGACCGGGTTCCGGCGGCGCTGGTGGACATCGACGATGCCGCCAGCCACCGCGACGAGGCATTCTGGGAAGCCGCCCGACCGGCACCTCTCTCCGACAAGGAAGAACAGGTGTACGCTATGGTGGACAGGATCAAGCAGGTTCCGGTGTTCAAGAGTTTCTACGACATCGTATATACGCTGGTGAACGGCTATGCGGAGTTCGGCAAGGTAGGCATAGGGCCGTATTTCAAGCTGATCAGCTACAATATTTCGGAAGGCGTCCGGCCGCAGTTCGGACTGCGTACGTCCAAGGACTTCAGCCGTACGGACCGCTTTGCGTTCTACGGTGCTTTCGGCACCCGCGACCTGGTTCCCAAGGGCGGCGTCAGCTGGGAGCATCTCTTCGGGCGGATCCCGGAACGCAAGCTTACGCTGGCGGCGAAGTACGACGTCTATCAGATGGGCAGCGGCTTCAACGCCTTCACTGAGGGCAATATGTTCGCAGCGCTGTTCGGAGGCAGCAACAATACCCGGCTGGCAATGATGTCGTCGTTCTCGGGCAGCTATGCCCACGAGGCGTCGCCGTCCGTAAACTTCGAACTGGGTTTCGACCTGCGCCGCTACTATGCCACCGAGCGCAGTTGGCTGAAACCTTCGCTGCAGGTGCCGATGTATGCCCCTGACTCAACCCGGATGGGCAGTGTGGCCTCCAACGAACTCTTTGCTTCGGTGCGCTTCTGCAAGGACGAAACGGTGAACCGCGGCCTCTTCAAGAAGAAACACGTCTATTCGGAATACCCCGCCGTTACTCTGAGCCTGGCCGGTTCCGTGCCCGGGCTGCGCAAGGGCGACTATGGCTATCTCCGGCCGGAACTTACCCTCAGCTGGAATCCCCGCATCCCTCCCTTCGGCATCTCCAAGATCTGGATCAATGCCGGCAAGATCTTCGGCACCGTGCCGTACCCGCTGCTACATCTGCACGAGGGCAACAGCACGATGCTGATGGACCGTTTCTCCTTCGCCTGTATGGACTATATGGAGTTCGCGTCCGACACGTGGATCACCATCTTCTACAATCATTGCTTCAACGGCTTCTTCCTGGGCAAGCTGCCTCTCATCCGCCGGCTCGGGCTGCGCGAGGAATTCACGTTCAAGGCGGCTTGGGGGAGCCTTTCCGATGCCAATAACGGCAATGTCGCCAAGGTAGCGCTTGCCGATATGCAGGCCCCGATGCTCTTCCCCAACGGCACGTCGTCGCTGGGGCACGAACCCTATATGGAGTTCGGTGCCGGCATCTCCAACATACTCAAGTTCATCCGGGTGGACTGCTTCTGGCGGGCTACCCATCGCGACGAGCGCATAGTGGTCATCGAGACTGAATCGGAACTCGGCCAGAAGGTGCTCGGACGTCTCAAGACCCCCAACTTTGCCGTCAAGGTCGGCGCTGAATTCAAATTCTAGATCATATGAGAAAGTTCCTTCTTTCCCTGCCTCTGCTGCTTCTGCTGGCAGCCTGCTCTCAAGAACCTGTCGTTGACTACAAGGTCTGGTATGACTGGCCGGAGAGATATCTGCCGGACTTCTCCACTCTGGGCGAACCGTCGCTTCAGGGCGTTAAGGACAATCTGGACCTTGTAGGCCTGGATGACTCCAGGGACCATTTCTGCGTGCTGTTCGAGACCAGCCTGGCAGTTCCTTCGGAGGAAGAATACAGCTTCCGGCTCTGTACCGACGACGGTAGCAAATTCTACATCGACGGCGAGCTGCTGATAGAGAACGACGGAGCCCACGCGCCCATCGAGAAGACGGTTTCCAAAACCCTCGGCAGGGGCCGGCACGCTCTGCGGCTGGAGTTCTTCGATTTCGACAAGGGACAGTCGCTGATATTCCGCTACGCGACTCCTACCATCCGCGAGCAGGAGCTGAACCCCCGGTCTTATTTCAAGGAGGACCGCCTCACCAGCAAGAAGGGCTTCGTGAAGCCGCAAGTGAGGGAGGCCTATGCCCGCTATGCCGCCTGGAAGGGGGATGACGCCACGCTGGTGTTCCCGATCCTTACCGATGTGCATACCGCCCGGCGCTTCAGCTACAAGCACATCGGCTACGGGGCTACCGACGCGAAGATCTTCGGAGCCGACTTTATGGTGAACCTCGGCGACATCGGCCTGAATGCCTATCCGGCGACCGTTGATTCGGAGTACGCGCAGTGGGTGCTGAAGAATACCCGCGAGCAGATGGACAAGTACCCCGGAGTGTGGATTTACACCCCCGGCAACCACGACTGGGACGGAGGCGAGGGCCGCTGGCACAGCGAGCAGGAACTGCAGGATATGTTCCAGAAGCCCTGGCTGGAGCGTGCCGGGGGGAACCTCCATCTGGTGCCCGGACGGACCTACGGCTATTACGACGTTCCGGATAAAGGCTTCCGCATCATCTTCCTCAACAGCAGTACTACCCGCACTCTCGGGGAGAACTATTATCTGTTCGGCGACGAGGAGCTTGGGTGGCTGGAAGGGGTTCTGGAAGAGACTGCCCCGGAGACCGGAATCGTGGTGCTGTCGCATTATATGCCGCATCCAATGGGCCGCTGGACCACCAGTCATCCTACCACTGCAACGATGGAGGCCAACCTGAAGCTGATGGATATGCTTTCGGAATATGCCACGAAACGCACGATCGTAGGAATGATAACCGGCGACAGTCACACCAACGACTTTGCCCGGTGCGAGGGAGTGAATTACTTTATCACGCAGGGCTACGGTTCCTGCACAACGGCCTGGATGCTGCCGAGCAACCGCCACGCCTTCTTCGACTACCGACAGAATCTCTGCATCGACGTGATAGCCGTCAAACCTTCCTCCCGTGAGGTCCACACCTTCCGGATAGGTGCCGGCGGCGCGGAATTCGACCAGGTGTTCGGGTATTGATAACGAACAGAGCCGTCCCGGATCAATCCTGACCGTAGCTGGCGAACCAAGAAAATATGTATCTTTGCACTATACTGAAAGAAAACGATCATTATTCTATGAAAAAAGTATTATTCGTGTTTGCGGCGCTTGTGTTGGCGTTTGCTTGTAAGCCCGAGAAAAACGAAGGCCCGGAAGAAATCGACTGGGACTCTATGGGACATCAGGGAGAATTTGTTCAGGTATCAGGCGACAAGTCAGGTTCAATCGGCGATTGGTCATATGAATTGTTGACTGAAAACGGAATT
>JAEEGL012689943.1_pt1 | contig 10479 bp, 10 predicted proteins | sample 9134231 | NCBI WGS metagenome assembly JAEEGL01 (sample SAMN16246548, study PRJNA631951) | gut metagenome | biome: gut microbiome; feature: rumen; material: fiber-attached | host: Bos | place: Iran: Karaj | collected 2018-10 | reverse complement strand
TCTTTTTTATTATTTTAATTTTTTTTTTTTTTGTCATTTTTATTTTATTAAAAAAAAATTTAAATAAATTTATTGAATATATAAAAATTATTAATAAAATAAAATTTTCATAAATGAAAATTTTATTTTTGCTATTTAAAATAAAGATTTATTATTAAGTATCAAGATCAATAAAACCAAATAAGTGAAAATTATTTACTCTTAATTAATTATTTGATTGTTGACTTGATATATAAGAATAATCTAAACAAAATTCTTTTTTATAAATATAACTTTCTCCTAATTCACTAAAATGATTAATTAAACTTTTTTCACTTTCTCTATTAAAATTAAAAGAAGAATATCCTTTAATTAAATTATTATTAGAATTATTATTATTTAAATGAGAAATAAATTCATTATTTTTATCATTTATTTTATTATCTAAATTATCAATTAAATTATCTTCTTTAATACAAACTTTTAAATTTGAACCTTTATTTTCTACTCCATAAGGATGACTTAATCTAATTATTTTATCTACTACTGAATCAAAATCAATAAAATTAACTTGACAAAAAGAATTATGTGATTGATTTAAAAATCTAAATCTATTAACAATTTCTTTTAAATTAAAAACTCTTTTATTTAATTTACTTTCCCAGTTTTGATAATATTCTACAAAGTTATCATTTTCTGAATTAAATTTCATAAAAAAAATATTACATTTCTCATTTGATAATTGTTTTGTATATAAACCTAAGAATAATAAATATAATTCTGGATTATAAATTTTATTTTTATCAATCCATCCATAAAAATCAATATTTAAAGTGAATAAAGAAATTTCAAATTCATTCATCATTAATTTTTTAATTATTGATATTATTTTATTTGAAAAGTTTTGTAAAATTTTTAATTCATATGGTAAATTTTTTGATTCTTTTATATAAAAAATCATCATTGAAACACATTTAGAATTATAAATATTAATTAAATAATTATGATATTCTATTTCATATTGTTCTATTATATTTGGTTTTTTTTTTATTTCTTTTTTTGAATGTTGTATATTTTCATGTGAAGTATATATTTCTTTCATTATTCTTTTTTTTACTTTTTCTATATCAATTCCTCTTAAGGCAATTTCTTTTTTTTGTTGTGAAGATAAACGTTTTCTACGCATTGTTTTTTTTAGTATTGTTTTTTTTTTTTTAATTAAATATAAAATAATTTTTAAGATTATATGTCATTTTTAATTTTAAAATAATGGAAAAAATAACTAAAATTTGTATAATGTAATAATGTTTATAATGTCTGAAAAATTCTTATAAAAAATTTTAAAAAATATGTTATAATAATTATTTTAATATTTTTAGATTTTGTTATTCTTTCCAAAAAAGATTTTATATGTGAAAATAGTTTTTTTTATTTTTGTTCTATGAATTGTTTTTAATTTCATTTTAATTTGTTTTTTTTTACTTTATGATAAGTATTTATTTGTTTTTCACTTAAATTTAAAAATAATAAATAACCTTATTATAATATTTATTTTTTATTTTTCGAATTAAATTATTTTAATATGATGAATTTTATTAAATTACTTATTTTCAATTTCATTATATTTATTTTCATTGATTTATTAATATATATGAAATATCTTAATGATTAATACAAAAAAAAATAATTTTAAATGAAAAAAATTTGATTAAATGAGAATAAACACTTTTTTATTTACTTAATGTAATAATAAAAATTATCAAATAATAAATGAATATTATATATAACAAATAATAAAATAAATTAAAAGAATAGTACAAAATTAAAATATATATATTAATTAATAAAAATGTTCATATAAATACAAAACAATTAGCAAAATAATATATAAAAAAATATAACCGTTTATTTTAATTACAATATTTATTAAAAAAATTTTATTAAATTCAGATTTTCAGAATTTAATCAAATTAAAAATAAAAGTATTCTTAAAAAAATAATGTATTTTATTTTAAAAATGTCCTTCCAAAATACTAATATCCTTAATGAAGAATTAATAAACAAAGACCATAGTTTCATTTTAAGAAAAAGAAATAGAAAAAATGAAATATCATGGTCATTTGAAGAAGAATTTTTATTCTTTGAAGCACATTCTTTTATAGGAAATAAATGGAAACGTTATTCACAAATTATAAAAAAGTAAGTTTAAATATTAAATTATTAAAATTACATTTTTTTTAGACCACCAAAAGAATTAAAAAATCATTTTCATACTTGTATAATTAAAAGTGTTCGAAAAATAATAAATAATAAATTTGATTGTGAATTAAAAGATATTATGAGATATTTTTATGCATTTGATTACTTAATTAATATGATTAATAAATATAACAATAATGAAAATTTTAATTTAAATGAATCAAAAAGAAAAAGAAAAAAATATAAATTTAATCCTAAACAATTAATAAAAAATAATCAATTATCAATAGAAAAAATTTCCTTATATAGAAATAAATTAGTTAATCATATTTTATTAAATAAAACTGGAATTAGGGACTTTTTAAAATATATAAATTATATAAATAATTTCGATATATATGATGTGTCATGGTTATTTTCTGTAATTGTAAAGTCAAAAATTATAAATAGGTGTAAAAAAGTTTTGGAATTAGGGCATATTACGAATAAAGATACTATTAGGAAAGTTCAAAATTTTTTAGAAGATAATTCTAGTTATATATACTTTGATGAAGTGTTTTTTAGTAAAAGCTAATTATAAATTTTTTGTAAGTTTTTTAATATATTTTTCAATATAATTTTTGTTTCTTGTGTTTTCTTGTTTGCAATATAATGCGTTTATAAAATATTATAACTTTTTTAATTTATTTTATATAGAACTTAATAATATTTTATCATTTAGCATAAATTTTATTTAATATTGTTTGTTTTTTTTTGTTTTTTTATTTTTTTTTATTAAAAATATTTTTTATATTATAATGAATGTTAATGATTTAAATTGATTAATTTATATTATCAAAAACTTGAATTTTATTTAAAATCAAATTTTAAAAATAAATTTTTTTATTTGTTAAAATAAATTAGTTTTTTTATTTTACAATTGTTATTTAGTTTATTTTAAATTTCAAAAAGATAAAAAATTTTTAATAATAATTCTTACCTTACATAAAAAATTTCAATTATAATAAATTATATAAGAGAATTATTTCATATTTAAATTTACTACATTAAAATCAAAATTAGGAATATTTTTAAAAATTTCTTTTATTTTCTCATTTTTAGATTGTTTAATATTATCCATTAAATTGATATTAAAATCTTTATCTTTATTATTATTATTTAAATTAAGATTTACATTAATATTCATATTAACATTAAAATTATGTTTAAGATTAATAACTTTACAATTTTGATTAAATTGATTTCTTCTATTAGATAAAGAATAAGAAAAGAAATTATTTTTATCAGAATCTTCATTATTTTCATAACTAATAATTTCATCTTGAGTTTTATTATTATATCTATTTATTGAATTAGTTGCATTACAATTACTTTTTGAATATTCTTCATATTTATCTTCTTCTATTATTTGTTCTGTATCAATATATTTTTTATCATATTTTCCATATTTAAAAATCTCATTATATTTTTTTAATTTTTTATTTAAGAAATCTAATTCATTTTTATCTTGTTCTTCTATATATTTTAAATGAGCAAATTTTTCTTTTAATTCTGATAATTTTATTGTTAACTCATTTTGAATTCGAGTAATATCTTTATTTGTATTTAAATTTATTTCTTTTTTGTCTTCTTGTATTAATTCTATTTTTTTTAATTCATTTATTTTATCTTTTACTCTTTTTAAAAACGAATCTATTTTTTTTATTTCATTTTCAGTTAAAAAATTTAAAGTCATTAATTGTTCAATTTCATAATCAAGATTTAAATTAGTTGTATTTGAATATTGTTTTTCTTTTATATATAATTCATTCTATTATTAAATTATAAAAAAATATTTTTTACTACTTTTATTATTTTTTCTTTTTGTTGTTTTTGATTATTTAAAGAATTTGATAAAATATTTTTAAAATCTGATAAAAATTCTATAATAAAATTAGAATCATCTCTTTTATTTGGAATAGAAAAAAATTTAACTTGATTTAATTTAATTAAATATACTAAAGATTCTAAAGAAGATTTTTGTGTAAGAAAAACATTATCTTCAATTGTATTATATAGAATTGGTGCAGAAATTGCTTTATTTTTTCTTTTAATATTTTTAATATTTTTTGTTATCTTTTTCATTTAATTCAATTAAAAAAATTAATTTTTATTTATTCTTATTAAATATTTTTTTCTAAAATGAAAAATTCCTTTATATTTATTTTTGAACTGTTTATTTCAATAAATTAAATATTAATTTAACTAATTTAAAAAATGAAGTCTCCTTCAATAAATAATAAAGATAAAATATCAAGTAATATATCTTTAAATAATGAAAAAATTAATGAAAAAAAAAATCAAAAAAATAAACTTCCATATTTTAATCTTAATGATAAAGAAATAAATTCAAATAATGAAGAAAAGAATATAAAAAAAGATGATAAATTTTTTAATCCAATTGAAACAAATGATTATTTAAAATCAAAAATACAAAATTTAAATAATAAAAAAAAAGATAATAATAATAATAATTTAAATAATGCTATTTCAAATCAAAGTGATATAGAAAATGAAAATAAACATTTATTAATAACTCAAATGAGAAAAGAGAAGTTTGAAAAAATAAATAAAGAAAACAGAAAAAAAATAAAATCAAGAAATATAAATTATGAAGAAAAAAAGAATCATCAAATTTTAGAAGAATTAAAATCACAGAAACAAAAATTAAAAAATAAAATATTAAAATTAAGAGAAAGTAAAAGTTTAATAGAAAAAGAAAGTAATTTAACAGTTGTTGATGAAAATATACATAAAGATAAATTAAAAGAAATAAAATTAAAAACAATTGATACATCAGAACAAATAAAAAAATTAGATTATATAATAAATGATATATTACATACTGACTCAAATATAAATAAAAAAGACAAAATAAAATTATTTTTAAATAATTTTGAAAAAGAAAAAGAAATTGCAGAAATAAGAGCAAAAAAATATTCAGAAGAATCAAAAAAAAGAAAAGAAAAAATGAAAAAAGATATTGATTCAATATTAAATAAAAGAAAAAAAGAAATTGATTTAAAAGAAGAAGAAGACAAAAAAAAAAGTATAGAATATTTAAAAAAATTAAAAGAAAGAGATAAAGAAACAAGATTAAATATTGAAAAAATAAAAGAAGAAAAATTTAAAGGATTAAAAATAAAAGAACATATAAAAGATAAAATAAATAATAATGAAAATAATTATTTATTTAATCAATTAAAAGAAAAATTTAATCAAAAAGAAGAAGATTTAATTAAAAATGAAAATATTAAAAGAAAATTTTTAATGCGTTCAATTCCTTTTGAAGAAATAAGAGAATTTGAAATTAATTATTTAGAAAAAAAATTAAAATATCAAAATATTTTAAAAGAAAAAAGTGAATATTTTAAAAAAGAATTTAATGAAAATATTTATATTCCAAATTATATTTCTCATTTTAGAGAATTATCAGAAATAAATTGTAATAAATTAAAAATTGAAAGAGAAGAAAAAAGAAAAAAAATTGAAGGTCAAATTAAAACAAAAAAAGTTTATTCTGAAAGAATTTTAAGTGAAAAAATACCAAGTATAAATTTAAAATTAAAAAAAGAAAGAGAAGATAAAATATTAAAATTAACTGAGAAAAAAATAAAAAAAGATACTTTATATAATCATAAAAAAAATAGAATTCTATTAATAAAAAGAAATCCAAATAAACCTTTAAAAAATAATTATGATTTAAGATTAGATAATATAGAAAATAATTCAATAAATAAATCTTTTGAAATAATAAAACCAAAAAGAATTCCTTTATCTTTATCAATATCAAGAAAAAAATTAACTTTACAAAATAATGAAAATAAACAAAAAGATTATTTAGAGGAATTAAAAAAAGAAAGAGAAGAAAAAGAAAAAAATAAAAGAAATAATGAAAATGATAATAAAATTTTAAGATATAAATTTAATGCTCCTAATATTAATATTTATGATAAAGTTAATCATCTTAAATTAAATGCTATTAATTTATCTAGAAATGTAGAAGAGAATGAAAAATTATTAAAAAAAAAAGGAGGAATTGAAAAAAATCCCGAATTAGGAGAAAAATTTGCTTATTTATTAATTGATTCAATTGAAACAAAATTAAGTATTTTAAATACTGTTGATTTTAATTAAGTTTTTTTTTTTTTAGGTTTTTATTTTGTTTTTTTTTTCTTTTTTATATATTTTATTTTATTTTTGTTTGTTTTTTTTGGAATAATAATGTTTCAATATATAAATTTATTTATAATTTCATTTTATTTAATATTAATAAATTATTAATTAATATATTTTTATATATAAATTTTTTTTTTTAAAAATAAGGTAAAATATTTTTGAAATAAAGACAATAATGTTTTATTTTAAATACTTAAAAGAATTTCCAATACAAGTAAAATTAATTAATAATAACAAAGGAAAAAGAATTATGCAATGTTATAATTTATTTTTAGGTATCTTAAAAAAAATAACAATAAAAAAATTGACTAATAATAGTATAAATTAAATTAAAATAATAATGAAACAAATCAGGCTTTTTCAAACATAAAGAAACTTTATTTTAGTTCAAAATCGAATAACCCAGAGATTTTTACTGAAAAAATTATTTATTTTTTAATATAATATTTAATTATTCATTTATATTTTTTTATTCTTTGAAAATAAGAATAAAAAATATTTGTTTTTTAAATTTTAAAAAAGAAGTATAAAAAATATTTTCAGATTATATATAAGGTAATTGAAAAATTATGATTTAAAAATGGGAAAGAGGAAGATACAAATGATAAAAATAGAAAATAAATTAAATAGTCAAATTACATATTATAAAAGAAAAAAAGGATTAATAAAAAAAACACTTGAATTAGCATTATTATGTGATGTAGAAACTTTTTTAGTTATAGTAGATAAGAAAAAGAAACTTTCAATCACTTCTTCTAAAAAATCACCAGAAAATTTTATAAGTACATATTTAAAAACTTTATCTAAAAGAAAAATAAAAGAACAATTTTCTTTAAATGATTATCCAAATATTTTTAAAAAAGGAAAAGAAATTTTTATAAATAAGAAAGAAAAAGATAAGGAAAAAATAGTGAAAAGAACAGATAAAAGAAAAATCAATTCACAAAATCAAAATAATAATAATGATACAAATGAAGATAAAAATAATTTAAAATATAATATTAAAAGCCCAGAAATAAATAAATCAAATAATAATTATATAGAAAGTATTAATTCTTTTTCTACATTACATAATAATGAATTAGATAAAGAAAATGATAATAAAAGTAATTTAACATTATCAAATAAAAAAAAAAAATTATTTTCAATAAAAATCCCAAAATCAAATATAAAAAAAAATAAAAAAAGTTCAATTACAAATAATAATATTTCAGAACAATATTTTAATGATATTAATAATCAAAATAATGAAATTATACCTAATATTAACAATACTGAAAATTTTCAAATACCTACTCCTTTATGTACTCCTCGAAATGATAATTTTGATTTTGAAAATTCGCCTTTAAATTTTTTTAATTATTCTTTAGAAAAAAGAGAAAGTGATTTTAATTTTTCACCTTTAAATAATTTGAATGATAAAATTATCAAAGATAATTTAAATTCTAGTTTTAATAATAATTCTATTAATTATAGTAAACATAATCGAATTATTATTAATGATTCTAAAAAAGAACATAATTTATTTAATTTTGATAAAAATTTATTTAGTAATGAGTTTAGAGATTATAATAAAGATATTTGTGAAAAAAAAACAAAAAAGTAGATTTTATTTATTATATATATATATAGATGTAACATATTTTATTTAATTTTATTTTCAAAATATTTAATTTTTTATTTATATTATATTTTTTATTTTATAATTTTTGAATTTATGAAATAAAAAAATAAAAGCTTTTTTTTTTACTTTTAATAAATGTCATATTCTATTTCTAATAAATGCTTTTCCAATAATAATGAAATTTTAAATGATAAATTAAATATGCAAATTTCAAGAAATTCATTGCATAAATATATTAATAATAGTCATTTAATAGAAAAAAAAAAAAAATATATTTTAAAAATAATTGTTTATCAAAAAAAAATAAGTTTATTCAAAATGAAAAAGAAAAAGGGAAATTACAAAATAATAATAGTAACATAAATGAATTTAAAAATATTGATACTAATAATGATGATAATCATAGAAATTTAAATTTTATAAAAAAAAGTAAATCGATTCATTATCCAAGTGATTTAGGATTAAAATATGTAAAACAAAATTTAACAATATTAAAAGAGAAAATAGATAAAAGATCATTACAAACAAAAATAAAAATAAAAAAAAAAAAAGTTAATCAAATTTTATTACCAGATATAAATAAAATAAATAATAAAAATGACAATATAATAGAAACAAATTCAAATATTTCTTACGATGAAAATTTTGCAATTATAATGTATCCTCAAAAATCAACAAAAATTAAAACTCAATTAACAACAAAAATAAAATCTTTTGATAGAAAAAATAATATTGTAAATAAAAATAATGAAGTTAAAAATTTAAGTTATAAAAATGTAATGAAAATTCCAATTAATAGAATTTATATTCCTCATTCAATTTCTTCTTCTAATGTAAAATATAAAAAAAAAAGTTTTAATAAATATTCAAATGAATTACTTTTTCAACTTAAATCAAGAAGATTTTCAGATATTAAATTTTTAGAAAGAATTAAAAGTGTTGTTAAAAAAAAGAAAGAATTAAGTTTTGAATCTAATTTTGAAAAATCATTTGAAGAAATTAGACAAATTAATAATGAAAAAATAAAGAAAATGAGAAATAAATATTATAATAGTTTAATTAATATGATTTCAATAAATTCAAATGAAATTTCTAAAATAAATGATGAAATAAAAAATAAATTAGATGGAAATAAAATATTTTTAAAAATTAAGAACAATGTAAAAAAGGATTAATTCTTATATTATAAATATATTAAAGTAAAATTATGTAAGAATTATAAATATTGTAATATAATAAAAAAAAAAAGAAATAAAGATAAATATATTTAAAATATATATTATAAAAAAAATATTAAATATCTTTTTTTATAAAAACCAAAAATCATAAAAATATTCATTTAAAAAATAGCCAAAAAAATTTAATCCAAAAAAACTATGAAAAGAAAAAAAATATATCTCAAAAAAAAATAAAAAAAAAAAAATAAACAAAAATAAAAAATAAACATTTACATTTACATATCAAAATGAACTTTAGTTAAAGCTATTGATGATTATTTATTAGATGAAAAGTTTAAAGAAAATTCTTATTCTAAAAAAATTGAAAAAATAAATCAAAGATGTATGTGATTTTGATAGACTTAAAGTTATATGAGATTAAGACAAAAAAAAAATGTTCTTAGACATAAAAATATTAAAGGAAAGAAAAAAAGGTTTTTTTAAGAAAAATTTGTTGTTGTTTTTAGTTAATAAATAAAACGGAATTGGTGATTTAAAAAATAGAGTTTTTTTTATCTTTTATTTTTTTTTAGTTATTTTAAGTTAATTAAAATATTTGAATTTTTAAAGAAATTATTTTTATAATTTTAAATTATAAATGAATAATATATTTTATAATTAAATATGAATGTAATTTATTGTTTCATATATTTCATAATTTTATATTTATATGTCATTTCAAATATATTTTTAAAATTATAAAAAATTATAAAAATTAATTTAAATAAATTAAAGAAATTTTTTTTAATAAATTTTTTTTTGTAGAAATGATTCCTTCTCTAAATTTTAAATATGGTCAAAATTCATATACTTATGAAATGAATTCAAGAGGTTCAAGTTTAGAAAAAAATCAATCAAATGAAATTCCAAATCTAAATCAATTAAAAATGCAAAATCAATTAGATTTAAATTCTTTAAATTTCTCAAATAATTTTTCTGATTATTCAACAAATATATTAAATACACCACCAAATTTAAATAGTTTAAGAAATTCTCAAAATCCAGAATCATATAGAAATTATTTAGAAGATAGATTTAATTATCAAAATTTTAATAATCAAATTAATAATAAGTTTAATAATGAATTAAATCCAAATAATTTTAATAAAGAATTTTCAATTAATAATATTCCTCAATCAAATATTAATTATAATCAAAATAATCAAAAAGATATTCCAAATGGAATGTATATTAGAACTAAATATAATTCAACATTTGATCAATATAATAATTTTGATAATA